>Ga0182024_10002916_pt1 | contig 41671 bp, 28 predicted proteins | sample P32metaG_FD_120480 | JGI IMG/M metagenome (GOLD analysis project Ga0182024, IMG submission 120480) | Permafrost microbial communities from Stordalen Mire, Sweden - P3-2 metaG (Illumina Assembly) | ecosystem: Environmental > Terrestrial > Soil > Wetlands > Permafrost | place: Sweden: Stordalen... | reverse complement strand
GCGCACCATCAGCGCCATCTGTACGGACACGCGGCAGATGACGCCGCAATCGCTGTTCGTGGCCCTACGCGGCGAGCATTTCGACGGGCACGAATTCCTGGAGCAGGCCGCCAGGGGCGGCGCCGTTGCCGCGCTGGTCGACCGTCTCCCCCCCGCCATGCCCGCCAACCTGCGCGCCGTCCAGGTCCCCGACGCGCGGACGGCCATGGGAAAGCTGGCCCGATTCGTCCGACAGCAATTGCGCGGCAAAGTGATCGCGGTTGCCGGCAGCAACGGAAAGACCAGCACCAAGTGCCTCGTCGATGCGGTGCTGCGCAACAAATTTCGCGGATCGGTGGCGCCGCGGAGCTTCAACAATAATGTCGGCGTGCCGCTGAGCATCTTCCCGGCCGATCCCGCGCAGGATTACCTCGTGTTGGAGCTGGGGACCAATCACGCCGGCGAAATCGGCGAGCTGGCGCAGATCGCCGCGCCGGATATCGCCATCATCACCAATTGCACCGAGGAGCACCTGGAGGGCCTGGGCGACGTGGACGGCGTCCGCCATGAAAATGCCAGCATCATCCAGGGCCTCGCGCCCGATGGGCTGCTGATCGCGCATGGGGATGATGCCCAGCTGGTCCGGATCATCGGCGATACCGCGGTCAAACGCGTCCTGTTCGGATTTGGACCCGACAATGATCTCGTCGCCGAGGAGATCGACTGCGAGCAGAGCGGCACGGGATTCTCGATCGCCTCCGACGGCCCGCGCGCCTGGGCGCCGATGCTGGGCAAGCACGTTGCTGCCAACGCGCTGGCGGCCTTCGCCGTGGGCCGCGCGATGGGCCTGGCCGACAGGCAGATTGTCGCCGGCCTCAAAACCGCGCAGGCGCCGCCGATGCGGTTGCAGCTTCGCCGCGTTGCAGGGATGCGCATCCTCAACGACGCTTACAACGCCAATCCCCCATCGATGCGGGCGGCGATCGAGATGCTGGCATCGCTGCCGGCGCGCGGGCGCCGCGTCGCGGTGTTGGGCGACATGCTTGAATTGGGCGACCACGCCGACGCGGCGCACGGCCGCATCGGGCGGATCCTGGCGCGCGACTTTCCTCCGGATTTGCTCATTTGCGTCGGCGCTCACGCCCGCGCCATCGCCGACGCGGCCGTCGCGGAGGGGTTCGCATCCGATCGCGTGGAGCAATTCCCCAGCGCCGCGGGCGCCTCGGCCAGCGCGATCGCCAAACTGATGATGCCGGGCGACCTGCTACTGCTCAAGGCGTCGCGGGCCATCGGGCTGGAGGCGGTCGAGAGGGCGATTGTCGATGGATACCATAGCGCGGGGCCGCAACGATTGAGGGCGGCATCATGAAGCGGCACGAATGATCTATCTCCTGGTCAAGTACCATCTGCCGTGGCTGGAAGCGCATCGGCTGGGATTCCTGCGCCTGTTCGACGACGTCACATTCGAATCCACCGTCGCCGTCATCGTCAGCTTCTGCCTGGTAATCGCGTTGGGCCCGGGCGTGATCCGCTGGCTGCGCCGGCAGGAAATCGGCGACGCGCCCAACTTCGACCAGGACCAGATGAACCAGATGATGCGCGCCAAGGTCGGCACGCCGACCATGGGCGGCATCCTGATCATCTTCGCCATCGCGCTGACGACGCTGCTGCTGGCGGATCTGGGGAATTTTTACGTCCGCATGGCGGTGATCTGCCTCGTCTGGCTGGGCGCGCTGGGCGCGGTGGACGACTGGCTGAAGCTGACGGTCGCCCGCCGCGCCGCTTCGGCGCCGCCGGGAACGACCACCAGCCGACAGGGCCTGACGTCGCTGGAAAAAATCCTGTTCCAGGTGGGCCTGGGAATCCTGCTGTCATACTTCACGTATCACTACAGCCTGGATGAGCCGAGCCACACGCTCTACTTCCCATTTTTCAAGAACCTGACGCTGCGGCTCTCGCCGGTACTGTTCGTGATCGTGGGAACGCTGGTGCTGACGGCAACGAGTAACGCGGTAAACCTGACCGATGGCCTGGACGGCCTGGCCGCCGGCTGCGCGGGCATCGTCAGCTTCACGTTCCTGATCCTGTCCTTGATTCAGGGCTACCGGCTGGGCACGACGCCGCTGGCCAGCTACCTGCTGTTGCCGCGAATCCTCAACAGCGCGCAGATGGCCGTCATCGCCGGTGGGATGGTCGGCGCGTGCCTGGGATTCCTGTGGTTCAACTGCAATCCCGCATCCGTGTTCATGGGCGACACCGGATCACTGGCGCTGGGCGGGCTGCTGGGATATATCGCGATCGTCATCCGCCAGGAAATCCTGCTGTTCCTGTGCGGCGGAATATTCGTCGCCGAAGCCGGGTCGGTCATCCTGCAGGTCGGCTGGTTCAAATACACGCGGCATCGCTATGGCACCGGACAGCGGATATTCCTGATGTCGCCGCTGCATCATCACTTCCAGAAAAAGGGATGGGCCGAGACGCAGGTGGTCATCCGATTCTGGCTGATCGGCGCGATGCTGGCGATGCTGTCGCTGGCGGCGATCAAATTGCGGTGAGCGCCTTCATCCAACCTGCAAAAACTCACTGTCCAGCAGCTTCTCGATGCGGATGGGCAATTCGCGGATGCGGACAGCGGTGGCGTGAAACACCGCGTTGGCGATCGCCGCGTTGAGGCCTACGATCCCCAGCTCGCCGACGCCCTTGATCCCCAGCGGATTCACCATCGTGTCCTCCTCGGGGATGAGGATCGTGGTCACGTCGCCGATGTCGGCGGCAACGGGGAGCAGATAATCGGCGAGGTTGTCGTTCACGTAACGGGCGGTGCGATGATCGATCTCGGTGGCCTCCAGAAGCGCGGAAGCAACGCCCCAGACCTGCCCGCCCATGAGCTGGCTCCGGGCGGTACGTGGATTGAGAATCCGCCCGGCGGCATAGGCGCCGACAAGGCGCGGCACGCGAATCTGACCGGTGACGCGGTGAACGCGCACCTCCACGAACTGGGCGCCGAACGCGTACTGGATGTGGTCCTTCAAGCCCGACCCACCGACGATGATTGGCATGCCCTTGCGCACCAGCGCCGGCCCGATGACCGGGGGCGCGCCCTGCGGGTTGTTGGATGCTTCGACGACGATCGATTTGCCGCGCCCGGCGCGGCGAATCGCCTCGGCCAGCGGCTCGGCCCGGCCGTCGCTGACGAGCTGAGCATCACGAATATCAACTGAATCGGCCTCGACGCTGTGAAGCGGGCTGCTCTTGCGCTTCACGGCCGCACTGACCAGTCGCGCGCGAATCATCTGGCACGCCTTGGCGACGACGGTGCAGATGCTGGCGGCGCCGCTGGAGCCGGCGGTGAGCGGGGCGGCGGGCAGATCGCTGTGGCCAATCGACACCGTCACGTCCTGCATCGGGACACCCAGCAGATCGGCGGCGGTCTGGGCGATGATCGTGTACGCGCCGGTGCCGATGTCGTGCGTGCCGGTCTGCACGGCGACGCGGCCCTGCGGCGTGAGGGTGACGCGGCACATCGCCGGCGCGATCTGCGCCGGGTACGCCGCCGTCGCGCAGCCCCAGCCGATCAGCCAGTCGCCGTCGCGCATCGACCCAGGCGCAGGATCGCGCTTGTCCCAGCCGAATGCCTTCGACGCGGCGTCGAAGCATTGCATCAACGACCGGCTGGAATAGGGCAACCCCTTGACCGGCTCGTTCATCGTGTCGTTGCGGCGGCGCAGCTCGACCGGGTCGATGCCGATCCTGTACGCCAGCTCATCCATCGCGGATTCCAGCGCGAACAGGTACGGCGTCTCCGGCGGGGCGCGCATGAAGCCGGGCGTCTGGCGATCGGCCAGCACGTTGTGAACCCTGGCGGCGATATTCGGGCAGGCGTAAATCCGCGTGGTGGCCTCGATGCCCGCCAGGGCGAAGCGATCGCTGCGGCTGGTCAATTCCCACCCTTCATGCCGTAGCGCGGTGAGCCGGCCATCCAGATGGGCGCCCAACTGAACGTGGTGGCGCGTCTCAGCGCGGAAGTTGCGGAGGGTGAAACCCTGGCGGCGCGTGACGACCAGCTTGACCGGCCGGCCGAGGCGCCTGGACGCGAATGCAATCAGCGCTGTCGACCGCGCTAAATCCCCGCGCGATCCGAACGCCCCGCCAACAAACGGCGAGATCACGTGAATCTGCGCCGGCTTGATGCCCAGCTGCTGCGCCAAGCCGTGCTGAATCCCGCGAACACTCTGGCTGGATTCCCAGACGGTCAGGTCGTCGCCGTCCCAGGCGCAGGTCGTCTGGAAAAGCTCCATCGGGTTGTGATGCTGCGGCGGCGTCGCGTACCAGGCATCGACAGTCGCCGCGGCGGTTGCGTAGCCGCGGGCGAAATCGCCGGCCTGGATTTCGGTCTCACCGATGGCGCGCGCTTCGACCTCCTCGGCGCCGGCGGTATCAAATGTCGCGGCGGCGGGCCTGGGCTCATAGCTGATCGTCAGTGCGTCGGCGGCCTGCATGGCGACTTCCAGCGTTTGCGCCAGGACGATCGCCACGATCTGGCCGGCGAAATGGATTTGGTCCGATCGCAGCGGCGCGACGCTGCTGCCCATATGTCCGCCATCCAGCATCGACTTGCCAGGCTTGAGGGCCTTGCCGACATTGTGGTGTGTGAGAATATCCAGCACGCCGGGAATGGCGCGGGCGCGCGATTCGTCGATCTCCACAACCCGGCCGCGTGCGATGGTGCTGGTGACCAGGTGCGCGAACGCCACGCCATCAACGTGGTAATCGGCGCCGTAGAGCGCCGAGCCGGTGACCTTGGGTATGCCGTCGATGCGCGCGATATCGGCGCCAATGACGCCGCGGGGGTGGATGGTATCGGTGGCGCCTGACATGTCGTGGAGCGCATTGTGCCGCAAAACCGTGGCGGACCGTCACCCCAAAAATCGTGGGAGCGCCGGTGGTCAGGGCCGCGATCCGACCAATCTCCGCCTCAAGTGCCGCCGCGGGGCAGTCCGATAATGCCCTGTATGGATCTGTCCATCTATCGTCTGCGCACGCGCGACATCCTGAGCTTATGCGTGGTCGCGCTGCTGATGCTGGGGATCCTGATGGTGCAGTCGGCGTCGGAGAACGTGCTGGCCGGGCCGCAGTGGACGGGCAAGGGATTCAAGCAGGCGCAATTCGCGCTGGCGGCGCTGATCACATTTTTCGCCGTCGGGGCCGTGGATTATGCGTGGCTCTACCGCAAGCCACGCAAATGGGTGCGAAGCCCGATCCTCTGGCTGCTGATCGTCGGTGGGTTGATGAACCTGGTGGTGCTGGTGCCGCATATCGGGTCGGCCGTCAACGGCGCGCGACGGTGGATCAAGCTGGGGCCGATACAGCTGGAGCCATCCGAGCTGGCCAAGTGGGCGGTCGTGCTCTACCTGGCCTATGGGCTGACGCATCGGCCGTTGAACTTCGACAAATTTTTCACCGGGTTCCTGCCCGCGATGATCCCGGTGGCGGCGATGTGCCTGCTGGTGGTGATCCAGGACTTCGGAACCGCGACGCTGATCGCGCTTTGTGCGCTGATGATGCTGCTGGCGGGCAACGTGCGGCTGCGATACCTGGCGCTGATCATTCCGCCGGTGGTGGTCGCGGGGCTGTGGTTCGTGATGCACAAGGAATATCGATGGCGGCGGATCACGGCGTTCGCCAATCCCTACGCCGCCCCGACGCGCGAAGGATATCACATGATCCAAAGCCTGCTCAGCTTCGCCACCGGCGGCGTGAGCGGACGCGGATTGGGCAATGGAATCCAGAAGCTCGGCTATCTGCCGGAGGACACGACCGACTTCATCTTCGCGGTCATCGCCGAGGAACTGGGGCTGTTCGGCGCACTGCTGACGATCGCGCTGTACCTGGGAATCCTGTACTGCGCGTGGCAGACGTTGAAGCAGAAGCGGGAGAATTTCGGCCGACTGCTGGCGTTCGGCGTGGGGACGATGATCGCGCTGCAGGCCCTGATCAACATCGCGGTGGCCACCGTCAGCGTGCCGACTAAGGGTCTGTCGCTGCCGCTGGTCAGCGCCGGTGGCAGCGGGCTGCTGATCACCGCCGCCGCCCTGGGTCTGCTGCACAGCGCCAGCAAATTCGACGCGCCGCCCGACCCGACACCGTCTACGGATTCGCCTGATCCAGCTTCTCCTCCGCCTCCGGCCGACGGATATAAATTGGCGTCAATTGCAGCGGATCCGTGAATTGCCCCTCCCGGGCCATGCGCCAGCCCAATTGCGCCACCACATCGGCGCGCGGCCGCCAGGTGGATTCGTCGCATAGATGCACCTGCGTATCCGCATCCACGATGAATTTGCGATGTTCGGGAATTCCCTGGCCGATCAGGTGAACGGGTCGGGGGGCGCGGGCGAGCATGGCGGACAGCGAATCGAGATGCGCCGGCTCGCGCTGCGTCCAACCATCGGTCTGGCGATCGAACGATGCGGTAAATATCTGCTCGCGCTTGGCGTCGATGACGATGATGACGTGCCGCGCCTCCGCCGGGGCATTCTCGGCCAGCACGCGCACCGTGGGGACGGCGACCAGCCTGGCGGCGGTGACGAACGCCAGCGTCTTGGCCAGCGTGATGCCGATGCGCAGGCCGGTGAAAGAGCCGGGACCGGCCGAGACGTAAATCTGCCGCAGATCGGCGCTGTCCCAATTTAGCCGGCGGCACAATTGATCGATCGCCGGCACGATTCGGGCGGCGTGCTGCAGGCCGTGCTCGAACGTCTCGTCGGCCAGCGCGCGTCCATCCTGCGCCAGCGCCACCGAGCCGATGCGGCTGGACGTCTCAATCGCCAGGCCGCGGATGGGCTGACTCATTTGATCTCGCTGAGAATGGGCGGAATCTGCCGCTTGCGGCCCCTGCGGTCGCGCCAGAAGAAGATGATGAACAGGATGACGGCGATGGCCAGGGCGATGATCCACATCTCGCGCTTGACGACGTGGACGGCGCGTTCGGTCTCGCGTCCGTATTCGGCGCCCCAGTAGCCCAGGTACATGAATAACCCACCGCTGCAAACGGCGCCCAGGCCGTCGGCGATGATGAATTTCACGAATTTGAACCGCGCCGTCCCCGCCGTGACGACCATGGCGCCGCGGATGCCCATGAACATCCGGCCAAGGAAGACCATGAAGATGCCGTATTTGAGGAACAATTGCTCGGCGCGCTTGAGGCGCGGCAGCGTAACGTGGCGGCCGATGAGCGGCGCGTTGACGATCTTCTCCCCGAGCTGATATCCCATCGCGTAGAGGACGCAATCACCGCCGATGATCCCCAGCCACGCCAGCGGGGCAGCGATGGCCAGACTCATTCGTTGATGAAAAATCAGGACGCCGCTGGCGATCAGCGGAACGTCCTCGGGCAATGGAAAACCCAGACCGGCTGAAAACAGCAATCCGAAAAGTGCAAAATAGCTGCCCCGTTCAATCCAATGCCGCACGGTGGGGACTTGGAAGAACAGGGCCAGGATCGGTGTCGGAATCATGTGAACCAGCAAACTCCGCCTGAAATCTCGCGCGCTTAAATATAGTACATCGACTGCTGAAGACTGGTCTGGCGGCTGACCTGCTCCATGAGCTGCTCGAGGGTCATCTTGTCCAGCACGTTGTCCATCGCCTCGGTGAGGCGCTCGTTGACGAGGCGCACGGCGGCCTTGGCGGGGGAAAGGTCGGCGGGAGAAACTCCCTCCTTCTCCTTGAGAGAAAATCGCCCTTCCAGTCGGCGGACGACATCACCGACGCTGATCTCGCGCGGGTCGCGCGCCAGGCGATATCCGCCGCCGCTGCCCACCTTGCTCTCCAGGAAGCCGCCGCGCCGCAGTGCCAGCAGGATCGATTCCAGAAATTTATTGGGAAGTTCCTCCTGCTTGGCCAGATCGCGCGACATGATGAGGCCCGTCGGCCAGAGCCGTGCCAACTGGACCACCGCTCGAAGGCCGTATTCCGTGCGCTTGGATAATCTCAAACCGTCTCCACACTAAACCGGCTGGAATGGTAAGATTGGGACCGTACCGGCGTCAATTCAACCGACCGCGGGCTTGCGCCCGCGGCTATGAAAGAGAATCGCGGCGACGACGATTCAGAACAATTCCGCCAGCACCTTCTGCGCCGCGGCGACGCCGGCGCCGAAATTGACCGGCTTGCCGAGTGCCTTGAGCACGTGCTCGATGGCGGCGACGACGGCCAGGGCGTCGTAGGCGTCGCTGTAGCCCATGTGGTTGACGCGGAAAATCTTGCCTTCCATCGTGCCCTGTCCGCCGGCCACGTGAATGTTGTGCTTGCTCTTGAGCTGCCCGCGGAAATCCTTGTCGGCGACGCCGGCGGGATACTTGACGGCCGTGACCGAATCGGCCGGGGACTTGCTGAACAGCTCGAAGCCCAGCGCCCGCATACCCTGGCGGAAGGCCTCGGCGGTCAGGTGCGTGCGCTTCCAGACCGTCTCCAGCGTCTCGTCCTTGATCATCTTGAGGCTGACGCGCTGGGCCTCGATGAGCGTGTTGGCCGGCGTGAAGGGTGTATCACCGTCCTCGATGCTCTTGCGGTATTTGCGGATATCGAAATAGAAGTTGCGCGGCGTCTTGATCTTGTCCACCGCAGCCCAGGCGCGCGCGGAGAGCGAGACAAAGCCCAGTCCGGGCGGGAGCATCAGCGCCTTCTGGCTGCCGGTGATGGCGACGTCGACACCCCAGTCATCCATCCGGAACGGCAGCGCGCCAATGCTGGTAATGCCGTCAACAATCAGCAGCGTATCGCCGCTGGCGCGCACGGCCTTGGCGATGGCGGCCAGGTCGCAGACCGTCGCGGTGCTCGTCTCTGAATGCACGATGGTCACCGCGTCGTACTTCGCCGACTTGAGCTCGTTGGCGATCATCTCAGCCGTGGCGTGCTCGCCGTATTCCAGCTTCAGCTCCGTCTTCTCGGCGCCGAAGGTCGTGGCATAGGAGCTCCAGCGCTCGGCGAACTTGCCGTTGGAAACGCACAGCACCTTCTGGCCCGGCGCCAGCACGCTGACGAAGCCAGCTTCGAACGCGCCCGTGCCCGAGCCGGTGATCGTGTAAACGGTATTTTTCGTCTGGAAAACGTACTGCAGCATCGACTGCACTTCGTTGAACATCGAGCGAAACTCACCGGTGCGGTGATGGTGCACGGGCTTGGCCAGCTCCAGCAGGGTGGCCTCCGGAACGCTGGTGGGTCCGGGTGTGAAGAGGCGATATTTCATCAGCATGATGGAACCTCAAAAGCAATTGTCAAAGTTAATGAGATCGGCACGGACCGACTCGACGACTGAGGCAAATCTTAGGGGAAGAGAGCGTGAAATTACAACCCGACGCCGCCGTTATTCGCCTCGCGGCGCGATGCCATCGGCCGTGATCAGCATCAGCCGGTCGGTCAGGTCGTGCGGCATCTGGTGGAACGCGCTGTGAATCTGCGGCCGCAGCTTCTCGACCGTATCCTCGTCATTGCGGAAGCACAGGAGGATATCGCGATTGGGAATGGCTGCGGCGAAAGGGCTGCCCAGGTGCTCACGCAGCTTCTCGTGCAGGTTGGGCAGAAGAATCCGGCTCGCATCGTAGCCATCCAGCGTCTGGAAGATGATCAGATAAATATCGCCCGAATCGTTCTGGGCGGCGCTGGCGTTGATGGTCTCGCTGCGCTGCAGCAGGTTATCCATCGCGGTCTCGTGCAGCGCCTCGATGTCGACGCCCCACTTGTGCAGGCGCGGCGTGGTGACGTAGGCGATGGTGCGGTCATTATCCAGGCCATACGCGACCGCCAGGCCGTCGATCAACGGCTGGCAGACCGCCAGGCGGTGGCGATCGCCGTTGTCGGGCACGACCATCGGGAGGATGCGATGCTTGAGTAATTCGAACGAGCCGTCCAGATCCGGCGCGCCTTCGGCGGCGCGAAGCAGCTCGACGATCCAGCGCTCGACCTGCCGCTGCGTATCCTGCGGCCGAAGGTTGGCGATGCGATACAGGTTCTCCAGCGAAGCGACGTTGCCGTTGACCGACATGGAGAAAGGTTGCTCGGCGCGCGCGATCTTGACAAGTGGAAACCTGCGACCGACCAGGTCGATCACCTCATTGGCAAAACGCTCGCGCGACGGATCCGCCATCCTCTATACTATACCATCCGAAGCGAGTCGTCCCGTTGCGGAGAATGGGCGGAGTTTATGGCAAGAAAGGGATAGGGAGGCCAGACGATCAGCCCTCGCCGCCGCCCAGCTCGCGGGTCTGAAAGCTCCACATTCCCGCGCACAGAACGAAAGCGGCATAGGTGAGGGCATACAGCCCCGCCGCGGCGACGTAGAGCCATAGAGCGCCCAGCGGCACGGCGCGGCTGTCCATGGCGAATGCCGTGCCCGAAAGCCTGATATTGGACAGCAGCGTCATGTCGCGCAGATCGAATCTATCCAGTGACGGCAGAAACAGTCCGATAAACCACGCGCACCCCTTCACGAACTGCGACTTGTCCGCCAGCGGCCCACTGCTGATCGGGAAAACGAAGCGCATGAGGTTGCCCGCGAAATAGAGAATGATCACCGTCGGCAGATTCACCACCAGCGAGAAGCGCGTCGAGAGCGCCACCCCCACGGCGGCCAGGACGCTGATTTCCATCCACGTCAGCACCAGCTGAGGAATCAGGCCGGATATGTGCATCAGGCGCAAATCCATGATCTGCTTACCGACCAGGTCGTTGAGCGTGTTGGGGTTGAGCAGATAATCACCGGGAATTCGAAACCACGTGCCCAGAATCAGAACCGATCCCAGCACTGCCACGCCCAGCGCCGACGCCAGCACGATCCCCAGATATTTGCCGACCATCACTTCCCAGCGGCGGACAGGCTTGCTCATCAGCGTCAGCATCGTGCGGTCCTCGATCTCATCATAAATCGATTTGCTGGTGGCAAAGAGCGTGGCCAGCAGAACCAGGATCAACACGACATCCAGCCCGACCGATTTGAACATCTTGGTGTCTTCGCCGAGCGTGAAGAACGGCAGCAGGCTGAAGATGACGAGAATCGCCGCGCCCAGCGCGAGCAACAGCGAATAGATCGGCTGCAGTACCGCTTCGAGGAAGGTGTATCTGGCGATGATCAGCGTTCGGTACATAGAAAAGCGGGCACAAGTCTACAATGCAACGCAACCGCTCTGCAAGAAGACGCCCATGACGGTATTAGTTGCGGAAATCGCACTCAATGCCGGATGGCGAATTGATGGAATTCGCCCGTGGCCTGATCGCTCTTCTGATCGACGTTGTGAATATAACAACCCATCTTGCGGCGCACGTCGTTGAGAAGATATTCCATCTCCTCGTTGGGGCCTTCGATCAGCAGCTCGACCCGGCCGTCGGGGAGATTTTTGACGTAGCCCCCGACGTTGTACTGCATGGCCAGATTCTGCACGGTATATCGGAATCCCACGCCCTGCACGCGGCCGCTGAAATGGCAAAGCCGGCGATGCATCGCCTGGGGTGTCGTCGAGCCGCGCATGTCGCAAATATATCGCAGGGGTCGCCGTGGACCAAGATAAATTATTCAGGAGCCGGGAAGCTCGAACTGCTCGTTGAGCTCCTCATACGCGATCTTCTGGATGAACCGGTTGTAACCCTGCTCGGTGACCGACAAATCCTCGCCCAGATAATGCTCGAGCATCGGCCGCACACCGGCGGGATTCCACCCCAGGTATGGATAACGGTGCGAGCCGGTGGGATCGTAAGTCGTGCCAGCGGCGGTATCGGCGAGCAGCCTCTGCAGAGCCGGACGGTATTTCCCCTTATCCCCTTCCCACAAGTACCGGGCAAACGCCCAGTCCTGAGAATAAAACGCCTCGACACGAATATTGGCCAGGCCCACCACCTGCCCCGCGTGCAGCGTGACCAGCTTGGCCAGCGGAAACAGCTCCCGCGCATCCAGCGCCCGGCGCAGCGACAGGGCGCGGGATGGATTGCGGGAAAGATTCCACCGCGGCAGGTCACCGACCCACTCGACGTTCTCAAACATGCACGCCAGCCCCTCCTCCAGAAACGGCGGAAGCCGCCCGCGAAAATGCCGCGCCACGAACTGATGCCATCCCTCGTGCGCGGCCACGGAATACGTCCCGATATCCCCGATAAAATACGCCACGTACCAGTCGTGGATCGTGTATCCGCCGCGCGTGATCTGCAGATAGACCGGCGCATCCTGCCCGGTGTGCGCGCGGGTGAACTGCGACCACTGCACGCGGTTGGCGAACAGGTAGCACTGCATGGGATAATCGGTGGGAACGACCTGCGGCGCCATTTGCTGGTACGCCACGAACGCCCCCTCCATCAACTGGGCCATGCGATCCAGAAGATCGGGACGATCGTCGATGGTTGAAAAAATCTTGTAATGCTGGGTGGTGATGAGCTTGAGCTTGGGCGCCGCATTGCCGACATCCGCGACGTTGACGGTCGCCAGCATCTTGGGACCGTCCCAGCCGGTCGAGTCGGCGCCGGCGCAGGCGCCCAAGGCCAGTGCCAGCAGGCCAGTCCACAACATCGATCCCGATTTTGCGAGGTTACGCAACATCATCTTGCCAACCAATATCGGCAGCCTACATCACGCGCTCCAGCAGATCGTTCAGCACCACGGCTGAATCCATATATTGCTCGGCAATACGGCGAGCGGCGGCGGTGTGACGGGGATAATCACCCGCGATTGTATTGAGCGCATCGGCGGCCTGGTCAACCGTCCCAAACGAAAATAGCCCCTCGCCGGTGGGCAGCCATCGATCGAAACCGCTGGCCTGCGTCACGACTGGCCGGCCGCTGGCCAGATAAACGCTGGCGCGATCGCCGAACCATCCGCTGGGCAGGCCCGCGTAAATTTCCTTGGCCACGGTGAACTCGCCGGCGCTGCTGCGGATGAAATCGCCGTACGTCTGGCAACTTGCCGTCGCCTGCTCCGGGTTCACCAGCTTCCAGCCGGCGTCGGTAAATTGCGCGGCCGTCTGTGGCGGCATGGAAAGCATGCCCATCGTCATCGTCCACGGCACGCGGCGGGGAAGATCGATCATCTTCATCCACTCTACGCCCTTGCTGCTCAGGTAGCGCTGGCCGGCGAATTCCAGATTGCGATCGGCGGTGTGTTCCCATTTGCCGATGGTCGTGAATGCACGGCTGACGGTGGGCGTCACGGGCCAGTGACGCAGGGCGACGGGCTGATTCGTGCCGATCCAATCCAAGCCGTGCGTCGGCAGCGGGCAATCGGGACGGCCGATCAGCCGGCCAAAAGTCGCCACCGCGTCGAAGCCGCGATAATACGCCAGGAAATCCGTGTCGTGAATCATGCGCAACTGGGTGAAGACCGGATCGGTGTCGATGACGACGCTGCGCCGCGCGCGTGGCCGGTCGGGGCGCATCGGCGTTACGCCGCTGACGCATAGCAACAGATCGGCACGCCGCAGCAACGTGGACAAGCCCTCGCGATCCAATCCGTAATAGCGGTCCTCGAATTCCGAGTAATAGCAGAAACGGATCGGAAGATTGAATTGCGTGAAGGTGGCGCGCAGGTATTCGCGGCCATAGCTGGAATCCGCGCCGCATTGGCCCGTCTGAGGATTGTATGGATAGGAATACGATCCGCTGTCCTCGAGGAACCAGACCTCGTGACCCAGCTCCGCCAGCCCGAGCAGGTAATTCAGGTGGTGCCAGGTCATCCCCCCCAACGGATAACCGACGATGTAACCGCCGACGACAATGGTGAGGGGTCTGGGCATGGCTCAGGAATCGAAGATTGTGTCGATCATTGGGGGCAGGACGCGATCGGGCGCGAGATATTCGCGGGCGATTTCATACGCCGCGGCGCGATGCGACTGCGGATCGCGCGCCGCCGCCGATAGCCCAGCCGCGGCTTGCTCGAGCGTATCGAACGCCATCAGCCCCCTGCCGCTGGGGATGAACTTGCTCCATCCGGTCTCCTGCACCACCGCGGGCCGGCCGGCGGCGAGGTAGCAGGCGGTCCGGCAACTGAACCAGCCGCTGCGCGTCGCCGCGTAAATATTTTTGGCAACCGACCATTCCCCGGCGCTGGCGGCGATCAGCGCCTGGTATGACTGCGGCGAGATCGTCACGTCGTGCGCATCCAGCGTGCGCCAGCCGTCTCGCCAGAGGATCGCCGTCGGCGCGGTAAATCCACCCATCACAAGCAGCAGCGGAACGGGGCTGTGCCACGGGAGGTTGCGGAACTTCTGGAACTCCGGAATCTTCGCCTCGTATTCCACGCCCTCGTGAACGACCGGTCCGCGGAAATACGTCCATGACAGCACCGTGCTCCAGGGTGCATCATCCGGGATCGGCGTATCGCGCACGGCCGCCCACTGCGGCAGCGTCACCACGCAGCGCGTCGGCCGCCAGTCAAACCCAACCCGGGGGATCGTGCAATCCGCGGCACCGATATTCTCCGCGTAGGTCAGGTGCCGATCGTGCCGCTTCACCAGGTCGCACCAGTCATCAACGCGCTCCGACCAGTTATACCGATGCGCCAGCATCATCTGGTTGTAGCCGGGATCGGTGTCGAGGAAGACCTTCACGCAGCGCGGATTCAGATCATCGGGGATGAAGCAGGCGCCGCTGACGTTGAGAAAAATGTCGGCGCTGCGCGCGACGGTCTTGAACGCCGCGGCGCTCATGCCCAGGCATCGGTCATGGAAGAGCACGTATTGCCATCGATCGGACAGTGTCGGGGCAAAGCGCGCGAAAAAATCACCGATGAAACGCGCCGTGTAACTCGGATCGTCCGTGGGATGACCCAGCACCGGATCGAACGGCCAGACCCAGGTGTCCTCGTAATAATAAACCTCGTGCCCCAGCTCGTGCAGGCCCAGCAGATAATGGAAATAATCCCACGCGACGCCGCCCAGCGGATACTGGCCGACCAGCCCCCCGACAATGATGCGAAGTTTTTGCGCGGGATTGGACAAAGTAAAAATCAGTGAGTGCCGGCGCCGGCATCCTGCTTGAGGTTCTGCGTCGCCATGGAGAAATACAACCCGCGCCGATCCAGAAGCGCCTGGTGCGTGCCGCGCTCGACGATGCGGCCTTCATCCATCACGAAAATCTCATCGCAACCCGCGACGGTGCTAAGGCGATGGCTGACGACGATGACGGTCCGCTGCCGCTTGAGGCTGGCGAGCGTCTGGATAATCAGCGATTCGTTCTGGGCGTCCAGCGCGCTGGTGGGCTCGTCCAGGACGAGGATGGGCGCTTCGGTGAGCACGGCCCTGGCGATGCCGATGCGCTGGCGTTGCCCGCCGGAAAGATTGCCGCCGCTCTCGCTGACCGGCGTCTCGTATTTTTCGGGCATCTTCTCGATGAAAGCGGCGGCGCCGGCGGCGCGCGCAGCCTCCTGAATCTGCGCGGCGCTGGCGGTGGGCCGGCCGTAGGCGATATTCTCGGCCACCGTGGTCGGCAGGATCAGGTTGTCCTGCAGCACCAGCGCGACGTGGGCGCGCAGGTCCTTGACCTTGACCCCGCGGATGTCGATGTCGTCCAGCAGCAACTGCCCGGCAGTGGGATCGTAGAATCTCGGCAACAGGTTCAGCAGCGTCGTCTTGCCCACGCCGCTGGAGCCGACGAACGCCACCATCGTTCCGGGCACGATGGTGGCATCGATATCGCGCAGCACCGGCTCGCCGGGGCGATATTCGAATCCCACCGCCCGCAGCGTCAGGGTGCGCGGCCGGCGCGGCAGAGGCACGGCATCGGGCGCGTCACGGATGACCGATTCGCGATCCAGCACCTCGAAGACCCGCTGCACACCAGCGACACCGCCCTGAATGCTGGCGCCGCTTCCGCTGATCGACTGCAGCGGGCCATACACCTGGTTGACGTAGTAAAGGAAGACGTAAAGGTCCGGCGCCGTCAGGCCGCCGTGCCCGCGCAGGACCAACCATCCGCCGTAGCCGAAGATGGCGGCGTAGGCCAGGCCGAAAATCGTGCCGACCAGCAGCCAGTAATAGGAATCCTGCCACGCCTGTCGCAGGTTCGCATGCGTGCTGCTTTGCACGGTGGTGTGGAATCGGTCGAACTCATCGGACTCGCGTCCGAACGCCTGGACCAGGCCGATTGACGCCAGCGATCGCTGCATGAGCGTGGTCAGGCGGGTATCGACCTCCTTGGCTTCGATCCATCGCTGCCGCAGGGGCGCGGCGAACAGACGCGTGATCCACAGCAGCAACGGCGCCACCGACAGCGTGATCAGCGTAAGCTGCCAGTTCATCGAGAACATCAGCCACGCCATGAAAATCAGCGTCACCGCCCCCACGATGATGTTGTTGACCAGCACCGTGAGGATGGTCTGGAAACCCATCGTGTCGTAGCTCAGGCGATAGATCGCGTCGCCCTGCGGCTGCGATTTGTGATATCCCAGGCTCAATTCCTGCAGCTTGCGAAACAGATCGCAGCGCACTCGCATCAGGCCGTGATAACCGATGTAGGCGTTGATGAGGCGCTGGCCCATGGCGGCCAGCTCCTGGACCAGCCGCAGCGCGACGGCCAGGACGGCCAGGGTGATGATCTGGCCCATGCGGTCGTGGGGTTGAATACCCAGTAGCCGGGTGATGGCGAAAAATCCGCGCTCCACCCAGCGCGTGCTGGGCTTGTCCATGAACAACGCCAGCAGGATGGCCACCAGAAACGGCTGCAGCACCGCGGCGAGGGTCGAGACGCCGATCAATACCAGCGAGGCAATGATCAGCGGCAAATCGTCCCGAAAATATCGCAGTGCCCGGAGATAGAAATGCATGATCTGATGAGTGATGAAGGATGAGTGATGAATGATGAATGACTGACACCGTAGTCATTCATCATTCATCATTCATCCTTCATCATTTTAAACGACGGACAGTTCGCCGTCCTCCTGGTCAAAAGCGGGGCCGGCCGGGGCGGGCGGCGGTGTGATCTGCGGCCGCGGCAACGGGGCGCGTTGCGGCTTGGCGGGCACCGGCACGAATCCCGCCTTCTCCGCCGCCGCGTCGATCAGGCCCAGCACCGGCGCCGTCACGCGGTGGCGGTTGACCAGGTACATCGCCCACCAACCCATCGGGATCAGGGCGGCCGGACGGCTGAATGGCCACAGGTGCAGCAGCAGCAGGCCCGCCAGGATCATCGCTCCCACCATCAGCACCTGCCCGAAGCGGCTCTGCTGCATCTCGACGCGGATGCGCGTCAGCATGCCGTTGCCGTCGTGATGCTCGGTCGCGGTGGTCAGGCGGATCTTGACGTATCGGCTGCCGTAAATTTCCATGTCCCAGCCGTGCCAGCCGCTGTCGACGCGCATGCGCCAGCCGGCCGAGCGCACCTGCCGCTTGATCTGCCGCAGCAGGTCCAGGCGATCGCGCACCTTGCTCCAGTAGCGCAGTGTGCGGCCATCGGAAGGATCGACGGGCAGATTGCTCGTGCGCTCGAAGCCACCCACTTCCATCCCCAGGACTTTGGCCTTGAGCCGCACGCTGTAGCGCGCCCAGCCGCGCGCGATCGGCTGGCGAAGGTGCAGGTATGCGATAAGCGGCCGGGTCAGCCAATGGCGGTGCCGCGGGGCGGGGGCCTGCCACGCCGCCACGATCGCCAGCATCGCCGGTGTGAAAAACATCACCAGCGCCACCGCCAGCAGCGGCGCGAACGCCAGCGACAGCACCATCATAAACCCGGCCAGCAAGTGCCATTCGATGCTCATCATCATCATGGCGGCGATGGATGCCGGGCGGCGGTAGATGGTCTGGAAGAGCCCGGTGCCGAAGGTCCCGTGGTAGATCACGTCGCCGCCAAAGCGCACGCCGATCTCATCACCGCCATAAATCCGTCCGCGCCAGTGGCTGGCGCCCAGTGTGTTGAAATGGTCGGGATGCTTGTACTTGAGCATGGCCTCGGCCTCGCCGTAGCCGCGCTGCTGGCGCAGATAAGCGGCGATGGTGTTGCGGCGGTAATGCCAGACCTGCGCCGCCGGTGCGAAACCGATGCTCTGGCCGGTGTGCTGGATGCGCCAGATCAGGTCCACATCATCCCCCGCCTTGCGGAACTGCGGATCGAAGCCGTTCACCTGCTTGAGCACCGCCTTGTAAAAGGCCATGTTGCAGCCGGGGACGTGCTCGGCGATCCGGTCGTCGATCATCACGTGGGTCGGTCCACCGGGTGAGAAGCCGACGCAATCGGCCACCCACGATCCCTCATCGGGGATCAGGTTTGGCCCACCGACGCCCGCATGCCCGCCGCGCAACAGCGCCAGGGCCAGGTGATACAGCCAATCCTCATCCACCTCGCAGTCGCTGTCGGTGTAGATCACCACGTCGCCGCGGGCGGCGTTCATCCCCACGTTGCGGGCGTGGCTTAGACCCATGTTCTGCTGGCGGATGTTGCGCACCCAGGGAAAGCTCTTGAGAATCTCCTGTGTATTGTCCGTCGAGCCGTCATCCACGAAGACCACTTCATAATCCGGATAGCGGAGCTTCTGCATCGATCGCAAGCACGCGCCCACGGTGCTGGCGCCGTTAAAGGAGCAGACCACCACGCTGCATGAGGGAAGCTTCACGTCGCTGGTCTGCGGCACGCGCGCGAAGACCTGCCGCACCGCCTCGAACGCCGGCTTGGGCTGGCGATCTTCCGTCGTCAGTCCGAACGCCCAGTCCCTGATCTGATATCCGTGGCGGAACCAGTCATCGGTGAAGCTGAAGATGAATGTGCCGGTCAGCCCCTCCTCGAAAACGGCACGGACGTGCGTGGCGAGAATTTCCGCCTGCTTCTGCGGTGTGTATTCCCGGAACGTGTCGATGCCGTACTCACCGAGCAATAGCGGCTTCTCACCGGCGATATTCTGCAGCCGCGCCAGGTAATTGCGGAACGCCGTCTCCTCGTGCAGATAAACGTTGAAGCAGAGGAAATCGACGCTGCGCGGCTGCACGTATTCGGTGGTGGGATAATTGGCGAAGGTGACCAGGCAATGGGGCGCTTCCGCCTTGGCCGCGGCAACCAGGGAGTCGATGAACTCCTCAATCTTGCGGCGGCCCACGAAACGCACGATGTCGGAGGGCACCTCGTTGACGACGCTGATGGCGAACAGAGCGGGATGATTTCCGCAGGCGCGGGCGGCGCTGCTGACCGCCTCGTGGGCCGCGCGTGTTAGCTGGCGGTCACCGACGAAGGTCAGATTTTTCGGCCAGGCGACATCCAGAAAAATCTTCAGCCCCATCTCCTGCGCCAGATCGAGGAACCAGGCGGGCGGAACGTTGTAGATGCGCAGGCAGTTGGCGCCCAGGTCCAGGATCATCTGGAAATCGCGGCGCACCTGGGCGGCATCGGGAAGCGGCTGGCCCTGGTGGTCGGGCGCGAATGGGCCGTAGGTCACGCCCTTGACGAAGAATTTCTCATCGCCCAACCGGAAAAATTTGCCATCCCGCCGCACGCGGTTGGAGACCGGCTGGCTGCGCCGATGCCGACCGACGCTGGCGCACCCCACTTCAGCGGGCGCGGCGGATTGCGTCACTACCATCGACATGACATTCCCTTGCACAGCCGACCGATAATTGTCGCGTCGTCCGCTGCCAATTCGCGCATGGTCAATTCCGTGGGTCCCCATTCTAAATCACAACGCCGTCGCCGCCTATGCAAAACGTATCGGGATTTAACAATTGGCGGGTAAGCATCCCCGATGAACCAGACAAACCTATATTAGGCGGGTTAGCCAAGGGTTAGAGTCGCCGGTCCACAGAATTGTCCGATAACCAATTGTTGAATCTGGACCTACTCACTTCGCCTGATTATGAGTGGTAGTGCAATCGCATGCTTTCGCCGGCGGCGGCGCACGATTTTCCACAATCGCGATTGAACCCCGCAGACATCATGGATGAGATGAAAGCTATTCGCTTGAGCTTGGCGGAGGTCCCCAGGTCCCGGTACCGCCTCGCTGATGGGGTGCGAATGAAATATACCGAGGTATCGGCGTTCGGCGGCGCGAATCTGCCTGCGGGTTCTGCGAAACTGATCCCTACCAAACTCGAAGTGGCCCGGGACGGGACTATCATTGCGCAAAAAGAATAACTTGATGCACCCGCGGCGGTCGCTTGCAAACAGACCACAGACCTCCGATTGGTCCTGTTGTTGTGCGGCGTACGCGCGGCGCGAGAGACGTCTCCATTCGCGGTATGGCAACATTAAACGAAATCGCATCAGGATGACCGTGGTGGCTACGCGCTAAAGATACCAAGAGTCGAGCAGACATTGCAGCCAACGCTGCGCCGATGAAAACCGCGAAGCGAAAGCGGGGGCCAAGGTGGCCAAAGCACGGGCGGGGTCAAGATGGATTTGTCCTGCTGATCGTGCCCAACGCGGCGGATACACGGTCGCGGAATTGCTCGGCGACGTGCAGGCGGCGGAACATCAATTGCCTGTTGAGCGCCTGGGGCAGGGGGGAAATCTGGGCCAGCGATGTCAGGGCGCCCGCGCGATCCTGCACCAGGATGTCCACCGTGGCGCTCTGGCCGTCGTACATCTCGTAGGGCGTGTCGGAGGGCTCGTCGAAGAACAGGTCGTAGGCTGGGTCGCCGCCGGCTTCGCTGACGATGGTCCCGGCGCGATCGGCGGCGGCGCGGGCGGCGGCGGCGTCCAACGCGGTCAGGTCGATCGTCTTGAACAGTTTGCGGTGGATCAGGCCGCGGCAGAGGCCGGCCAGGATTGGATCGTCCACTGTGGTCCATAATTTCAGGCAGTGCTGGATCGAGACATCGTCCAGATCATTGAATTCCTCGCTGGACAATCGCCGGCCAAGCAGGGCCTTGTAAAGATTGTCCTCCGGGCCCGGCCAGTTGAGCCGGCCCTGCACCGCCAGTCGCTTGGCGCGTTGCAGCGCCAGGCGGACCATGCCCTCGGCCGTGCGCACGACCTTGTGAAAATAGACGTTGCGATACATGTGATAGCGCGACTGCAGATACGCCTCGACCGCGCTGACGCCCTTCTGGCTGACCGCCAGGCGGAAGCTGCCCTGGTCGATGGTCAGGGCGTGCAGCAGCCAGGTCAGATCGAACCCGCCGTAACGGCTGCCGGTCATCAGGTTGTCGCGGAGCAGATAATCGAAGCGGTCGGCGTCGAGCTGGCTGGAGAGGATGTCGCAGAAGACCGTGCGTTTTGGCGCGAACGTCAGCAGCCGCGCGATCGCTTCGGGCAACGATGGATCATGCTCGCTCAGGATGCGATGCACCTGGCTTTGGGGGTCCTGGATGATCTGCAGGGTGATCTGCTCATGCTCGATGTCGACGACGCGCTCAAAGACATGGCTGAACGGCCCGTGGCCCAGATCGTGGAGCAGCGCGCCGGCGATGCAGGTGCAAAGATCCCCCTCGTCGATCTGGAAAGAACGGCCCAGCTGCCCGAGCATCCGCCGCGCAGTCTCCATGACGCCCAGGCTGTGGCTATAGCGCGAATGATCGGCCCCCGGGTACGCCAGTGAAGCCAATCCCAACTGGCGGATTCGCCGCAGGCGCTGAAATTCCGTCGCATTGATCAGCTTGAAGAGCAGCGCGTCCAGCGGCCGCTCGAGCCGGAACGCGATGACGTCATGCACCGGATCGCGGATGATCTTCTCGGGCATGCTTGTGATGGTAAACGACGGTTGAGGATGAGGCGAACTTTCGGGGGAGCGCCGCGCCAGCGCGGCCGCTAAACTTCAGGCGCAAGCCACACCGCTCAGCGCGCCGCCACGGTCAGCGTCTCGTGCCGTTCCAAGGCGGTTTCGGGCGATCCTCGCGTACTGGTCTGCGCCTGGATCGCGACCAGGGTCAGATCGTCCTCGAGTTGGCGCCGGCCGCGGAACTCCGCGACGCGCGCTACCACCTGGTCGATCATCGCCTGCGCCGATCCGAAGTTGCCGTTGACGAACTCCGCTAACTTGCCAGGTTCGAGGCGCTGTGCCTTCTCGTTCTGAACGTCAACGACTCCGTCGGTGTAAAGCAGGATGCTGGTCCGGGCGGCCAATTTGAACCGATGTGGCTGATAGTCCTGCTGGTCGTCCACGGCCAGGACGAGTTCCGCGGGTAACGGCAACGGCGCAAACGGCCCGCCATCCTGGCTAACCAGCGGCGCCGCGTGACCGGCGCTGGCGACGTCCAATATGCCTTCTTCCAGATCCAAGACGAGGATCAGCATCGTCACGAACTGGCCATGGAATACCTGGGTGCAGAGCTGGCGATTGATCTCCCTGAGGCAGGCGGCCGGTTCACCGCAGCCCGGCATGGTCGTGCGCACCAGCAACTGGGTGGTGGCCATGAGAAACGCCGCTGGCATCCCGTGCCCCGACACATCGCCGATGGTGATCACCTGGCGGCCATCGGGCAGATCGAACCAATTGTAGAAATCTCCACTGATGTGGCTGGCGGGCTGATTAACCGCAGCGATATCCAGCGCCGCCCCGGCGCTGTGGCCGCTGGGAAGCCAATTGAGCTGAATTTCCCGCGCCTGCGAAAGTTCGCGGGTCAGCAACTGGTGCCGCAGCCGCTCCACGCGCATGCGGGAGCGGATCATTTGCAATGCCGTTGAGAACAGGACCGCCGTCATGGAAACCACAAGGAAGGTCGCCCAATAGGAGACGGTCCGGAAAATCCCCTGCACCACGGCGTCCACGTCGCTCATCGGCGAGGTGACCAGCAGACACCAGGTTGTCTGCGGCAACATCACGGGCACCACGGTTATCAGATGCGGCGGAAGCGTCGAGCCGGCGATGGTGATCGACTCCTCAAACGGCTCGCTGTGAGCTTTGGGATTAGACCAGAAGTTCACTGCCAATTGGCGAGCCGTCGGATCGTCGATCTCCTTAAGGTTGGTCCCCACCAGCGGCGGCGAGGTAGAGGCAATGACGGCCATGTTGTCATCGACCAGCGTGGCGCTGGTTGCCCTCCGCTCGGCGGCCTGGGGCAGAAAGCGGATCTGAACCTGCGGCGCGGGAACCACCGCCACCAGGAGGCGGCGGCCTCCATCGACAAACGGCACGCAGACCAGGTTCACACCACCGGATTGACCCTGCCCCAGCAGGACGCTGCCAGGCCGCACCTGTAAAAGCCGACTTATCGCAGGACGCGTCAGCCGTTCCATCCAGTCGTTGGCCGAGCCGATCAGAATCTGCGCTTCCACGGTCAACCGCGCGATCTGCGCCGGGGTCTGATCGGTGGGTGCCGGTTCCAGGATACGCAGGCGCTTGTCCAGGGGTCGCGCGCCCCGGTCATAGACCAGCAGTGCCGACACCCGCCCGTTAAGCTGATTCCAGAGCAGGGGAGTAAACGTCCGCAAATTCGGTCGCGTGGTCGCGGCGGAAAACGTCTCTTCCGGATCGGCGCGGCGAAGCAATTCCAGGTCGCTGATGATCGAGGTATAGAAACTTTCGATCCCCCGGCTGGTCTGCGTGGCCAGCAACTCCTGGCGCATTCCCGCCTGCTCAACCGCCTGATGTCGAGCCGAGGAATAAATCTGCATCGCTCCCAGGACAACGACCCCCAGGACAACAACGATCAGCGCGAGGTGGGCCAGGAAAATCTTTCGCGCGTAGATTCTGGATTCGTGTTCCATGCGGAAGCGCCCATGGATGGGGGCCGACCGCATGCTAACCAACGGACGGAGGAATGAAAACGGAAAGTTTGCGGCAATCTCGCCGCGCGGACTCAGGCTGCGTCGAGCTGGGCCGCGATCGAAGCCAGAAACTCGATCCCCGCCGAAAGGGTCCGATGCGACAGATCATTGGATCGATCGACCCAGACAATCCGCGCGGGAATCATCTGGCGACGGTTCGCCAGCGCGTGGCCTTGCTCGCTCAGGCCGACGTGGATGCTCAACAGTTTGCCGGCGCGCACGGGCATGGCCGAGGGCAGCTCCAGGCGCAGGCCGGTCGAGCTGACATCCTGGGTCTGCCCGCCGAAGTACCGTGCGATGCCCGGCTCGTAAACCTTGATGGGGTGTGTCTGCTTGAAGCGGGCGCCGCGGCGGCGCTCGATGCCGGACTCAACTTCCGTATCCTGGCTGGGTGGGCACAACGTCATCATAAGACATCACCTCCGGGAAGCACGACTTGGCTTCACTCTCTAAGATGGTTATCGGAACAATGGGGTGTGAAATTAGAGAAAATCCTTCGCCGATCCGGGTCACGCTTCCACCAGGTCTCCAGCCGTTACCGCCAGCCCGCATGGCGGTATATAGTGGGTCCCATGGCCTATGAATTCACCGCGATCGAGAAGAAATGGCAGAAATACTGGCTGGATAACCGTTCCTTCGCCGCGCTGGAGCCGGTGGACGCCGGAGATCGGCCCAAGGCGTACATCCTGGATATGTTCCCCTACCCCAGCGGCGACGGCCTGCACGTGGGCCATGTCGTGCAGCAAACCGCCACCGACATCGTGTGCCGTTTCCTGCGGATGAAGGGGTTCAATGTGCTGCACCCGATCGGCTGGGACGCGTTCGGCCTGCCCGCCGAGCAGTACGCCATCAAGACCAACCAGCACCCCGCGGTTACCACCCGCCAGCGGATCGAACGGTTCCGCACCCAGATTCAATCGCTGGGGATGGGTTACGACTGGGATCGCGAAATCGACACCAGCGATCCTACCTATTACCGCTGGACGCAATGGATATTCCTGCAACTGTTCAACAGTTATTTCGATCCGATCGATCAGAAGGCCATGCCCATCGGCCACCTGATTAACGAGCTGGAAAACGAGAACCTGGTGGTCGCGCCTGATGGAACAGTGCACGTGAACCCCACCCAGGAAGGAATGGAAGCGCTCGGCGGCGAGGTGCGCGTCGAGCGAACCTGGAAGGAATTGGGCCTGGATGAACAGCGCGACCTGATCGACAATCAGCGCCTGGCGTACATGGACGAGGCGCCCGTCAACTGGTGCCCCGATCTGGGCACCGTGCTGGCCAACGAGGAAGTGATCGATGGCAAAAGCGAGGTCGGGGGGTTCCCGGTAATCAAGCAGCCCATGCGGCAGTGGATGCTGGCGATCACCGCCTACGCCGACCGGCTGCTGGACGATCTGGACAAGCTGGATTGGCCCGAATCGCTGAAGGAGATGCAGCGCAACTGGATCGGCAAGAGCGTGGGTGCGGAAGTTGATTTCGACATTGACGGCGTGGATGAAGAGGTGATCACCGTCTTCACGACCCGTCCCGACACGCTGTACGGCGCCACGTACATGGTTCTGGCGCCGGAGCATCCGCTGGTGGACCGGCTGACCGCGCCGCAGCTCCGCGCCGACGTGGACGCTTACCGCCAGGCCGCCGCACTGCGCTCGGAGCGCGAGCGCATGACCGACTTGAAGGAAAAGACCGGCGAGTTCATCGGCGCTTATGCCGTCAATCCGCTTAATGACGAGAAAATTCCCATTTGGATCGCCGACTACGTGCTGATGGGCTACGGCACCGGGGCGATCATGGCGGTGCCGGCACACGACCAGCGCGATTACGAGTTCGCCACGAAATTCAAGCTGCCGATCAAAACGGTGGTGAAGCCCGCCGGCTCACAGTCCCCGCCTGTCGGGCGCGCGTTCGAGGAACCGGGAATCGCCGTCAACAGCCTGGCCATCGAGGGGCAACCGACCGCCGAGGCGAAGGAATTCATCACCGACCTGATCGAAGGCGAGGGGATCGGGCATCGCGCCATCAAATTTAAGCTACGCGACTGGCTCTTCAGCCGACAGCGCTACTGGGGCGAGCCGTTCCCGATCCTGCTGGATGCGAATGGACACGCCTACGCCGTCGATGAATCGCAGTTGCCCGTGAAGCTGCCGGAGATGACCGATTTCCGCCCCACCGGCACGCCCGACCCGCCGCTGAGCAAGGCGCGCGATTGGATCAAGGTGGAGCGCGACGGCACGACGTTATTTCGCGAAACCAACACCATGCCGCAGTGGGCCGGCTCCTGCTGGTATTACCTAAGATATCTCGATCCGACCAACCCGAAATCCCCGGTCGATCCGGAAAAGGAAAAGTATTGGATGCCGGCTGATCTGTACGTCGGCGGCGTCGAGCACGCGGTGCTGCACCTGCTCTATTCGCGCTTCTGGCACAAGGTGCTGTTCGACCTGGGTCATGTCTCGACTCCTGAGCCGTTCGCGCGGTTGGTGAACCAGGGCCTGATCCTGGGCGAGACGGAGTTTCACCTGTTCGTCGATGATGCCGGCAAGCCGATCAGCGCGGTCGAGGTTTACGATATCAACGAAGAAGCCACGCCGCAGGGCGTGCAGATGACCGCGATGCACAAGGGTTCGGGGAAGAAGCTGACGGCCCGGCGAATCAAGGAGGACGAGGTGGAGCGCACCTCCGACGGCTACGCGCTGAAGAAGGACCCGAAAATTCGCGTGGACGCGCGCAGCTTCAAGATGAGCAAGAGCCGGGGAAACGTTGTCAACCCGGACAAGATCGTCGCGGATTACGGCGCCGATGCGTTCCGACTCTACGAGATGTACATGGGACCCCTGGAATCGCAGAAACCGTGGAGCACGCGCGACATTGTCGGCATGTCGCGGTTCCTGGCCAGCGTTTATCGGAATCTGATCGGCGACGAGGAATTGGGCAAAAAAGCATCGATCGTCGATGTGCCCATCCCCGATGGCCTGGACCGGCAGATGCACCGGACTATAAAGAAGGTCGGGGATGACATCGATTCGCTGCGCTTCAACACCGCCATCGCGGAGCTGATCAAGTTGAACAACGAGATGGTTGGCCTGGCGACGATTCCGCGCGACCTGGCGCAGACTTTCATCGTGTTGCTGTCGCCCTTCGCCCCGCATCTGGCGGAGGAAATCTGGAGCCGATTGGGGAATAGCGCCAGCGTGGGGCGTCATCCCTGGCCAAAATATGACGCGGGAAAGCTGGCGGATGCACAGATGCAAATCCCGGTGCAGGTCAATGGAAAGCTGCGCGCCACGATCGACGTCGCGGCGGACGCGGCGAAGGACGACATCCTCGCCACCGCCCGGGCGGCGCAGAACGTCAAGCCGTGGATTGACGGCAAGAATATCGTCAAGCAGATTTACGTCGAGAAAAAGCTGGTCAACTTCGTCGTGCAGTAATGGCGATCGAGCTCGAAGCGAAAATGAAAGTCGACGATCTGGCCCCGGTGCGCCGCAAGCTGGCGCGCCTGCGCGCCCATCGCGAAGATGCGGAGATGCAGACAAACGTGTTCTTCGACCGCGACGGCTGGCTGCGCAAGGCGGACCGGGGGCTGCGCATTCGACAGGCTAGAAAAAAGAGGGGCGCGGAGAAGTGCACCATCACCCTCAAAGGCCCGCAACGGCGCGGGAAGCTCAAATCGCGGGATGAGATCGAATTTTCCATCGACGATCCCAGGGCGGCGCGCCGACTCCTGGAAAACCTCGGCTTCGACCTGACCCTGTCGTTCCAGAAACGCCGCGAGAGCTGGAAATTCAGGGATTGCGAAGTCGCGCTGGACGAGCTGCCGCGCCTGGGATGCTTCGTCGAGATCGAAGGCCCGTCGCCCGGGAAAATCATGTCCGCCCGCCGGGCACTGGGGCTGTCGAAGCTTCCCCTGATCCAGAACGGTTATGTCTCCATGCTCTTCAAGCGCTTACAGAAGCGTCGGATCAAAAGTCGCGACATCCGGTTTTAATTGGATCGCGCGATGCTGATGGCATAAAATCCGCAGAGTACGGTCCGTTTCGACCAAGAGTCGGTGGGAGGATTTATGGTCGCGGCACTTCTCCTCGGGCAGTCAATTCCGGACTGGCAGTACTGGCTCATTCTGGCGCCGGTGATGTTGATCGCTGCCTGGCTACTGCTGGGTGTCCGCGCTATTCCCAATAATCGCGTCGGCGTGGTGGAAAAACTCTGGAGCCGCGTCGGCTCGGTCAAGGAGGGCCGCATCATCGCCCTGCACGGTGAAGCCGGCTACCAGGCCGAATTGCTGCGCGGCGGCGTGCATCTGTTCTTATGGCGCTGGCAATATCGCATTCACAAGGTCGCGCTGGTCACCGTCCCGCAGGGAAAGATCGGATATGTGTACTCGCGCGACGGCCAGCCATTGCCGGCCACCCAGACGCTGGGCCGTCTGGTCCCCTCTAATAATTTTCAGGATGCCCGGGCATTTCTGGGAAACGCCAACTCTCAGGAAAATCAGATCGGGCAACGCGGCCGCCAGCGCGCCATCCTGCGCGAAGGCGTCTATGCCATGAACCTGGCGCTGTTCGTCGTCGTTACCGACGACGCGGTCTATCGCATGGATTTACAGGGCCGCCAGGAAATGACCGCCATCCTGTCATTGCAGAAAGAGCTGCAGGATATCGGCGGGTTCGACCCCGTGGTGATCGGAGCGCCGGTCGTGGCGGAGGACCCACTGACGCCCGGCCGCCAGGTCGCCGTCGACAGCATCGGCATCGTGACCATTCATGACGGCCCGAGCCTGGCGCCCGGTGAGATCATCGCCCCGGCCGTCGGCAACGATGCTTCCGATCCCAATTACCACAACAATTACCAGGACCCCGAGGCGTTTCTCCGCGCCGGGGGCCGCCGCGGACGCCAATACGTGCCGCTGACCGATGGAACCTATTTCATCAACCGCTGGTTCGCCACCATCGAGGTCATCCCCAAGACCGTGGTGCCGATCGGATACGTCGGCGTCGTCGTCAGCTATTACGGCCCGATGGGCGCGGACGTCTCGGGCGAGGCATTCCGCCATGGCGAGCGCGTCGTCCGCGGCGAGCGCGGCGTCTGGGAAAAGGCGCTGGGGCCCGGCAAATATCCGTTCAACGCTTATGCCGGCAAGCTCATACTCGTACCCACAACCAACTTCGTCCTGCACTGGATCACCGGCAAGAGCGAGAGCCATCACTACGATGAGAGCCTCAAATCCATCGACCTTGTGACCAAGGACGCCTATGAGCCGCTGTTGCCGCTGAGCATTGTCGTGCATATCGACTACCAGCGTGCGCCCAGCGTCATCCAGCGTTTCGGCGATGTGAAGAAGCTGATCACGCAGACGCTCGATCCGATGCTCAGCGCCTATTTCCGCGACGTGGCCCACAAGAAGACGATGCTGGAACTCTTGCAGCACCGCGATGAAATCCAGATCGAATCCCGCAATGAGCTGCAACGGCGCTTCCGCGACTTCGACATCGAATGCGTCGACGTGCTGATCGGCAAGCCCGACACGGCCGAAGGCGCCGGCGTCGGCAAGATCGAAACGCTCCTGGAACAACTGCGCATCCGCCAGCTCAGCATCGAGCAGTTGGAAACCTACGACCGCCAGCGTGCCGCCGCCGAGAAGCTGCGTTCCCTGAACGAGGCGCAGGCGATCGCCGCCAAGCAGCAGGAGCTGACCAATTCGCAGGTTCAGATTCGCATCGCGGAGAACCAGGGCGACGCCGATCTGGGCCGTGCCCGCAAACAGGCCGAGCAGACCGTGGTGGTCGCCGAAGCCGACCTTGCGCGCTCGCGCCGGCAGGCGGAGCAGACCGTCGTCATCGCCCAGGCCGACAGCCAGTCGCGCATCCTCGCCGGACGCGGTGAGTCCACGCGCAGCCTGCAGGTCGGACTGGCGGATGCCACCGTGCTCCTGCGAAGCATCACCAGCTTCGGCGATCCGCGGCTGTTCGCGCTGGTGAAGGTGGCGGAGAACCTGTCCAAGAGCAGCCAGCCGCTCGTTCCCGATCGCGTCTTCCTCGCCGGTGGGCAGGGCAGCGGCGCGGAATCTTCCACGACAGCCGCCGGCGCGGGGATGGTCGGCATGTTGCTCAGCCTCCTGGTGGCCGAGAAGAGCGGGTTCGCGGTCTCGGATAATCCGGAAATGGCGACGCTGAAGGAATTGGCCGACAAGATGACCAAACAGGTCGTCGAGTCCCTGCAGCAGGGTAATGGCGCGACGCACGCGCAAGAGGCTGAGGTAGTCACCCGGCCTTAGGAACCGACGACCGTCGCAATCGGCCGTCATCCTCGACACCGCCGCCATCGCCGATTACTTTCCGCTGCGCATGGCGGAAAAATCCTATCTCGTCCAGAAATTCGCCCGCCTGGCGCTGGGGCAGATCCACGTGGTCGGCTACAGCGTCGCGGGTGAGGAAACTCTGGTGCAGGTGCCGGAGTTGAACGTCTGCTTCGACATCGGCCGCTCGCCCTATTTCGCGCTGACCAGCGACATCGTCTGCATCACGCACGCGCACATGGATCACATCGCGGGGGTTCCGTATTACCTTTCGCAGCGGGCGTTCCAGGGAATGAAACCGGGCACCATCCTGCTGCCCAACGAGCTTTACCGGCCGGTGGAGGCGCTGCTGCAATGCTGGCGCGACGTGGAGCGCCAGGCGACGCCCTACACGCTGGTGGGGATGTCGCCCGGCGACGTGCACGAGGTTCGCCGCGATTTTGCCATTCGATGCTTCGCCACGCATCACGGCGGCGTCAGCCTGGGATACGCCCTGATCAGCGTCCGCGAAAAGCTCAAGCCGGAATACATGGGCACTCCGGGTCCGCAACTTGTGGCGATGAAGGAGCGCGGCGTCGAGATCCAATACCGACTGGAAGTCCCGCTGGTCGCCTACCTGGGCGACACCACGATGGGCGCGGTGTTCGATCATCCCGATGTGCAGAACGCCGAGGTGCTGGTCACCGAGTGCACGTTCTTCGACGCCGACCACAAAGCCAAAGCCAAGGCCGGCCGGCACCTGCACGTCGATCATTTGGTGCAGGCGATGCCGAAGCTGAAGAATCGCGACATCGTGCTGGTGCACGTCTCGCGCCGCACCGGGATCGGGCGGGCGCGGGGAATCCTGCGCCGCCAGCTGGGCGAGGAGGGGATGAAGCGGATTCATTTCCTGATGGATTTCGAAGGCGCGCGCGATGGGGGGGACGTGGATAGCGTTGTGCCCCCGCCGCCGGATAGCGCGGAATAAAGGTTGCCTGTTTACGCCGCTTCCAGCAGCAGGCCGATCTTCATCCCCCACTTGACCTTGCGATAGGCGACCACCGTCACCGTCTGGCTCTGCAGGAGGGTCTGCAGTGAATCGGCCGACAGGTCGGCGTGATCGACCGCCAAACGCAGGGCAGGCAATGCACCGATGTCGATGCTCAGTTGCGGCAACGCCATGCGGATCAACTGGCGATTCTCCGCCATCCAACGGAGGGCGGCGCCGATGCGGCGAAGCTCGCGCAATCCCGCGCCGGCCTCGGCCAGCAGCAGCAGGCGTTGATCGCGCCCCACCGCGATGGTCGCTTCGGGGCACATGGGCGGCTTGATCGGGCAGGCCAGCCATTGGCCTTGCTCCGCGCCCTGGCGCACGATCGCCTCCAGCACCGATCCATCGGTGATCTGGTCGGGAAGATCGATGACCTGCGGCATCGGCTCTGAAGCAATCGCCATCCGTGGCGTGGAAATTTCTGGTTGAGTCGGCGCAGGCGCCTGATCGCGCGCTGGCCTGGCGCCATGCGGCGCCGGCTCGGGTTTTGGCTCGACGTGATTCGTGCCCGCCATGAAGTCGGCGAGAATTTGCCATTGCGGCTGGCGACTGCCATCCGCGTTGCGGCAATGCAGCAACAGATGCTCGGTGACGTCGGTGGCCGGGCGGACCGGTGGCTGCGCCTCCATGCGGCAATGCAGGAACTGCTCGCTGACGGCGGAGAGTCTTCGGTAAACGGCGGCGGCGGCGGCATCGTCCGGCGCGTCCAGCACCGCCAGCGAAAGCCGCGGGCGCCCCGCATCCGCCAGGCCCTTGAGCGCGCGATATGTCGCCACGATCCCCTCGTGGTCAGCCTGCGTCAGCAGCACCCAGTGGCTGGCCGAGCCCAGAAGCTGCCGCGCCTCAGGGGTTCGCGGATTGGGGAGAAACAATAGCCAGTGATCGACGTCGAAAGAGAGTTCCGCCAGAGTTTCGGCAATTCGCCGGCCGTCCAGAGTATCGATCGCGGTGGGAGGCGCGGGCTCTTCGCTGCCGTGCTCGAAACAGCAGAGGGCGACTTCGGCCGTATCCGCCTCGATCAAACCGACGCGTCCCACCGTAGTGGCCAGGTGCCGGGCATATTGCCGCGCGGATAGGGCCGGATGGTCGCCCAGATGCGAGCAAAGCACGACCGACACGCGCGGCGTAGTCGCCGAGACTGGATTGGCCGGCGCAGCGGCGGGGACGGCGGCGACGGCGGAGGTTTCGGCATCCAGGGCGGTGGCGAATTCCTCGGGCGTGATGTCGATGCTGACATCGGCGCGCGACCGTGGTGGTGGAATGCGCGTCGGCCGGGGGGCGGCGCCGGTCTGACGCTCGCGCACCTCGCTCAGAAACAGATGGCTGATCTCGCTTAGTGTTTGCTTGGGGTCCATGGGCAATTACTCGACTTCGACAACGTTGTTCAGTTCACCAAACTGGTTCACTTCCACGTACGTGTTGTACGGATCGGTCACCCATTTGCCGTCCACAATGAAACGGTATCGGTACCGTCCCGGCCGCAGGGGCAGGCGGGTGAAGAATTCACCCGGCCGGCGATTGACCATCGGGGTGGAGATCGGCGACCAGTTGTTGAAATCACCGGCGATCAATACGCGCTTCGCATCGCAGAAGCGCACGGCGAAGACCACTTCAGCGCCAACCTGCTCGACGCCGTAAAACTCATCGATCTTTTGGGCGGTTGTCTTCGCCGGGGCGACGCTGCGCTCGGCGGCGGCGCGGATGCCGCCGGCCAGTGGATATTCCGCATCGCCGCTGTCGTCCAGCTCCTCCTGCTCGGAGCAGAGCGCCGAGGCGACGTTGGCCGTTTCCAGCCCCCCGCCATATTGGATCTGGCCGCGCTCCAGCGCCTGAACCCAGGATTCGGTGGCCGGGGCGGGCGTGGGCATCGGCGGCTCGACCGGCGTCTGCTTGCCTTCGCGCGTCTGGTCCAGCTCCGGCGTCTTCACCGAATTACGACCGAATTGCAGATTCGTCAGCTGCGCCAGCTGCCTGGCGCGCTGCACGAGCTCCGCCGGGCGTGAGAGTTGATCGATCGGCGTCGGCTCGGATTCGGTGGGCCGCTGGCCCATCAGCTCGCGGGCCAGGTTCACAAAATCCTTGTATCCCCGGCTGCCGGGATCGTATTCGGTAATCGGCTGGCCGAAGCTGGCCGCCTCTTTCAGCTTGGTGTTGAAGTTGACCGCGCTGTCCATCAGGTAATCCTTGAACCGGCCGCGCAACTCGCAGAGGACTTCGCGCGCCAGCTTGGTGCGCGTGTCGTAGAGCGTGGGCAGCACGCGGATGAGGATGTCCTGATCGCACTTGTTGCGCATCAGCTCCAGGGTTTCCATCATGCGGGCCAGGCCGTGCAGGCTGAAATATCCCGTCTCCACCGGGACGATCGCCTCGTCGCAGGCGCGCAGGGCGTTGAAGGTGATCAGCCCGACGCTGGGCGGGCAGTCGATGATGCACCAGCGATAGGTGGCACGGACAGTCTCCAGGGCCTTGCGCAATCGGTCTTCGCGACCGAGCCGGCCGGCGAACGTCTGCTCGAATCCCGCCAGCTTGATGTTCGACGGCGCCAGATCGAAATCCGTCGCGATCTGCCAGACCACGTCGCAGAGGCGCGTCGGCTTGCCGTCGCGCTCTTCGATCAGTGCGTCGTGGATGGTTCGCTCGATCTGGTCTTCGGGAACGGCCAACCCGATGGCGCAATGGCCCTGTGGGTCCATGTCCACCAGGAGCGTCTTCTGACCCAGCCGCGCCAGGCAGGCGGCCAGGTTAATGCTTGTGGTTGTCTTTCCGCAGCCGCCCTTTTGATTGATGATGGCGATCGTTCGCATGAGGGGACCTTCCGTGGAATTCCCGCTGGGACAATCCGATCCTTCGGATTGATCCGATGCAAGCCGGCTGCCCCGACGCACCGGCACGCATCCTGCCCTAACATCGGAAAGGGGGATTGGAGAACTTTAGATTTATAGGACAAGCCGGGACAGCGGCACGTTCCCTATCCCCCAAAGGTGGGTACACTGCCGCCCGCGGTGCCGACCGAACTTTTCGATCCTCCGCCAACGGATGCGCCGGCCATTCGATGGACAAACCTGCTGCTGACGGCGGTGGTTGTCGCGATGAGCCTGGCCGCCCTGCTCATCCCCCGATTGATTGAACGACCCCTCTTGTATTTTGGCCGCGATGCGGTGATGGCCGACCCCGACAGCTACATGCAATGGCGGCTGGTGCGACGGTCAATCGACGAAGGAACGTCACGCATTCGCTGGGTTTACGATGATGATGCGCCAACCGGCCACATGAACGAATGGACATCGCCGATGGTTCTGGTCGGAAGAGCGGCGTTGGCGATGGTGCAGATTGTCACGGGCTGGCCGTTTGCTCGCGCGGATACGTTTTGCCGCGTCTGGCTGGGGCCGGGCGTGGCGCTGATGACGTTGGTGACATTGGCGGTTCTGGGTCGAGCGGCCGGCGGCTGGTTACTGGCAGGATGCTGGGTGATGGTATGGCCATTGCCTTTCATGATCGTCGGCATGACGCGCTGCGGAAGTGTGAATCACCAGGGGCTTCACCTGTTGTTGTTTACGTTGTCGCTGGGTTTGTGCATCGCCGGTCGAGAACAGGCGCATCAAAGTTCCGATCCCCGGGCGTCTGTCCCATGGTGGGGCGCCGCCTTGGGCCTGGCAAACGCCGCGGCGATCTGGGCCGGCGCATCAGAGCTGCTTCCCGTCTGCGTGTTGATCGCGCTTCTGGCGGCGTGGGACGGGACTCGACGCGACATCAATCCGCAAATCAGACATTTCTGGCGAAGCTGGTGGATCAGCGGCCTGGCCGGCACGGTATCGGCGATGCTGTTTGAATTTGGCCCCGGCTCCCCACCGGGCGGGCCGGGATTCTGGCACAATCACCTGGAGTTCATATCCGTGTGGGACATCGGTCTGTGGCTTCTGGCAGCCGGCGGTGTGGAGCTGCCGCGCTTTTGGCCCGTACCGCCGCGCTGGCGCATGGGCGTGTGGACGGCGGGATCGATCATCCTGGCCGTCGTCTCTGCCGCCACGATGCGACACTTGCGGATTTCGAATTTGCACATCGTGCAGGACCCGCGCTTCGCCCGGTTGGTCCACGCGGTATCTGAATTTCAGCCGTACTACAAGATCGAACCCGGGGCGTTTGCCGAGCTGGGCTTGTTGCCGCTGGCATTATTGCTGTTGATCCGTCGCCGCCTGGCCGGGCGCGGCGCGCCGTCGCCGTCAGCGCGAACGACGTGGGTGTGGCTCGGTTTCGTGGCGGGCACAATGCTGTTATTGATGCTATACGAATACCGATGGTCCGGATATTTCGCGACGGCGTTGATCATGCTGGCGGGTTACGCCGCCGCAAGCCGCTGGCCCCGCAAGCCGGCGCTCGCCCTGGCCGCAATCGCCGTGGCAATCCTGCCAATCTGGAATTGGGAAATCTCCAACATCTCCAAAATCGCGTCGCTCCAGGGCGATGCGATGCGGGGACCGTACGTTTCACACTTCGGATTGGAACTGGCCTGTCGTTACGCGGCGGCAGGCTTCGCATCTTTGAGTCACTTCACATCCTCCGATCACAATTTACCGGAGGATCGCCGTCCCATCGTTCTGACCTCCTGGACCTGGGGCGGCTACCTCGCCGGCGACGGCAAAGTGCGCGTCGTGGGTTCGCAATACTGGTCAAATCTCGATGGTTTCGAGGACACGCTGACGCTGTTCAGCACCACCTCCGACGAGGAATTTTATCGGTTGTGCGCGCGACGGCAGATCTCGCTGGCCCTGATCCCCGATCCTCAAACCATGATGTTCACGATCGCTCAGGCGTGTGCGGCGCGGACGGGTATCTGGCCACAGCAACAACGGATTCTCTCGACCGCGCTGTGGCGGCTGGCGTCTAATCCCAATGCACCGACGTTGCCCTCGCCGGGGCTCAACCAGATCGAGCCGCAGTGGCGCATCGTGCAAATCCGAAGATGATGGATGCGCTATTCATAGCAACACGCACGCCTCGCTGAACTCCAGACGCGGGGAGCGCGGCTTGAGCTGGGAATGTTCGCCGTATCCCAGGTTGCAGACAAAATTAGCCTTCCATTTGCCGTCGGGGAAGAATTCCTTGTTCACCTTCTCCGCGTCGAACCCGGACATGGGGCCGCAATCCAATCCCAGCGCGCGGGCCGCCATGATCATGTATGCCCCCTGCAGCGAGCCATTGCGGAACGCGTTCTCCTGGATAAACGCGGGCTTGCCTGCGAAATACGAGCGCATGTCGGCATGCGGGAAAAGCCTGGGCAGTTTCTCATGGAATTCCAGGTCGTATGCCACGATCACCGTCACCGGCGCCGCGCGCGTCTTGTCGACGTTGAGCGGCGCCATCGCCGGAAGCAGGCGCGCCTTGGCCTGTTCGCTGCGCACGAAGACAAACCGGGCTGGTGAGCTGTTGGCACTGGTCGGTCCCATTTTGGCCAGATCGTAAATCCTGTGCAGCAGGTCATCGGGGACCGGCTTGGGCAGCCACGCCGTATTTGTCCGCGCCTGGCGGAACAGGATATCCAGCGCTTGATCATCGAGTGTCGCCGCATTAGCGGAGGTGGTCATGTTATTCCTTCCCTTTTATAGCCGCGGGCGAAAGCCCGCGGTTGACTGCAAGTCGCCCATTTCGATGCGCCCCCGGGCTTGCGCCCCGCGGCTATGGTCAGGTTCTCTGCAGTTCAACGTGATCTCGTTGTACCATTGTCGCCATGAATAGTAGCGACCAGCTCGATGGATTTCTCGTGCGACGAGTGACGGAACTGCCCAACCTGCGCAGCACCGCGCACGAGCTGGAGCATCAATCCTCCGGCGCGCGCATCCTGCATCTGCACAATGACGACGCGGAAAACCTCTTCTCGGTGACCTTCCCCACCCCGCCGCCGGACGACACCGGTGTGCCGCATATCCTCGAGCATTGCGTGCTGGCCGGGTCGGCCAAGTATCACGTGAAAGACCCGTTCTTCGAGATGGTCAAGTCCAGCATGGCGACGTTCATCAACGCCTTCACCGCCAGCGATCACACCGTCTATCCCGTCGCCAGCAACGTGCGGCAGGATTTTTATAACCTGGCGGATGTCTATTGGGATGCCGTCTTCCACCCACTGCTGAGCGAGCAAACCTTCCAGCGGGAAGGACATCACCTGGAACTGTCGGACAGTGGCGACCTGCTCATCAAGGGAATCGTCCTTAACGAAATGAAAGGCGCCCGCTCCAGCCCCGAGGCCAAGGTCCACGACCTGATCGAAAAAAATCTCTGGCCCGATACGCCCTACGGCAAGGATTCCGGCGGCGACCCGGACCACATCCCGGAATTAACCTGGCAGGGTCTGCGCAATTTCCACCGCCGATTCTATCAGCCGGCCAACGCCTATATCGTGCTGTACGGTGATATTCCCACCGATGATCACCTGAAATTTCTCAAGCCGCGGCTCGAGGCCTTTGCGCGTGGGGACGGGCGCAACGAGCATGCGGCGCAGCCGCGCTGGAGCAAGCCGCGTGTGCTCAAATCCGTTTATCCCGTCGCCCCCACCGACGCGACGACGGGCAAGACATTCATCGTGCTCAACTGGCTGGTGGGCTCGGCGATCGACGTGGCGGAGCTTTTCGCGTTCAGCGCCTTTGAGCGAATCCTGCTGGGCAACCAGGCGGCGCCCCTGCGAAAGGCCATCATCGATTCCAAGCTGGGCGAGGACCTGAGCCACAGCGGCTACGGCGCCGACGGTGTGGATGCCGCCTTCCACATCGGCATCAAGGGAAGCGAGCCGCAGCGCGCCGATCAATTTGTCCAACTGGTTTTGGATACACTCGAAAATTTCGCCAGCCAGCCATTGCCCCAGGAGCGATTCGACGCTGCGATGCAGCAACTAACGTATCATTATCTGGAGATCACGCCTAACTTTCCCTTGAAGCTTATGGGGGCGGCCACCGCGATGTGGCGCTACGGATTCGATCCGCTTCTATTGCTGCGGGCGCAGGATCACATGCAGCGGTTGCGCCAGGATTTCGCCAAAGATCCCCAGCTATTCAGCCGGCTGATCGACGAGCGGATTCTGAATAATCCGCACCGCCTGCTGCTGATCGTGGAACCGGATCGCGACATCCAGGCTCGGCTGGACAGCGATTTCGCACGGAAGATGCGGGTGCTCAAGGAATCGATGTCGCCGCGGCAGCTCGACGGCGTCCTGCAAAATCAGAAACGACTCGAAGCCCTGCTCAACCAGCCCAATCCGCCCGAGGCGCTGGCATCGCTGCCGCAGTTGCAGGTGCGCGATCTGCCGCGCGAGCCGCGCCACATCCCAACGTCGATCCAAAATATTCCCGGCGGCGGGGAGCTGCTCGTCAATGATGTCTTCGCCAACAGCGTCAACTATCTGCAGGTAAGCTTCGATCTGAGCGGCCTGCCGGCCGACCTGTATCCCTATCTGCCCCTGTTCGGCGATTGCGTACACAAGATGGGCGCGGCGGGTCACGATTACGCGGCGATCGCGCGGCGCGTCGCGGCGTTCACCGGGGGGATCGGATTTTCCACCGGCATTGCCACGGCCGTGAACGATCCCAAACGACTGGTTCGCCGCGCCGTCTTCACAACCAAGTTCCTGGATGACAATGCCGCCGCCGCCCTGGACCTGCTGCGCGATCTGATCTTCGAGCTGGATCCCCACGACACCGCCCGACTGCGCGACGTGCTGCTGCAGGAACGCGCCCATCAGCGCGCCCGCGCCGTCAGCGACGGCATGTCCATCGCCCTCCGCCAGGCCGCGCGCGGGCTGAATCTCGAGGGCCACCTGCACCACGTCACTGGCGGACTTCCCCAGATTGAGCTGTTCGAGAAGATCGCCACCGCGGAGGTGGACCCGCTGATCGAGAAGCTGACGGCGATCCGTCGATTCGTGCTGCGCCGGGCGAGTTTGACGGCCAGCTTCACCGGCGGCACGCGCAGCGGCGCCATGGTTGGCGAACGGCTCACCCAGTGGGCGGCCGCGATGGATGCGCGGCCGATCGTCGACGTTCCACTGGAATTTTCGTCCTGGACCACCCCGCCGCGCGAGGGCCTGGCGGCGCCGATGAACGTCGCGTATTGCACGATGGTAATGCCCGCCCCGCACATCTCGCATGCCGATGCGCCGTTGCTCATCGTCGGCGGCCGGCTGCTGGGCCTGGGATACATCCTGGAGGAAGTGCGTTTCAAAGGCACCGCGTACGGCGGAGGCTGCACGTACAACGCATCGGCCAGCCAGTGGTCGTTCCATTCGTACCGGGATCCGTGGATCAATCGAACGCTGGACGTTTACAACGGCGCGCTGCGATTCATCCGCCAGGCCGAATGGACGCAGGCGGACGTGGACCGTTCGATCATCGGGACGGCCAAGGAAGCGGAGCGGCCCATTCGTCCCGCGTGGGCGACGAGCACGGCGTTGTGGCGGCATTTGGTCGGCGACACGCCGCAGCGCCGCTCCGCGCGACATGCCGCGCTCATGTCGGCGCAGCTTCCGCAAATCCGCCGCGCCCTGATCGAGCAATTTGAGCACCACGCCAACCAGGCAGCCGTCTGCGTCGTCTCCAGCCGCGAAAAACTGGACGATGCCAACCGTCAGCGTTCCGATGCGCCGCTGGAGCTGCGGAACATCCTGACATAACTAATAAACTTCCCTTGCAAATCCACCGCACCCGCTTAGAACGTACCACAAGCATGAATGCCAAGCTCCTGTCGCCGCTGTTGCTTCTGCTCGTCAGCGCCGCACCCACCACGCAGCCGATCGCCTGGCAAGACTGGTCCGATGACGTGTGGGCCCAGGCGAAGCGCGAGCACAAGCTCGTCCTCCTGGATTTAGGCACGCAATGGTGCCACTGGTGTCATGTCATGGAGCAGACCACCTATGCCGATCCGGATGTCATCGAATTGATTCGGCAGAAATATATTCCCGTGCGCGTGGACGCGGATGGCCGGCCCGACTTGTCCAATCGTTACGAGGATTACGGCTGGCCGGCAACGGTGGTCTTCAACGCCGACGGCGGTGAGATCGCCAAGCGCCGTGGGTATTTGCCGCCGCCGGAGATGGCATCAATGCTGCGCGCTATCATCGCCGATCCGACGCCCGGGCCCTCTGTCCAGCCTCCCAAATCGGTGCGCTATTCCGATCAAACCGCGCTGTCGGATGATCTGCGCGGAACACTGCGCGGACGGCTCATCCAAACCTACGATCGCGTCAACGGAAGCTGGGGGCGCACCCAGAAATATCTGGATTGGGACAGCGTCGAATACTGCCTGCGCCTGGCCGCACGCGGGGACGCGCAGGCGCAGCAGATGGCGCGGCAGACGTTGGCGGCGCAGTTGAATCTTCTCGACCCGGCGTGGGGCGGCGTCTATCAGTATTCCACCGACGGCGACTGGCAGCACCCGCATTTCGAAAAAATTATGCAGATGCAGGCCCAGGATCTGCGAATCTATTCACTGGCCTACGCGCAATGGCACGAGCCGATGTATCTCGATACCGCGCAGGCCATTCGCGGATATCTCGTGAAATTCCTGCGCAGCCCCGAAGGTTCTTTCTATACGAGCCAGGACGCGGACCTGATCGATGGTGAGCATAGCGCCGATTACTTCAAGCTTTCCGATGCCCAGCGTCGCGCTCAGGGCGTGCCGCGCGTCGACACGCACCAATACTCCCGGGAGAACGGATGGGCCATCACCGCCCTGACGGCGTTGTACGAGGCCACCGGCGATCCGGCCGCGCTCGATCAGGCCACCGTCGCCGCGCGTTGGATCATCCAGCATCGAGCGCTTCCCAGCGGCGGATTCTCGCACGATCAAAACGATGCGACCGGGCCGTACCTGGCGGACACGCTGGCCATGGGCCAGGCATTCCTGCAGCTTTATGAAGCGACCGCCGAACGCGACTGGCTCCCGCGCGCCCAGCAGGTCGCCGATTTCATCCAGACCCATTTCGTCAAATCGGGCGCGCCTGGCGTCCTGACCGCGGATGTGCAGGCGCACCAGTCGTTCGCGCCTTCCCCGGAATTTGACGAGAACGTCGCGGTGGTGCGCTGGGCCAACCTGTTGGCCAAATACACCGGCCGGGCATCCGATCGCGCCTTGGCCGATCAGGCCATGCGATACCTGGCCACGCCCGATATCGCGCTGACGCGGCAGTTTGCGGTGGGTGGATTGCTGCTGGCGGATGATGAAATGTCCGGCGGACCGTTGCATGTCGCGGTGATCGGGAGCAAATCCGATCCAACCGCCGCGATGCTCTTCCATGCCTCCCTCGCGATGCCAACGGCCTACAAGCGCATCGAATGGGTTGACGCCGCCGAGGGCCCGCTGCCCAACGCCGATATCACTTATCCCAACCTGGGCCGTCCCGCGGCATTTTTCTGCACCGCGACCGCGTGCTCGCCGCCCTGCTTCACGAAAGATCAGCTTGCCCTGCGCCTGGCCCAGGCGAAACAATGATTGCCACCCGCGATCTTCCCGGCATGGCCACTTCAGTGGACATGTCTTCCTGGGAATTCACCGCTCCCGATAAACGATCGGCAATTGACATTTCCCCCCGGCCCGTATTCTATTGGGTGCTTCAGAAGGAATTTATTCATGCGAGCAAGCGATATTCGTCGGGGTCAGGCGGTCATCATCGACGGCAAACTGTTCGTCGTCACCAACGCCGACCATAACACGCCGGGAAACCTCCG
>Ga0182024_10002915_pt1 | contig 41685 bp, 44 predicted proteins | sample P32metaG_FD_120480 | JGI IMG/M metagenome (GOLD analysis project Ga0182024, IMG submission 120480) | Permafrost microbial communities from Stordalen Mire, Sweden - P3-2 metaG (Illumina Assembly) | ecosystem: Environmental > Terrestrial > Soil > Wetlands > Permafrost | place: Sweden: Stordalen... | reverse complement strand
TCGGCAGCACCCGGATAAACGTTTGCGTGCCCAGGCCAACGGAGCGTTATGCCCATCCCATGCGCTGGTCCTGGCCGCTCTCTTAGTGTTGGCCGCGGCGGGGGCGGCCCTTCATTTGCCCCTCAAATATAACCTGATCCTGCTCTGTTACGGAACGGTCAACATCCTCTATTCCGCAGCCATTAAAAATGTGGTGGTGATGGATTTGATCACGCTGGCTTTTCTCTATTCCCTGCGCATCTTTGCCGGCGGCGCGGCCTGCAAAGTCTATGTTTCCACCTGGTTGTTTGCGTTTATCTTTTTTCTCGCGCTGAGCCTCGCCCATCTCAAGCGCTACACGGAACTGGAGCAGCGGGTGAAGGAGGGGATCGGGTCGGCGGCCCGCCCCATCTATACGATTGAGGACATGGCGTTGCTGATGAAAGTGGGCCTGGCGTCGGGCATGATTTCCGTGCTCGTTCTCGCTCTCTATGTGACGGCGCCGCAGACCGTTTCCATCTATAAAAGCCCTGCCCTGCTTTTTGTGGTGTGTGTGTTTTTATTTTATTGGATCGAGCGCATCTGGTTTTGGGCCAGCCGCGGAAGAATCACCGGGGACCCCATCGTTTTCATCGTGACCGACCATATTTCCTATCTCATCGCCCTTGCCTCGATGGCCGTGGTTTGGATCGCGTCGGTTTATTAGGGCTGCGCGAGGCGCGCCAAGCCCATCGCTCAATCTACAACGTCCTATCCACAAACATCTTGGAGCTCGAAACTCTCTAAATGGAACGGCTCGAGCAAAACGGTGCTATATTAATTAAACTGAAAGGAAATCTTATGCTTAGTTACGCCATTACATTCTTAGTCATCGCCATTATCGCGGGAATCTTCGGATTCTTCGGTGTGGCAAGTCTCGCGGTGGAAATCGCCCGAATTCTGTTCTTCGTATTCCTCGTCCTGTTTGTCGTCTCCCTGGTGTCAGGCCGCCGACCTCCGGTCTGACGAACTGATTGAGGCATCTACCGTACGAACACCGACGCTTGCGGTCGGTGCGCATCATGCAATACTCGAAGGAGGTCTTATGAAAATTGTAGGCATTATTCTCATTGTCCTGGGCATCCTGGCCTTGGTCTATCAAGGCTTTTCCTATACCCAAACCAAGCAGGTCGCCAAGATCGGCTCGCTTGAAATTCAAAATCAGGAGACCCATGACGTCCCGGTTCCTCCCGTCGTCGGCGCAGTCTGCATCGTCGCGGGAGTTGTGGTCTTGATCATCGGCAGACGCGGCAAATTCTAAGCGCCTTTCCCTTACGGGACCCTCATGAAAATTCGCATCCGGCATCGCACCACGTACAATTACAACCAGCTGGTTTCCTTCGGTCAGCATAAGATCATGGTCCGGCCGCGCGAAGGGCATGATCTCCACATTGAAAGCTCGGTCCTGGAAATCAGTCCGGCCCACAACATCCGGTGGATGCGGGACGTCAACGGCAACAGCATCGCCAAGGTCGATTTTACCCAGACGGCGGCGCAGGTCAGCTTTTACAGCGAAGTGATCCTGCAACAATACGACACCAATCCGCTCGATTTTATCCTGGAGGAAAGCGCGGTTAATTATCCCTTCATTTACGATTCCGACAGCCAGCCGGAACTGACGGCTTTTATGGCCCTCCTTTATCCCAAGGACACCGCCGTTTTGCGTGAATGGCTCGGCCAGTTTTTGAAGCCGGGCAACAAGATCCAAACCATCGCCCTTCTTCAGAATGTGAACACGCATATCAACCGAACGTTTCAATATCAGCGACGCGATGATGCAGGCGTGCAGACCCCGGCGGAGACGTTGAGGAAAAACAGCGGTTCCTGCCGCGATTTCGCCACGCTCCTGCTCGAAGCCTGCCGCTGCTGGGGCATGGCGGCGCGGTTTGCCAGCGGTTATATGCAATGCGAAGCGACGGAGGCCGGCGGAGCCTCCACCCACGCCTGGATGGAGGTCTATCTGCCGGGCGCGGGTTGGAAAGGCTTCGACCCAACCTCGGGCATCATGACCGGCGCGCAACACGTTACGGTGGCCGTCTCGCGCAACCCGGAAAATGCCGCGCCGGTCGCGGGCTCGTTTCAAGGACCGTCGAATGCGTTTCAAGGCATTCAGGTCGACGTGACCGTGGTGCAAATCGACCGCCCCCTCGCACCCGCCGCGCCCGTGCCCGTTTTGAACCCTCCTCCGCAAAGTCAGCTGCAACCTCAACTCAACCCGAACCACCCCGTCCAGCAGGCGCAGCAAATGGCGCAACAAATCGCGCCCGCCGCCCCCGCTCCGTCCATGGACATGGTCATCCAGTCGGGGATGCTCCCTCCGCCCAAGAACTCATTGCAAAAGTAGCCATGGCTAGTTTTAGGATAACTTCTAAGTTCTGAGTTGAATTTTATTCAAAGGGAGAAACCTATGGCAATAGATTCTGATTCCGCACGATTTTCGCGGACCCTCCACTCCGCCATCCTCTGGCCGGTCGGCATCATCTTCGTGACCGCGCTTTTGTTGCTCATTTTCATCTTCGAGCTGTGTCAGGTGGTCAAGTTATCGGATCATTCCTACCAGGTGCTCGCGCAGACGCGGACGTGCGAAAATCTTATCCTCAGCACCCAGAACGATGTGCGGGGCTATCTCCTGACCGGAGACTCCGCTTTTGTGAAATCCTACGACGCCAGCCACGATCAGAGCGATGGAGCGTTGGTGCGGCTGAAAACGTTGGTGCAGGACAATCCGGAGCAGGCCATCCGCGCGGAAGATCTCCGTCAGGCGGCGAATACGTGGTTTGTTCACGCCGAGACGCTTATCTCCCACCGCACACAAAACATTCCGGTGAATGAGGATTGGATCAAGATGGGCAAAACCCTCCTGGACGACATCCGCGCCAAATTTGACAAGTTTGCCGATGTCGAAGAGGACTTGCGCGACCAACGGCATTTTCGAGTCCAGAAGATGAAGCTGGCGCTCGCCTATGGGGGTGGAGCGCTGGTCATTCTGCTTTCCCTGACGGTGGCCCACCTAGTGCGAAAACAAATGATGGTGCTGGCCGCGAGCTATCGCACGGCACTGGATACGATCGAACAACGCCATGCCGCCCTGGCCCGCTCGGAAGCCGATCTCGAAGAACAAAAGGAATGGCTTCGGGTGACCCTCACGTCCATCGGCGACGGTGTCATCGTCACCGATCCGTTAGGCCGCGTCCTCTTGATGAATCACGAGTCCGAGCGGCTGACCGGCTGGACCAATGTTGAAGCGCTGCATCAACCCCTCTCGACCGTGTTCAGAATCGTCGACAAAAAGACGCGCCTCGCCGCAGAGGACCTGGTGGGCAGGATCCTTTTGGAAAAAAAGGTGATCGAGCTGGCCAACGACAGCCTCCTGCTTTCGCGCATCGGTGAGGAATGGACGATTGAAGACAGCGCGGCCCCCATCTGTGACGCCAAGGGAACTATCCTGGGCGTCGTCGTCGTCTTCCATGTTCCCAGGGCCAATCCGGCATCGGCTGAGAAAACCGTTACCTAAAAAGGTTGAGAAAGCTGTCGATGATGCTTCTCCCATGCGGATGATTGCTCTCATCAACCGTGGGTGATCCCGGTTCCTCATCGAGCAGGTTGCGCTGCGCCTGCGTGAGATAATAACGCTCGCCGTGACCAAAGAAACCGCCTCCCACGTTGACCTCCGTCAAGCCGTTGGGAATGGGGAAGTCCGCCGCAGTATAGGTGTCCTTCACCTGCTTCATGACGTTGGCCCAGACGGGCAGCGCCACCGCCGCTCCATAGCCTCCCGGCATAATCTCCCGGGGCGTATCGTACCCGATCCAGACACCGGCCACGAGATGGGAAGTGAATCCCTCAAACAACGCGTCCTTGTAATCATTCGTCGTGCCCGTCTTGCCCGCGGCGGGTGCGGTAAATCCAAATTCCTCCCGGACGGGTGAGCCGGTCCCGAAATCGAGCACGTTTTGCATCATGCCCGTCACCTGCCGGGCAATCTGCGGACTGAAAACGCGGTGACCTTCGGGCTTGTACTTGTAGATGACGTTATTGTTCTCGTCCTCCACCTCCACCACAATGTGCTGGCGCACCCAGACGCCCTGATCGGCGAAGGTGGCATAGATACCTGTCAACTCGTCCAGGCTGATGTCGCAAGCGCCGAGATAGCTCGAGGGATAGGGCGGTATATCGCTGGTGACGCCGCATTGATGCGCGTAGGAATTGAGCAGGTCGGGACCAATGATGATGCCCATGCGCACGGCGGCAGGGTCGTCGGAACGGACCAGCGCGTCGTTGACGCGAATGTAGTCGGGCGAATCGCCTTCCGGCATAACACCGTTTTGGGTTTTCGTCAGGTCGAACTTCGATGAGTCGATCGAGCTGGCCGGGCAGTAATTTTTCTCCGCGAACGCCGTCGCATAAATCAGCGGCTTGATCGTTGAGCCGACCTGACGCCGGGCTTGCATGGCGCGGTTATACTGGCTCAAAGCGAAATCGCGCGAACCGACGACCGCACGGATCGAACCGGTGTCGGGGTCCATGGCAAAAAAGGCGCCCTCGAGGACATTCTCGTCCGGCAAGCCCGTGTTCGGATCACCGAAACCGTTGGGATGCGTTTCGCCCTTCTCCTTCTCGATCTCCACGATGCGGGCGGCCAGCGCATTTTCGGCGATGCCTTGGAGGCGGGCGTCGATGGTCGTGAAAATCTTGAGCCCGCCCTGCTGGATCGTCGTGGAATCGAGAATGGTCTCAAGTTGGCGGCGCACTTCGCTGGTGGCGAAACCCCCGCCGAAATCGGGCCGGGGCCGCAGGGCCAGCGGCGCTTTTTGCGCCTTGTCCGCGTCCGCCTGGGTGATGTAACCAGCCTTCACCATCCGCGCCAGCGCTCGATCGCGGGCGGCCTTGGCCATGGTGATGTCTTTCCAGGGAGAGGAGGCGTTGGGACTCGAAATCATGCCCGCCAACAACGCGCACTGGGCGATATTGAGCTTGGCGGCGGGAAGGCCGAAGAAGGCGTAAGCCGTCGTCTCCGCGCCATAGAGACCCTGGCCAAAATAAATGCGGTCGAGGTAATAGCGGAGAATTTGCTGCTTCGTGTAGGCCATCTCGATGCGATGCGCGAGGAAGATTTCGAGGAATTTGCGGTCGTAGGTCCGCTGCATCTGTCCGATGCTGTTGCGCGCCAGTTGCTGGGTGATGGTGCTGCCGCCCTGCCGCCCGCCGCGATGGACTAAATTGGAGACGGCCGCACGCACGATGCCGAAGATGTCGATGCCGCCGTGCTCATAAAACCGGCGATCCTCCGTCGCCACCACCGCTTCGCCGAGAAGTTTCGGCACCGGTTGATCGGTCGGCAACGCGACGCGGTTTTCATCGAAGAACCGGCTGAAGGCGTGACCCTGGTAATCGTAGAGGATGGAGGCTTGCGGCATCTTCCTGACCACGTTGATATTGATGAGACCGGCGCGCGTGCTGTAGTAGGTATAGACGAGACTGACCAGCGTGATGACGGCGATGAGTGTGCCCGCCAGGAGCCAGACCAGGAAATTCGCTTTGGCTCTTTTGCGGCGGGAGCGCCGGGGATGGGTCAGAAGCTCCGGTTTATAGTCGCTCATGGAAAAACTTACGTGGCCGAAAGGGGCCACCGGTTGTCATTAGGACACTTCGTTGACCACCGGCTTGGAACGGGCGGCGGCAGCTGGCTGCGGAGGCTTCTCCTGGTTCTCCCGGCGTTGTTGAGCCTTGAATCGGGCATCCAAACGCAAACGATGAATGAGATAAATGACGATGAGCAGGTTGCCGATGACGGCCGCAAATTTCCACAAGGCGACTTTGACGAAAAGTTCGTAGACTTCGAGAGGCAGGAGAGAAGCCGTCACGATAACGACGAGATATTCCGCCCAATGTTTGCGCAAGAGGAGTCCGATGCCTTCCGCAGCGAATAAAGCGGCGTAAAAGAAGGCGGCATAACCCAGCAAGAGGAGCTTGTGCGAGGTGAGAGCGTCCGCCTTGTCGAGCAACCAGTAGATCGCCCGGTTTTCTGGATTGAGATGATACGGAATAATGATGTGGGCGTTCAGGAAGTCGACGACGTTATGGCCGCGAAGCCGCAGGAGCCCTAATCCAACCGCGGTGAAAAAGACGGCGTGAATGAGCTTCCAGCACGCAATCAGCCGGAGAACAAAATCCTCCCAGGGGGCGATTCGGGGTTGGGGTGCAGACATGGCTAACTCTTGGACGCAGGTAGGGGTTACGGAGTTCGATCAAAAATTACAATAGTCTTAACTGATTCACAAATGCATCTCGCGACAAGTGTCCCATTATGCACCTCATCGTCGGAAAAACTCGATAACTCTTTGCAAAAATTAAACAGACGCGGACTTGACCTATTTTAAAACACGTTCTAGTTGGAAGGATGGGATTCCCCGTCAGCCCGGAAAGGGAAAAGTCCGAATGGCTCGAAGCGGACGGCCTCGGCGGTTTTGCCAGCGGAACGGTTTCCTGCATTCGCACGCGGCGCTATCACGCACTGCTGCTCGTAGCCACGACTCCTCCCGCCGGCCGCATGGCGTTGGTCAACGGTTTCGATGCGGAGATTGAAACCGCAGAGGGCCGCTTCGCGCTGACAACGCAGCGCTATGCGCCGGGAGTTGATGCTCCCGATGGCGTCACCCGTCTCGAAAGCTTCGACCTGGAGCCGTGGCCGCAATGGGCCTACGCCGTTCCCGGAGGAAAAATCATTCACGAACTTTTTGTTCCACATAAAAGAGCCGTCGTCGTCCTGCGCTGGCGTTGGGAGGGCGAAGCCGAACCGATGTTGCGTCTCCATGTGCGGCCTTTTTTTTCGGGCCGTGATTTTCACGCCACGCATCACGAGAATGGGACTTTTCGATTCAGGCCGGCAAGCGTGCCCGAAGGCGAGCGCTGGCATTTTTACAACGACGTGCCCGAGGTCACCGCCCGCGGCAACGGCGCGTATCATCACGAACCGTGCTGGTACCAGAATTTTCTCTATGACGAGGAACTGGCCCGGGGACTCGATGCCACGGAAGACCTGGCCGCGCCGGGCCGTTACGAATTCGACCTGGCCACCGGACCCGCCGTCCTGATTTTTTCCGCCGAAGGTTTGGGACGTCCGCTGCCGACGGTATCCTCGCCGGTCGAGCTGGCCGAAGAGCTGGCCATGGTCGAGCGCGCGCGGCGTACGGCCTTCACCACTCCGCGCCTGCGCGCGGCGGATGCTTATTTGGTTACGCGCGGCTCCGGCAAAACAATCATCGCGGGTTATCCATGGTTCGGCGATTGGGGCCGCGACACGTTTATCGCCATGCGCGGCTTGTGCCTGGCCACGGACCGGCTGGCGGAGGCGCGGGACATCCTCACCGCGTGGGCCAGGACCGTTTCGCAGGGAATGCTGCCGAATCGCTTTCCCGACCAGGGCGATGAACCCGAATACAATTCGGTCGATGCCTCGCTTTGGTACGTCATCGTCGTCCACGAATTTCTGGGAAAAACCGCCGGCGGCGATCTGGCGCTCATCGCGGAAAACGAAATGCTCCTCGCCACGGTCGAAGCGATTCTCACCGGCTATCTCCAGGGAACCCGGTTCGGCATTCAGGCCTGCACGGATGGACTCCTGGCTTGCGGTGTTCCGGGGATGCAACTGACCTGGATGGACGCCGTGGTGAATGGCCAGCCGGTGACGCCGCGCATCGGCAAACCGGTCGAGGTGCAGGCCCTGTGGCTGAACGCGCTCGGCCTGACCAGCCGGCGCAATCCCCAATGGCGCGCGCTCTTTGAGCGGGGACGCGCTTCCTTTCAACAGCGTTTCTGGAACGAGGCGCGCGGCTGTCTTTACGATGTCGTCGATGTCGATCATCAACCGGGCCAGGTCGATGACCGGGTGCGACCGAACCAGCTCTTTGCCGTGGGCGGTTTGCCGCTAACCTTCATCGAGGACGCGCGGGCCGTGCGCGTGATGCAGGTGGTGACCGATCAACTCTGGACCCCGATGGGGCCGCGCTCATTGGCTCCGGGCGAAAAGGATTATGCGCCTCATTATAGCGGCACGCCGTCGGAGCGGGATGGCGCCTATCATCAGGGTACCGTCTGGCCCTGGTTGACGGGGCCGTTCATCGAAGCCTGGGTGCGTGTGCACGGCGGCACGAGCGAGGTCAAGGCCCGGGCGCGCGAATTATTTTTTGCACCTCAACTCTCCCGGCTTGATCTGCCCGGCCTGAATCATGTCCCGGAGATCGCTGATGCCGAGCCGCCTCACACCGCGCGGGGCTGCCCCTTTCAGGCCTGGTCGCTGGGCGAGGTTTTGCGGCTGGAGCGGACCATCCTTTAGCGGCAGCGACTTGACCGCGTAACAATTTCCTTCTACCAAAGATTATAATCTCTTATGTCCCTCCAATTGAAAATGAGCGATTGGGGGGATGCAATGAGTAGTGGATTTGCGGCAGTTTTAATTTAAGCGGAAGAATTTACTCTTTCGTAACCGCAAGGCTTTCCGAAACGTCAAGGATGCGTACAGTTAAGCTCATGAGGATCGTCATCACCTCGGGTCCCAGTTACGAGCCGCTCGATAAAGTGCGGCGCCTGAGCAATTTTTCCACTGGCGAACTCGGCACGCTCCTGGCGGAAGGCTTCGCGGAGGCCGGTCACAGCGTGGTTTGTTTTCGCGGGGTCGCTTCCACTTTTGCCGCGCCGCTGTGGCCCGTGGAAGTCATTCCGTTTACGACCAATGACGATCTGGCCGCAGGCTTGCAAAACCTCCCCGCGCGCGAAGAAGTAACCATCGTCTGTCACGCGGCGGCGCTGTGCGATTTCCGGATCAAGGAAATAACCGATGAAAACGGCGAACCGGTCCACGGCAACAAAGTATCGAGTCGCGAAGGCGCCCTGAAACTGACGCTGGAACCGGCGCCCAAGCTGATCGCTTCGTTGCGCCGCATGTTCCCCTCCTCGATTCTCATCGGATGGAAATATGAACTCGACGGCACGGCGGATGACGTCATGGCCAAGGGGCGCAAGCAGATGGACGATTGCCTGACCGATGCGTGCGTGCTGAACGGCCTTGCCTACGGCTCCGGTTTTGGCGTTATTTCCCGGTCGGATGAACAAGTCCACCTGCCCGATAAGGCCGCGCTTTGCCGCTTCCTCATCGATTGGGCGGAGCGCACCCCGACGGCCTTGGCCGCGCCCGGCCAGCAAAGCTTTCACGCGCTCTCCAGCTTCACCTCCCTTTCGCCTTTCATTTAGGGAATAAACCGGCCCGCTCCCGCGTCTCACCGCCAGAGAGATCGAGAGAGTGTCCTGGTGAGCCGGATAAAAAGGGTGACGAAAAGCCGAAAGTTCCGGATTATCCAACCTGTGATTCGCCCCGCAGCGGAATGTAGATGCCGGTAACGGCCTGATGCCATGCACTCTTTGGATTTCGAAGAAATTGTCGACCGCTTTTATCCGATGCTTTACCGCTTTGCCTTAAGCCTGGCCCGCAATGAAGCGGATGCCTGCGACTTGACCCAGCAGACCTTTTCGATTTGGGCCACCAAGGGGCATTTTTTACGCGACGGCTCAAAAGCGAAATCGTGGCTGTTCACCACGCTTTATCGCGAATTCATCTCCAGCCGCCGCCGCGAAATGCGCTGGCCGAAAGAGGAACTCTCCGAAGTTGAGCACGAGTTGCCTGCCGCCATGCCGGAAACAGTCGACTGCCTCGAATCGGGCCAGATCATGGAGGCGCTTCAATCCATCGACGAGACCTTCCGCGCACCGCTGGTCCTCTTCTACCTCCAGGAACATTCCTACGAGGAAATCGCCCATATTCTTGAAATTCCCATCGGCACCGTGATGTCGCGCCTTTCCCGTGGAAAACTAAAATTGCAGCAAGCCTTCCTGAATCGTCAGACACAGGCGGACTCCAATATCATCCGCATGCCCATGCGCCGTGCGGCAAAAGAAGGAGAACCTTCCCATGGATAGACACGAAGCCAAAGTGGTGCTCCAGGCGCTCCGTCCGACCGATCTCACCACGCATCAGCCTGCCGTGATTGAAGCCCTCGTTTATGTCGAGAGCGATCCCGAATTGAAGGCGTGGTGGGAGGCCCAACAATCCTTCGATCTCAAGGTCGCGGAGAAGCTGGAGAAAGTCCCGCTCCCGGTCGATCTGCGCGCCACCATCCTGGCCAGTCGCAAGATTAAGCAATTGACGCCGCAACCCCATTTTGCCCTTTGGGTCGCGGCCGCTGCCATGGTGGCATTCCTTTGTCTCGCCGGAACTTTCATGCAGATTTCCACCACCGGTCCCCTCGCCCAAACTGATTACAACGCCACCGTTCTCCCTCTGCTCAATCATGATGCGCCCGCTTTGGCCATGACTTCGTCTGACCACGATAAAATCGCGGCCTGGTTGAAGGAACGGAATGCTCCGATGGGAACGCTGCCCGCCGGCATGACCGCTCTGCCTACAGTCGGCTGCCAGAAATTTGCCGTGCATGGGCACACCGTCTCGTTGATCTGCTTTGTCATGGTAGGCGGCGGCCTCGCCCATCTTTTCATCGTCGATCAGGAGGCGCTATCCGATCCGCCGGGCAACAACTCGCCGGAATTCAATCAGGTCCAGGGCTGGTCCACTGCTGCGTGGTCCGATGGCCGGATGAGTTATTTGCTGGCGACCCAGGCCGGCCCCGACGCGCTCAAGCAACTGCTCTGATTTCGCGCACTGGCGCCGCGGCGGCGTTTCTTTGCTTCATCGTCTCCGCGATGCTGACCGTGCTGATCGCGCAGCCCGCCCGTTCGATCGCCTCCTTCACCCGTTGCTCATGCATGATGAAGCGGTCGCGCTTATAGAGAAGGTAATCATTGCGATTGGTCGACGGCGTCAGGTTGATTGTGGCGAGGTTGGCCCCCGCGCGCAAAGCCCGCACATAACCATCCTCGTTCACCAGGTTCAGCGCGCTGATCGCGGGAATAATATAGGAGGGATTGCGCAGCCGCAGCCGCGCAATGCAACGGATCGTCGATTCGAAATCACCCGTCGGATGATCGGCAAAAGGCGTTTGCTCGCCCGCGATGAACGGGCTGACGCTCGCGCCCGCCAGCGGCAACTCACCGAGCAAATCGAGCGTCTCCTCGATATACGCCGGGGTCTGGCCCGGCAGGCCCAGGATAAACCCCGAGGAAACCGCCCAGCCGCTCGCGGCCAGATAGCGAATCGCTGCGAGGCGCTGATCGAAGGTGCCCGGCGCGCGGACCTCCCGGTAATGGTCGCGATTACCCGTTTCCAGCTTGATGATGTAATAGGAAGCCCCGGCCTGCTTCAATTCATCGTAAAGTTTGTGGTCGAGCGTTCCCAGGCAAACGCTGATGCCAAGATGCGGCTTCTCTTTTCGAATCGTCTCGATCAAAGGCAGCACGATTTCCCGGTCGCCCACGGTGTCTTCCCCGGTCTGGATATTGAGATCCGTGATGACCTCGGGCAATCCGTGCCGGACAAGCTCGCGCAGTGATTCCAATTCGACCCGGAACCGTTTCAGATCGCGGTTGTCCCGGCGCATTCCGCAGTAATGGCAGTTTTGCCGGCAGAAATTGGAAACCTCGATGACGCCCCGCACGAAAACCTCGCGGCCAAAAAGCTCGTCCCGCAACGCGCCGGCCCTTTGTTCGAGAGTGCTTTCATCATCCCCGATGGAAGAAAAGGAATGACAGGAAGGCGGCAACGAAGTCATGCAACCTCCTTCCCGTTCCACAATACAAGATAATGCGGCATCACCCTAATTCCCTTTGTTCCCAAAAAGATCGGTTTTCCGTCGAGTCTTGTCAACGGCTTCCGTCCTTTTCGTCTGATTTTGATGGTTGATTTCACGGCTAAATTTCACTCTCGGTCCCCTCCACATTTTTCCACTCCATGGAATCGGCCAGGGCAGCCAGCAAAGAAACCATAGGAGGATTCGCCAGAGACTCCAGACTTCCATGCTCAGCATATTGCCTAATTTCAGGCGGCAACCCGCCCTACGACAAATCGCCGCCGCGAAAAGAACGTCAGCTTGAATCATGCCCAGAAGCCCGATCCAGGCGAAAAAATGGGAAGGATGAAGCGCAACCGCGCCCAGCCAGCCCAGCACCGGCATAATCAAAATTCGCGCAAAAGAACCCAGCGGACGATTCCACCGTATCGTCTTTGTCCACCGCAGGTCATGCAAAACGGCGTCCTTCCACGTGGAGGCCCCGGCGACGGTCGCCAGCGTGGTCGTTCCAATGCGGACGGGACGCAGCTTTTGCCCGAGAAAAAAATCATCCGCCAGCCAGGACCCGATTTCATTCCAATCGACCCGTTGCAAAAAATCGTCCCGCTGAAAAAGCATCGCCGCGCCCAGTCCGAAATCGACCGGCCCAAGCTTGCGCAACAGGAGCACGCCGGGATAAAACTCGACGTTCACGAAAAGCGCTTCGAGTAGCGCGGGCGGCGACGGAATTTCGTGGATCACGTAGGGGAAGGTCACCATCGTCGCGCCACTCCGCGCAAATTCGAGCCGCGCGGATTGCAAAAAGCCCGTCGGCGCGACGATATCGGCGTCGCTCCAGAGCCACAATTCGCCCCCGGCCTGGCGGGCCAGAATTTTTTGCCATGCGATTTTGGGATTGGCCACGTCATCAGGCTCGGAGCGGAAGACGACTTTTATTCGCGCTTCGGGATAGTCCGCCAGCAATCGCTTCAGGAATGGCGCAGTGAAATCCCGGTCGGCTTCGTGAATGCCCAGGAGCAATTCGCTCTCGGGATCGAGTTGGGCCACGAATGATTCGATCCCGGCGGATACCGTATTGAGCCCGGTCGCGCCGAGAGGCGGAAGCGGCTTGAACACGGAGAGCGTTCGCCGCGCAGTGGCATTGGAAATCAGGCCGCTTTTTCGCTGATCCGCCGCGACCAGCCGCCAGGCGAGGATCCACCAGACCAGTCCCGCGCCAGTCCAAAGAGCCAGGATAATCTTACTGAACATGCGATTCCACCGACGATGGAGCAACCGGAGCCAGTTCGACTTCCGTCTCATGGCGAAACCAGGCCACGGCTTCGCCAATATTTTCCTGGATTGAAGCAGCCGGTTTCCAGCCCAGTTCGTTCCGCGCCCTGGCATTATTGAAGAATTGCACATGCTCCGCCTGCAGGGCCGTCTCCAGGCAGACACGAGCGCTCGTGCTGCGGGGATTGAGAAAATCGAGCGCCTCGCCTCCGCAGCCGATGAGGCGAATCAGCGCGTTGGGCAGGCACGTCTTCGGCGCGGGCAATCCCGTCTCATGCGCGAGGAGATCGAGGAATTCCTTGAGCCAGAGATTTTCGCCACTCAAAAGATACCGCTCGCCGTTCCGCCCCGATTCGGCCACGAGTTGCAGACCCCGGCTCAGATCGCCGATGCCGATAAAATTGAGTCCGGTCCGGCAATAAAAGGGAAAACGCCGCTGGAGAAAATCCCGGATGATCTGGCCCGTGGGCGTGGGCGTCTCGTCTCCCCGGCCAATCGGGCAGGTCGTGGCGGCGATGACGACCGGCAATCCGCGCCGCGCCCAGGCCAGGACCCGCTGCTCGGCGTGCCACTTCGAGGATTTATAGGAGCAAAAGCGGGGGGCTTGCGCGGGAAAATCATTTTCATCAAGAAGAGGCGAGGCCGGATCAGTGACGCCGCTCTTTTTGAGCACACCGCCCGAACTGAGATGGACGACTTTGCCCACGCCTGCCGCCGCCGCGCTGCGCAGGAGGTTTTCCGTGCCTTCCACATTGGTCTGCCAAAGTTCGCGGCGATGACGCAGGCCGAATCGGTAGATTCCGGCAATGTGGTAGATGGTCCCGATGCCATGGCAGGCCTTCTCCAGCGAAAACGGATCGCCCACATCGCCGACGATGATTTCCACATGATCACCGAAGAGATCCCAGGCTTTGCGCCGGTTTCGCGCGAGGATTCGCACGCGGTGTCCGCACACCACGAGGTCGCGGGTCAAGCGCCGGCCGATAAATCCCGTCGCGCCGGTAATGAGGATTTGCGAGGACATGGAAAAGCGTCACACTATATAACAACAGCATCATGGCCAAGGAGCTTATTTTTGTCGCCGATGACTTCGGCATGGGTGATGAAATCAACGACGCTATTCTTCACACTCATCTTGCAGGCCATTTAACCGGCACGGCCCTGATGATGGCCCAACCCGGCACCGACGACGCCGTGGCGAAAGCCCGTGCCCATCCCTCCCTGCAAATCGGCTGGCATCTCCATCTCAACGATTCGATTCCCGCGACCACCGACCGTTGGCCGTGGGGTTCGTCCCCGGCACAGGCGGGTTTCAGTATCGGTTTTTCACCCAAGGCCCGCGACCTGATGCGCCGCGAAGTCGCGCGACAATGGGAGCTTTTTCAGGCCACCGGCCTCGAATGCCGTTTCATCAATTCCCATCATCATTTGCACGCGCATCCGTTCGTCTATCGCGCGGTGCTCGATACCGTCGGACCGCAGTTTCAGGGTTGGATTCGCTTGGGCAAGCCGCGCGCGTTTCGGTCCACGGCTCTCTCTCTTCTCTGGTCTGCGCTGGGCTGGACCTACCTGGAACGACGACGGAGATTGTCAGCCTGGCGCTCGACCGATACCTTCTGGGGCCTCGACCGGATTTTCCACATGAACGCCGGCGAGGTCGAAGCCGCACTCGCCACGCTGCCCAACGGCTTTCACGAATTTCTTTTTCATCCCCGCACCCGTTCCTGCCCCGACACGCTATGCCTCATCCAATTAAAATCATTACTGGCGCACTCCTGATTTCGCTGCTCGTCTTGCCCGCGCTTTGGGCCTATGAACCGCCCGTCGTGCCCGCGTCGCGCCCGTTCCAATACGATACCGACACCTTTTCCTTCGCCAACGAAACGGTCTGGAATTATGTCAACGGCTCGGTCCAATCCGAATCGTCCCACCCGCAAACCCAAAAGCGCGACTACACGCGCCGCTGCTTCGTCGTGACCCGTGCTGCCGTTCAGTTCTGGAAATTCGCCCGCTTCGATGCCCAGGCCGCGCCGCTTCCGTCCGATGACCTGGCCGCGCGCATCCGCGAGGTGACGGGGCGCTCCGTCTGGCTTCCGGCGCTTTCGCGGGATCAGCGGATCGTTTTTCCGGGTTATGCCAATCTCCGTGAAATCAGCGCCGCCGATCCGGGCATTTTCCAGGCCAACATCGGGCTCGGCTGGCCGGTCTATTTTCGCGCGGGCAACATGCCGATTGTCGCGCCCGTTTATCGCGAAACCGAAGCGCGGCTCAACGATGAAATTTTTCACGATCTCCAATTGAATTGGCCCACCTTGGTCTGGCTCTACAATTTTCCGAGCCTCAGCATCAACCACGTCGTCGTCGTCATCGCCGGGAAGCGCGAAGACGGAAAGTTTCATTACCAAGTCTACGATCCCAATTATACCAGCGGGCCGAAGAGGCTCGACTACGACGTGACAACACGAACCTTTTCCTATCAACCCACCTTTTATTTCAAGGGCGGTACCGTCGACGCCCGCGCGATTTATCGCGGAGTTTTTCAATAAGGTATGAGTCACCGCATCGTCGTCACAGGAATGGGTGCGGTCACGCCGCTGGGGGAAAATTTTCCCATCTCGTGGAATGCTCTCCTCGCGGGACGCGACGCCGCGACGCCGCTCGATCTGTTCGACACGACGGGTTGCCGCTGCCATCACGCCGCCAGCGCGACGCTGCCTGCGCTGACCGGCGTTTCTGCCAAAACGATTTGCCGTCTGGCGCGCGCCTCGCGTCTGGCAATTCCCGCAGCGCGCGAAGCGCTCGCCTCGGCGGGACTGCTCGATGCGGAGGGGCGAAGCACGCTTCGCGAATTGCCTTTCTCCGTCGCAACCACGGCGGGCGGGATGACCTTCGGCGAAGATTTTCTCCGGCGCGTGCTGGCTCGCGACGGCTCCCATCGTTTCAGCCAGGCCTCCCGCTATTTGCCGCAACAGCAGGTCCTCGACGTGCAACAGGCTCTCGGCTTTGCGGGACATTCGGTCATCATCGCCAACGCCTGCGCCAGCGGCGCCAACGCCATCGGTCACGCCGCCGACTTGATTGCCACCGGCGCGGCCGACTGCGTGCTCACGGGCGGCTTCGAAGCGCTGACCGAGCTGGTCTTCGTCGGTTTTGATTGCCTCCAGGCCACGAGCACCGACCGCTGCCGTCCCTTCGATCTCAACCGCTCCGGCCTGCTTCTCGGCGAGGCCGCCGCGTTTCTCGTTCTCGAATCGGCTGAGCACGCGCAACGGCGTGGCGCAACTCCCCTTTGCGAATTGACCGGCTACGGCCACACGACCGATTTCTTTCATCTCACGCAACCCCAGCCAGACGGCGCCGCGCTGGTCGAGGTGATGCACGCTGCTGCGAGCCAGGCCCGGATCGCTCCCGCGCAAATCAGGTACATCAATGCGCACGGAACCGCGACCGCGGTCAACGACGGCACGGAAGCCAAAGCCTACGGCGCTTTTCTCGACGACGCCCTCGGTTCGACCCGCATCAGCTCGACCAAGGCCGCCATCGGCCACACGCTCGGAGCCGCCGGAGCCGTGGAAGCGCTTTTCGCCATCGCAGCGTTGCGGACAGGGCATCTTCCACCGCAGCTTAATCTGCAAACGCCGATTCCAGAAATGGCTACGGCCCTGGTTGGCGCAAAGGAATCGTCGAGCGACATGGAGCACGTCATGAGCGTCAACCTCGGCTTCGGCGGCTCGAATGCGGCGTTGGTTTTTTCCAGGAGCGAATCGTCATGAAGATCGATCTCGCTGTCATCGGACAAGGCGCGGTGAGCCCGGCGGGCGTGGGCCTCGATGCGCTGCTTCATCGCATGCCGGTTCCCCTTCCCGTGGCTGCGCTCGGCCAGCAGGATCCGCCGTGGCCGGTCCTGCGCGTTGATCTGAAAGATCCGGCCTTCGCCCGCTGGCAACGCGAGGCCCGCTTGCGCCGCGCCAGTTCGATGACGTTCTTTCTCATCGAAGCAGCGGAGCAGGCACTGGCCGGAATCAGTCCCTCCGACCGCGCGGAGACCGGGCTGATCGTCGCTTTTTCCGCCGGTTGCCTCTCCTACAGCCGCCGCTTTTTCGAGGGCATCGTGAAGCAGGGCCAAAAGACGGCGAGTCCCGCTCTCTTTCCGGAAACGGTTTTCAATTCTCCGGTGAGCCACGTCGCGTCCGTGCTCGGCCTCAACGGCGCGGCCTACGCTCTCTGTGGCGATGAAACCGCCTGGGTCGCCGCGCTCCAGACGGCCTCAATTTGGTTGCGCCGAGGGCGGGTCAAGCAGGTGCTCGTCATGGGCGCGGAAGAGTTCGACCCCATTGTGCTCGACGCCTATCGCAGCGCGCGCTGGCTTCGCCGCGAAAACTCCGACCATGGTTTTCTCGCCTCCGAGGGCGCAGCCGGAATTCTGGTGAGCCGCGCAAGGCCGGAAAATGCGCGAATGATCACAACCGCGCGCGACGGCTTGATTTATCGCACGAAAAAAGAAGCCTCAGCCGCCGCAAAACGTCTCCTGAGCGAAAGCGATCCCGCATTGCCCTGCTACCCAAGCGCACAACACAATTGGCTCGGCCCGCTGGAAAAAAAAGCGACGCAAAACCGGACGCTTGTGCCCATGGGGGGCCGGCCCTATCTCGGCGAGGCCTTCACCGCCTCCGCCGCGTGGCACACGTTGCGCGCGTTGAACAGGGTCTCGTCCGAGCTTCCCTGCCTGCTGCTCCCCGTGTGGGGACTGAATCATCAACTGGGTTTATTGGAGTTAGAGGCGCAAAAATAATAAGAAGTTCCCTCGACAAGAGCGTGACGACAGGCTTTTTTAAATTGATGACTGAGATCACCCTCGACGATGTCCGAAAGCTTCTGGTCGATAATTGCATGCTTCGGGTCCGGCCCGAGGAAATCCAATCCGAGACGCTGCTCTTCGGCCCCGGCAGCCTCGGGCTCGATTCGATCGACGCGCTGCAATTGACCGTGGGCATTGAGAAGTCATACGGCATCGCGATCAAGGAGCCTGCCGTCGCCCGCGAAGCTTTTCACAGCGTGAAAACCTTGCAGGAGTGGCTCAGCCGCCAGCCGAAGCAAAATCCCCCTTCCGCGTAAGCCGCGGTTTTGCCGTGGCCACTTCCCCTCCCACCGCGCCGCATTCGGCGGGACTTTATCGCGCGGCGATGTTCGACGCCGGTGCGTGGCTGGCCCGATGCTTTCCACTCGCCGTCATCCGCGCCCTGGCGGGATGGGCCGGATGGCTTTACGCGATGACCCATCCGAAGCGCGTTGCGGTCGTGCAGCGTAATCTCGAGTTGCTCGATGCGTCGCTGACCGGAAAATCGGCGCGACGAATTTATTGCGAGTTCGGAAAAACTCTCGCCGATTATTTTTACATCGGCACGCGACCACCGGAACAGGCAGTGCGGATCATCACGAAAAATGAGGGCCTCGATTATTTTCAAGCGGCCCATGAACGGGGCAAAGGCGCGCTGGTGGTGACGGCCCATTTTGGCCTGTTCGAACTGGGCGCGTTGATGCTGGCGCAAATGGGAATTCCGGCCACCGTCCTGACTTACCCCGAACCGAGCCGGGCCCTGACCGAATGGCGCGCCGCGTTCCGCCGCCGTTGGAACGTCGACACGCTTGAGATCGGGACGGACAGCTTCGCGTTTCTGGAAATTGCCGAGCATCTGCGCAGGGGCAAATTCGTCGCCACGCTGATCGACCGGCCTCATCCCACGGACAGCACGCCGGTTTCACTGCCGAACGGGACGGCCCATTTTTCCGCGGGCATTCTTCTGCTCGCCGCGCATGGGGGCGTGCCGGTCATTCCCGCAACGATGTGCCGCCAGCCCGACGGCACGTATCACTCGCGGATTTTTCCGCCCCTTTATATCGAGGAGCGGGGTTCGCGCGCGGAAACTCTCCGGTTTTACAGCCAGCAGATTGCGGATAGGTTTCTCCCCGTCCTATGCGCCCAACCCGAACAATGGTATCAGTTCGTGCCGCTCACGCCCGCTTCGTAATATGAGTCTCACTCCGCATGGCCCCGGCTTTTCGTTTCTCGACGCGTTTGAGGTCACCGTCGCGGGTCGCGAAGGGCGCGGGCGCAAATGGCTCGATCCGCAACTGCCGTTTTTCGCCGATCACTTTCCGGGTCAACCGCTGATGCCAGGCGTACTCTTAATTGAATGCGCAGCGCAGGCGGCGGGAGCGTTGTGGGCCTCGACGCTGGCCTCAAACGCCCCAGCCCATTTCATTTTGGCGCAGGTGATGCAATTTAAAATCCAACAGCCGGTACTGCCGGGCAAAACGATCGAGACCGAGGTGGTGCTTGAAAATCGGCTCGGTGGTCTTACGCAGTTCGGCGTGACCCTGCGCGTGAATGAGATCGAGGTCGCAAGGGGACGGCTGGTGCTGAGTTGTAGCGGCGGTCTATGACCGCCGAGGATGAGAGAAAAGCGTTTTCGTTATCCGTCGGCGGTCATAGACCGCCGCTACAGCCGTTTCAACGCCGCAAGGTCAAGCTTGCCGCGCGCAGTACGAGGGAGTTCGCGGGCGATGAAATAAGTCTTGGGCAACTTCCACGCAGGCAGACGCGCCGCGAGCGCCCGTTCGATCTCCGCACGCGAATGCGTCGTTTCGACTCCGGCGGCGAGAAGATCGCGGCCCTGGCTTTGCCACAACCAAACGACGGCATCGGTGACTCCCGGCAACGCGCGCAGCGCGCGCTCCACCTCAAGCGGATGCACTTTTTTTCCGCCGATATTGGCCCCCTGTCCGGCGCGTCCCAGCAGCACCAATTCGCCGTGCCTATTCCACTCGCCGAGGTCAGGCAGCCGCCAGCGTCCCCCGCGCGTCGCCACCGCCGGGCTCGCGACCGTGACGCGTCCCGCCTGCACCGTGACGGAAACTCCCGCGAACGGCTTGCCCACGGAACGGCCCGTGAGCGACGCGCTGCCGGTCCGGTCGTAACAAATGCCGCCCGTTTCGGATGAGCCGTAAAAATTGTGGACCTTGACGCCGTACCTCGCGGAAAAAGCCTGCGCGACGGCGGGAGTCAGCACCGCCCCGGCGGAGATCACGGTGCGCAACGAATCGATGTTGCCACGTCCGGGCGGGAGCGCGGCCAGGACGCGAAGCAGCGCGGGTACAGCGGGAAAGACAGTGACGCGATAAAGCTCGATCCACTCGACTAACTGGCGCGGCACGTAATCTCCAGCGCAGACCATCGCCGTGCCTTGAGCAATCAGCGGCATGACGAGATTGCCCAGGCCATAGGAGTGGCCCAGCGGAATCACGGCAAGATTGAGGTCGTTCGCCCGGATTCCCATGGTCCGGATAACCTGCCGTCCGTCCGCCAGCAAATGTTCCGCGCGGCATTCAACGGCTTTCGGTAATGCGCCGCTACCCGAGGTGATTTTGATGCAGCAGCATTTTTTATTTTGTGCTGGAGCTGCCAGTGTCGCCGACACTTTCCCCAACGACTGAAATTTGCCGTCGAGATAAAGCGCGCGCGCGCCGAGACGCCGGGCGGTTTCCAGGCAACCCTCCACCGGCATCCCGCCATCGAGTGGGACAGCGGAAAGACCGGCCCGCTGCAAAGCGAGAAAAAGGGAAAACCATTCCGGGCCGTTGGGGAGGCGAAAGGCAATTCGTTCCCCCACGTTGTAGGAACGCAAGCGCTCACAAAAAGTGAAACTCGCGTCGGTCAGCCCATCGGCGGTCCACAAAACATCCTTCGCGGCGTCGATGAGCACGGTCCTATTGCGCAGTCGCTCTTGTTGGCTCAGCCAATGGGTCCAGAGCAATCCTTCGGGTCGGCCATGCTTTCTCATGCGATTTACAAACCACTGAACTGATCCTGCCACACGTGCGTGCGACAAGCTCGGGATGACAGAAAGGGAAGAATCCAGCGACCTACTGCCCCTGGCTGGCGACGAGCTTTTCGGCGAGGTAGTTGACGATGCGCCGGAGCTTCTCGTCGGCCTTCATCTTTTCCTCAATGGTGCGGTTGGCGTGGAGAACGGTGCCGTGGTCGCGGCCACCGAAGGCGTCCCCAATCTCGTTGAGCGAGGAGGTGGTGAGGCGGCGGCTGAGATACATCGCGACCATGCGCGGCAGGGCGATATTGGCGGGACGGCGCTTGCTGGTCATGTCGGCCAGACGCAAATCGTAGGTCTCGGCGACGCGGCGCTGGATGAGGTCGATGCTGACCGACTGCTGGCCCTCCTGCTGGAGCAGGTCGCGCAGGAGCACCTCGGTTTGCGGCACGGTGATGGCCTTGCCGTGGAGCGAGGCAAACGCGGCGACCCGGTTGAGCGCGCCTTCAAGCCGGCGGATGTTGGTCTTGACCCGTTCGGCGATAAAGCCGAGCACGGCATCGCTGAGCTTCTCCGGCATGGCGGCCATTTTATGCCGGAGGATGGCGAGGCGCGTTTCGGCGTCGGGCAACTGGAGTTCAGCGGTGAGGCCCATCTCGAAGCGCGAGGTGAGCCGCTTTTCGAGATTGGCGATTTCCGTTGGCGCCGAATCGCTGGTGAGGACAATCTGCTTGCTGCCGTCGCAGAGCGTGTTGAAGGTGTGGAAGAATTCCTCCTGCGACCGGTCCTTGCCGGCGAGGAACTGGATGTCGTCGATCAAAAGCACATCGACCTGGCGGTAGCTCTTGCGGAACTTGGCCAGCTCGCCGTGCTGGATCGCGCTGATGTAATCGTTGGTGAATTGCTCCGAGGTGACGTAGAAAACTTTCAGGTGCTTTTTGTTGGCCTGGATGAGATGGCCGATGGCCTGCATCAGATGGGTCTTGCCCAGACCGACGCTGCCGTGCAGGAAAAGCGGGTTGTAGGTGCGGGCCGGAGCCTGGGCGACCGCCATCGCCGCCGCATGAGCAAACTGGTTGTTCATCCCGACGACAAAAGACTCGAACGTGCTGCGCGGATTCAGGCAACCGCGGGAGTCGACAGGAGCTTGGGAGGACATCCGGACCACCTCTTTCCTGACCCGGACCGGCTCGGCTTTCGGCGGAGCATCGGGCGCGATCGCCGGAGTGGCGCTGTCCTCACAGTGGAAAAGGATCGAGACGCTTTCCCCGAGCACGCGCGACGCAGTGGCCTTCAACTGCGAGAAGTAATTTTCCTCAATCCAATACTTATAAATGCTGTTGTCCGAACTCAAAGTCAGCGTCTTGTTGGCGTAGTTATGAACACGCAAAGGACGGAACCAACGCGTGACGGCGTCAACAGAGACAACCTGTTGTAATTCAAGGCATATCGATGCCCAAATTTCAGTTAATTCAAGGGTCGGTGCTGGGTTACTCACAAGTTATTCAGATTAGAGGTACGAAGGAAGAGAGTGGAAAAGATGGAACAGAACCATTGATAACAGCGATACAAGATTCTTATAGTAAACAGCTTAAAACAGTACGCCTAAGCGTAGTTAGTCTAAATCCCGCTTGTGAATATCCCATCTTCTGAGGAGTTATTCCCCTTGTCACAGGAATGAAGAAAAAGGGGAAACATTTCATTTGGATTTAGCCCGATTTTTTTCTGTTGCGGGAAGGGCAAGCTAATCACGCGTTGATGGAGCAGCAAGAGAAATGGTCATTTGCCGGAAAAATATAATTTAGCAAAAGCATTGACGTCGAATGGGTCGACAATTTTACAGTTGTGACAGAAAAAAGTCGTTTGCGACGGATCGGTGCCGTAAAGAAAAAAGCGCCCCTCTGACGCTTTAAATTCCGCGGCGTTTGAGTTGCCCAGTCAGGTTGTTCTTGCTTACATCGGAGCCGTCGCGTCGTCACGTCCCTAAACTCCTTACCGGATTTTCTCATGTCCACCACACTGGCCGCTCCGCCTGCTCCCTCGTCTCCTGCATCAGTTAAATCTGCGCACAACATCGAATCGCACCTGAAGGAAAAGCGGGTTTTTAAACCATCGGCGAAGTTCGCGAAAGCCGCGCGGATCGGCAGTTTCAAGAAGTACGCCAAGCTCTACAAGGCTTCGTTGAAAAACCCCGACAAGTTCTGGGGAAAGATGGCGGAAGAATTGCGCTGGTTCCGCACCTGGAAAAAAGTCTGCGTCTGGAAACCGCCCTTCGCGCAGTGGTTCGTCGGAGGCAAAATCAACGCCAGCGTCAACTGCCTCGACCGCCATCTGGAAGGCCCCCTGCGCAACAAAGCGGCCATCATCTTCGAGGGAGAACCGGGCGACGTCGTTACCATCACTTATCAGCAACTGCATCGCGAGGTCTGCCTTCTGGCCAATGTACTGAAGAAGCACGGCGTGAAGGCGGGCGACCGCGTCATGATCTATCTGCCGATGATCCCCGAGGCGGTCACCGCGATGCTGGCCTGCGCCCGCATCGGAGCGCCCCACAGCGTGGTCTTCAGCGGATTCAGCGCCGAAGCGCTCAAGGAACGGATCAACGATTGCGGCGCGAAGGTGATCATTACTTCCGACGGTGGATTCCGCCGTGGCTCGGCCCTCGGCATCAAGCGGAACGTCGACGATGCGCTGCTCGGCGCGCCGAAGGTCAAGAGCGTGATTGTCGTGCAGCGCACCAAACAGGAAATCTCGATGACGCCGGGCCGCGACTTCTGGCTGCACGAGGAGACCCAGACGGTGAGTTCCATCTGCAAGGCCGAGCCGTTCGACAGCGAGCATCCCCTCTTCATTCTCTATACCAGCGGAAGCACGGGCAAACCCAAGGGCATTCTCCACACCACGGCGGGCTACCTGCTCGGCTGCCATTTGACGACAAAGTATTACTTCGACCTGCGCCCCGAGGACGTCTACTTCTGCACCGCCGACGTCGGCTGGATCACCGGGCACAGCTATGTGGCTTACGGCGTCCTTTCCAACGGCGGCACGAGCCTGATCTACGAAGGCGCGCCGAATTTTCCCGAACCGGACCGCTTCTGGCGGATCATCGACAAGCACAAGGTGAACATTTTCTACACCGCACCGACGGCGATCCGCTCCTTCATCAAGTGGGGCGACGACTGGCTCACCCCGCACGATCTCTCCTCGCTGCGCCTGCTCGGCAGCGTCGGCGAGCCGATCAATCCCGAAGCCTGGATGTGGTATCACGACAAGGTCGGCGGCAAGCGCTGCCCGATCGTCGATACCTGGTGGCAGACCGAAACGGGTTGCCACATGATCGCGCCCATGCCGGGAGCGACGCCGCTCAAGCCCGGCTCAGCCACGCTGCCGTTCTTCGGAGTCGATGCGGCAGTGGTGGACGACAACGGCAAGGAATGCGAGCCAAACGTGGGTGGCAAGCTGGTCATCCGCCGCCCGTGGCCCTCCATGCTCCGCACCATTTACGGCGACGCCGCGCGCTATCGCAAAACTTACTGGAGCGAGCTCAAGGGTTGCTACTTCGCCGGGGACGGCGCGCGCCGCGACAAGGATGGCTATTTTTGGATCGTAGGCCGGATCGACGATGTGCTCAACGTCGCCGGTCATCGGCTTGGCACGTCCGAGGTTGAGAGTGCCCTGGTCAGCCATCCCGACATCGCCGAAGCCGCCGTCGTCGGCCGCCCCGACGACCTGAAAGGCCAGGCCGTAGTCGCCTTCGTGACGCTCAAGAATGGCGTGGTGCATGGGCCGGCCCTGAAAGAAGCTCTCCGCGCGCATGTCGGCAAGGAAATCGGCCCCATCGCCAAACCGGACGATATCCGGTTTACCGACGCGCTGCCCAAAACGCGCAGTGGAAAAATCATGCGCCGCCTGCTCAAGGAAATCGCCGCATCGGCCAACGGCGAAATCAAAGGCGACACTTCGACCATCGAAGACCTGGGCATTCTCGCCAAACTCGCGCAGACAGGGGAACAGTAATTGTTAACCCGCCTGCCGCGCTAATCACTCACCTCGATAAACACACCGGGCGCGGGGCGTTTCGTGCAGGACGATCTCGTAGAGGCCCGGTAACTGGTCCGCGAGCTTTTCCCAAAACCAGCGGGCCATGAGCTCGATGGTCGGATTTTCCAGGCCGGTGATGTCGTTGAGGTAGGCGTGGTCGAGTTGCTCCACGATGGGACGCATCGCATCCGAAATCGCGGCGTGATCGTAAAAAATCCCGCTGGCTTCATCGACCGTTCCGCGCACGGAAATGGTGACCTTGAAACTGTGTCCGTGGATATTGCGGCATTTGTGACCGGCGGGAAACTGAGGCAGCGACTGCGCCGACTCGAACTCGAAATCTTTGGAGAGGATGATGGTCATAATTGGAGGGTCGGGCTCTGTCCTGACCCATTTTTGAAAGCATAGATCGAAAGACCACGATTTGTCATCTTGAGCGTGCGCTTGCGCGGGCGCAGTCCTTAGAGGACATTGCCATTATCGCAACTATAGCGCGGAAGCGCAACTTTGACCGGACACACCGGTTTTATCCCGTGAAAATCATTTTGATGAATAGATAAACAAACCCGCCCTCTATGAATTATTTTTTGCTCATAATTATCGTGGGACTCTGCGGCGGCGGATACTATGAGTATACCCTCCTCGAGCAAAAGAGCGCAGCGGATCAGCAACAAATCACTGATCTCGGCGGCAAGGTCGACACGCTTCAATCGGAGAATAAGACGCTCGAAGACGACAAAGCACAGTTGACGAAGAGTGTGGCCAATGCCCAGACAGAATTGTCCGATCTGACCAAGCAAGTTCAGGCGGCCCAAAGCGCGCTCGCGGAAGCCCAGGCACAAGCCGTTCAGGCTGCGAAGGCCGCCACGCCGGCGACGACAACTGCGGCGGCCGCGCCGTCCCGTCCCACCAACAACCTCGGAACGATTGGGACGCTGGACGGAAAGACCTTCCAAAACTGCCAGTTACTCAAAGTTCAAGCCGACGGCATTGTCGTTAACGATGCGGATGGCATCACTGAAATTAGGTTCGGCCTAATGCCGCCCGATCTGCAAAAGAGATTCGGCTACGATCCTCATCAGGCCGCAACGTTGACCGAGGCCCAAATCGAATATCAGGAAGAACAAAGACAAGCCGCAGCCCAGGCCGCCGGGAATTGATCGGTCCATCAACAGCCCCCATGCGCCGCACGACGGCTACCGGATCGCCCAGATCGCTTCTTCGCGGCATGCTGTGATGGCGAGAAGCTCGACGTTGAAGCCCTCGCTTCGCAGCAGGCCTTCAAAGAGCGACGGCGTATAACGCAGACTGTGAAAAAGCCGGAGGAGTTCCTCGATTTTCGGCGAAAAGCGGTGGCCCCATCGCTCAAAAGGCTCGCTCGATTTCCAATGAGCGGTAGCGACGAAGGCCGGAACTCCCTCGATCTCCCCAATGTTCATTTCGGGCGCATCGACCAAGTCCTTCAAGTCCCAAGGCTCCAACGCAGCGGTCAGCCACGCCAGCGTTTCGGGATTATCGTATTGCGGAAGCACCGACCGCATCGCTTCCGGAAGGTCCATGTCCTCGCCGACTGGCGCGAGATGGGCGCTGGCCAAAAGGATGTCTTCTGGTCTTAAGATTGCTTTGAAGAGCCGGGTGACGAGCGACGGCGCGAGATTGGGCACCAGCCCGAAAAAAGTAAGAACACGGGGCAGATCACCTGCTGTGCGGTCAAGCCATTCGCCCAGAAAAGTCGATTCGGCCAGATCGCAGACGAGGCTGCGCTGATGATCGGCCCCGGCGTCGACGAGTTTTTGCGCCGATTCCGCCACCAGATCGCGGCTGACGTCGATGGCCGAAAAGAGAACCTCGTGCACGTGTCCTTTCAGGCACGCATACAACTCGAGTTCTTTCAGTCCCGTGCCGCAGCCGAGTCCCGCGAGCACGACTTTCCCCGGCGCGAGCCGATCCCCCACCCGCGCGAAGGCGTCCCGATAAATCCGGGCGAACTCGGGGTTCGCATGAATCGGCGAATGACGAAGAAAGACCTGCCGCCACAACTCGGTCTGGCGCAGCGTGACGTAGAGAAACTTCGGATCAATCCGGTTGGCTTGCAGCGATTCGATGGCTTCACGCTCCAGCGCGCCTTCGGCAACTGAAGGATGAAAATCAATTGTCAGCGGATCGACCATCTTAGCCAGCCTAGAGGCTGTCCGAAAAGTCGGCGCGGGTCACGCCGAAAGAGTTTTTGCCTTGAGGCAAGGAGCCGAGCGAGGAGCATAGCCAACGCGCTACGTGACGAGCGAGCGACACAGCCTCAAGTCAAAAAGACTTCGGCCCGAAGGGTGACGGCGAATTTGGGCCGATCTCTTCGTTGCTCACTCCTTACGTACCACTGCGGGTATGCTCGTCGTTCGCGCCTCGATTCGGCCCAAATTCGACTCGTCACGTGACCCACGCCGACTTTTCGGACAGCCTCTGTTCACTTTTCTTTCCATGGCAGTCAAATAAGGGCATACTGCCCCTTCCCCATGACCACATCCTCAACTCCAATCCGCGTCCTGCTCGGCATGAGCGGCGGCGTCGATTCGTCCGTCGCGGCGTACCTGCTGAAGGAGCAGGGCTGCGACGTGATCGGCGTGACGATGAAGGTCTGGCCGCAGGATTGCGTCTCTCGAGCGGAGGACAAATGTTGCGGCCCGCAGGCCGTGGCCGATGCCCGCGGCGTGGCGCACGCGCTCGGCATTCCGCACTACGTCGTCGATGAGGCGAATGAATTCGAAAAGATGGTCATCGATTATTTTACGAGTGAATACCGTGCCGGGCGCACGCCAAATCCGTGCGTGATGTGCAACGAAAAGCTCAAGTTTGGCAATCTGCTGACCAAGGCCCGCGCGCTCGGCGCAACGCATATTGCGACCGGCCATTATGCGCGGATTGAGCGCGATGCATCGGGGCAGTCGCAACTCCTCAAGGCCGTCGACAGCAAAAAGGACCAGTCCTATTTTCTCTTCAGCCTGCGTCAGGACCAGCTTGCCGCGTCGATCCTGCCCCTGGGTGGACTGACCAAGCCAGAAACGCGCGCGCTGGCCAAAAAAATGGGCCTGAAGACCTACGACAAGGAGGACAGCCAGGAGATTTGTTTCGTACCGGGCAACGACTACACGGCCTTCCTCAAATCGCATTTGGGCACGCAGGACTTTCATCCCGGCGGCATCTATTTCAAGGACGGCACGAAGATGGGCGACCACGAGGGAATCGAATTCTACACCGTGGGCCAGCGCAAGGGACTCGGTGGCGGTCACGGACGGCCCGTTTACGTCATCGACATCGACGCGGCCACGCAGCGGGTCATCGTCGGCGATTACGACGATCTCCTGCGCTCAGATTGCTTTCTCGCCCAGACGAACTGGGGCGAAGCCGGGTTATCCGGGCCGACCGAGATCACGACGAAAATTCGGTACAATTATCCCGAAGTGCGCGCCGTTGTGCATCCGTTGCCCGGCAACCGCGCCCGGCTTGAGTTCCGGGAGCCGCAGCGCTCGGTCAGTCCCGGCCAGGCCGCTGTCTGCTACGTGGGCGACCGCGTCATCGGCGGCGGCTGGATTGAGCGGTCGGAGGTCGTTTCTCCAGCGATATTGGAACCTGCCACGGCCTAATCGCCGCTTTAAACTATTTCCCTTAGCGCTTTCTCTTTGGCGATGCCGTTACTGCCGTCCGCAGGACCCTAAAAAGCGATCAGGCGATTACCCCGAAGGATAACCGCCTGATCTAGGAGGAGAATGAATGAAACTTACATGGATTAAGACCCTTGATCTGTAGCTAATGTTCAAAAAGATTGCATTTATTTTTTGAGGTGCTCGGAATCGGCCAATAATCGGATCATTCCGGTGAAATCGTCATCGCCAAATCCAGCCTCCAAGCCCCTAGTATAGAACGACTTAAGAGCTCTTGCCGTAGGCATGCTAAGAATTCCAGCGGTCTCCAGCGACAGCCGAAGGTCCTTGGCCATATGCTTCAACGAGAACTGAGGCGCATAATCTTCGTCTCGCAATTTCGGCTCTTTGAGATCAGAAAGTCCAGAGCGCCCGACGTTGATGTGAAGGGCCTCAAAAAACATCTCATCGGAAATCCCCTCCGCTCGCGACAGGGTCAGGCTTTCGCTCAATGCCTCCATCATGAGGGCAAGATTGAGATTCATCGCCAACTTTAACGATGAGGCCGTGCCCACCTCCCCAACGAGCAAGATGTGGCTGCTGAGCCTTTCGAGCACGGGTAGGGCTTTTTCCAAGAGTTCCTCCGTTCCGCCGACATAGAAAACCGTCTTGCGCGCTTCCGCCGCCGGTTTGCTGCCGGTGAACGGCGCTTCGAGAAACTCGGCGCCCGTGGCTTGGATCCGCTCGGCGAAAAGCCTCGTCCAATAGGCCGAAATCGTGCTCGATTGCATCACGATCTGTCCCGGCTTCAGATTCGGCACGATCACAGTGAGCAAGCTTTCCACCGCAGGCGGATCGGCCACCACGATAATGATCATTTCCGCATCGGCGACCGCCTTCACCAGGTCAGGCTCGTAAAACGGAAAATCCTTGGGCGTCCGGTTCCACCCGCGAACCGTCAGGCCGTCGGCGTGCAGATTTTGCGCCCAGGTGCTTCCGATGATTCCCAATCCGACGATGGTAATTCGTTGCATGAAGGTAATTTGCCCCTCCTCGCAAAATTGGCAAGGCCCCTTCCGGGTAGGGACGGCAGTCTCTTGCCGTCCCATTCTTCACCGCAAATCGCCCGGCAAAAGGAGCAGGTAGCTTTGCGCGACCAGGAGCGACGTGAGAAAAAAGAAAGCGATCTCTTCCCAGGGCAAGATGCCGCCGAGCTTCACGCCCGTGATTTGCTTCTCGTCGAAGAACCAGGTACCCGCGCGCACCGCAGCCAGATCGGCCAGCGTGTAATAGACGCCAAACGCCGCCGTCACCAAAACGAGTAATCCGGCGTGACCCCAAAAGAGCGGCGGCGCGAGAATCCATTGCGCATAGATCACCGGCAAAAAACAAGCGAGATGGACCGCGTAATTCACGCGCGGACCGGCCTTTCGCCTGAGCCAGCGCAATTGCATCGCGACGAGAATCCACGGGATCACCGAGGCCGCGAGACAAATCAGCGTCACCTTTCCGATCTCGGTTTCCTGGCCCGTTCGCCAGTCCGGGAAGAAGTGAAAAAGCGCGCGCACAGCCAGCATGACGTTCGCGCTTTGGAGCAGGAAGAACGCATATTCCTCCACCGGCAAATAACCGATGCGCAGGCTGTATTTTTCGCGCGGAAAACCCCAAATGCCCCACTTCGCCGCGAGATTATCCCATGGCGTGGTGAAAATCATCACGGCAAGCAGCACCAGGCCGGCCGCCTCGATTTCATCAGCAGTCCACGGCACCGGCCCGGTGAGCGCCGCCAGGATAATCAGCAGCGGCAGATTAAAAATGAGATGGAAGCGGAGGTAAGTCATTGTTCTGCGGACGGCAGGTGCTGCGCACGGCAGTATTCTTTAGCCTTCGACGTTATCCTATATTAAAATTACTCCCTGCCTATGCCCAGTTCCTTTATCAGCGAACCGATCCTTCCGGTCGAAGCCAGCTTTGACACCGGCGGTATGGCCCGGGGCGAACCGGGGCTCCCGCGGAAATTCCGCTGGCGCCAAAAAGAATTCATCGTGGAGGAAGTGCTGGAACAATGGAAAGAACACGGCGATTGCCGGCATGGCAGCGGCGAACGCTACGTGAGAAAACATGGTTATCGCGTCCGCACCACCGACGGCGCCGTGATGAAGCTTTATTTTCAGAGGAGCGCCGGTCGCGGCAAGCTCCCCATCACGTCGCGGTGGCGGATTCACAGCATCGAGAACCGAGTTGGGGACACCCCGTAAATCGTTCTGCTCGCAGAGAAAACTGTTTTCATCTAAACCGGGAATGGAATGAAAATTTATCGCTTGCAGGATCTTCGGCATCAAACGCGCATGGCAACTTCGGACGATGGCGAAAACTTTTTCGCGCTGACCGGCGATATCTCCTGCCGGGAATTCAAAATCACCAACGAGCGGATCGACGTCCTGTCCATTCTCGCTCCGATCGAGCCGAAAACCATCTACGGGATCGGGCTGAATTACCGGAAGCACGCGGAGGAGACCGGCGCGAAAATCCCGGAGCACCCGATCGTGTTCCTGAAAAGTCCCACGGCGATTCAGGACCCCGGCGGTCCGATCGTTTTGCCCCGCCATTTGCGCAGCGACCGGGTCGATTTCGAGGCCGAACTTGGCGTGGTCATCGGCTACGAATGCAAGAATGTTTCCCGCGCCGATGCGATGAATTACGTGCTTGGTTACACCGTCGCCAACGACGTGAGCGCGCGCGATTGGCAGAAGGATTGGGGCGGCTCGCAATGGTGCCGGGGCAAGACGTTCGACACGTTCTGTCCGCTCGGCCCCGCGCTGGTCACGCCCTCCGGCCTGAAAAACCCGAACGATCTGGCCATCCGTACGCGCGTGAACGGCGTGACGATGCAACAGAGCAACACCCGCGACATGATTTTTCCCATCGAGCAAATTATTGAATTTCTCAGCGGCAGCACGACGCTTGAACCCGGCACGCTGATTTTGACCGGCACGCCGGAAGGCGTCGGCATGGGCCGCAAGCCGCCGGTTTATCTCAAGGCGGGTGATGTCGTCGAAGTCGAAATCGAAGGCATCGGCATCCTGCGCAATCCCGTCATTGAGGAAGAAATTTCCTGACCGGTTTCCCTATGAATCTGGATGTTTATCGCCGCATCCTGGCTGGCGAATCGCTGACCGCCGTTCTTTCGCCACGGGCTTTGTGGCGTCTAACCGGGCCCGATGCGGCACGCTATCTCAACGGCCAGGTGACCAACGACGTGGCCCACCTCGCCGATGGCCACGCCTGTTACGCGGCGGTCTGCACCGCCAAGGGCCGCATGGAAGGCGACGTCTCAATTGCGCTTCACTCCGGGGAATTTTATCTCGATGCCGATCCGAGTTTGCGCGAAAGCCTCGGCGCGCGGCTCGAAAAATATCTGATCGCCGACGACGCCGTTTTTGAAGACGTAAGCGATCTCTGGAGTCTCAGCCATGTCTTCGGCGCAACTCCGCCGCCTTCGCCGGAAGCCGGTTTCGTCATCGCCTACAATCGCTTCGGCATTCCCGGCCACGATGTTTGGATCGCGGGTCCGGAGGCGGTCATCGTGGGGGAAACGGTGGCGGCCGATGTCCTCGAAACACTACGCTTGGAACAAGGTATTCCGCGCTGGGGCGCGGAACTCACCACGGCCACGCTGCCGCCGGAAGCGGGCCCGCACATGCTGGAGGCCATCAGCTACACGAAGGGTTGCTACGTCGGGCAGGAAACCATCGCGCGCCTCAAAAGCGTGGGACACGTCAATCGCTCGCTCGTTTTTCTGAAGTCCGATTCGGCGGCTTTTCCCGCCGCGGGCATCAAGCTGAAGCAAGGCGATCACGAAGTTGGCGTCGTGACCAGCAGCGGTTATTCGCCTCGCCTGGAAAAGGGAATCGCCCTCGGTTATGCGCAACGTCAAGCCAGCGCGAGCGGCGCATCGCTGCAAGCCGACGGCCTGAATTTCACGGTGGCCGCTCCTCTTTAAATCAGCGCGAAATAAAATTTCGCGTGGAACGAGAGAACAAAAAAATAGCGGCGGACTTATTCAGGCCACCGCCATTGACTGGCATCCCTATTTAGGACGAATAGGAGTACTTCGCTTCGCCGATCTTCTTGATGCCGCTGATCTTTTTGCCGGTCGTATAGAACCAGCTGAAAATGTTGCCGGGTTTGACCTTGAGTTTCGCCGCCAGTTCCTTGACGGTGATGCCCGACGAACCGGCCGCGGACAATGCCTTGAGCAGTGGCTGCTTCAAGCGTTTGCCCCGTTTGGATTTCTTGCCTTTCGCCACCTTGGTCTTGACCCCGGCGGGACGACCCGGCTTGCGACCGCGCTTTTTGGGAGCCGATTTTCCGCTCTCAAGCGCCCTAAGCGCCGCGTCAACCTGTACCAATTTTGTCTGAAGCGATTCCTTTTCCTTCACCAATCCGATTAACTGCGCCAATTGAGCGCTTGATAGATTAAATAATGACATGCGGGATAGTTATAGGATTAGTCTCTAGGACGCAACTTTATATTTTATCTAGATCATTATCCTAGAACCCACAATTCAAGTCGGATTCGGGCCGCCTGAATCTACATCCAACGACTCCGGCTTGATTTTGCCGCCCCAGGAAATAATGCGCGCCTTGGCGCCTGCCGCCTCGGCCTCAGCCTTTTGCTTATTCGCATTATAGGCCAGCGAAAGGCTCGACCAGACAAATTGATTATTCGGGTCGATCTGCGCGGCACGCTTGCCGGCTTCGATCGATTCTTCATAGCGATCCAGCTTATAGAGCGCCATGCTCAATGCGTGCCAGCCATCCTGAAATTGAGGCTCCTGCTCCACGACTTGGCGAAAACATTTCGCAGCTTCATCCAGCTCGCCGATGGCCAGCGCGGTGTTTCCATCATCCATCAATTCGTCAGTCGTTGGCATGGAACAAGTCTATATTAAAGCGCAAATAGTCGCAATTAATGCGTCGATAGTTGAGGCCGATGATTCGGCGGCAATCTCATAACCGAGTTTGCGCAACGTCGCGCTGGTGACCGGACCCATGCTGACCGCCTTCGGTTGAGGCGCGCCGGACGCGGGCAGAAGTTGCAACGCGTGCCAGTTTTCCGCCGTGCTTGAACTGGTGAACGTGATCCAATGCGCGCCTTCCCGAAGATAACGCGCGCGAGCGCCCGTCGGATCTTCCTGCTCGGGCTCGGTATCATAGAGCGTCCATTCCTCGACAAGCCCTCCTTTTTCGCGCAGATGATTGGCCAACAACGGATCGGCCAGACGCCCATGCGGCAGGAGAAACCGTTGCGACGCGACATCCTTCGCTGAAAAACATTCCGCCAGTTTCTCCGCCGTGAAAATCTCCGGTTGCAGATCGGGGCGTAAATGAAGAGTAGTCAATTTTTGCGCCGTGGCCGGCCCGACCGCCGCGATCTTCACCGGCCCCAGACTGCGCAAATCCAGCTTCGACTTAAAATATTCCGCGAAGAAAAGATCGACTGCATTGGGGCTGGTGAAAATCAACCAGTTAAAATGGGCGGACAAAGAGGCGAGCTTGTCGCGCTCCGTTTCACCGAGCGGCACGGGCACGATGCGGATGGTCGGAATTTCCAGGACGTCCGCGCCGAGTTGCGCGAGCCTTCTCGTCAACTCACTGGCCTGCCGGCGTGTGCGCGTCACGACCACGCGCTGACCGAACAGCGGCAACGCCTCGAACCAATTCAACTCGCGCCGGAGCTTCACGACCTCGCCGACAATGGTGACGGCGGGCGCGGTAAATCCGCGCTTCTCCACCAGATCGGCCACGGTGGCCAGTGTCCCTTCGAGGCTCTCCTGACGCGCCGTCGTGCCCCAGCGGACCAGGGCCACGGGAGTGGCAGGATCGGCGCCTTCTGCGACGAGGCGCTGCGCAATCTCGCGCAACCGCTCGACGCCCATCAGGAAAACTTTTGTGCCACGAAGCTGCGCCAGATGTTTCCAGTCGATGCTCGATTCCGCTTTCGTCGGATCTTCATGACCGGTGACGAAAGTCACCGTTGAGGCGAAATCACGATGAGTGACCGGGATGCCCGCGTAGGCGGGTGCGGCAATGGCCGACGTCACACCGGGCACGACCTCGAACGGCACCCCGGCGCGCGCGAGGACCTGCGCCTCTTCCCCGCCGCGGCCAAAAACATAGGGATCGCCGCCCTTGAGCCGCACGACCTGCTTGCCCTCTCCGGCGCGCGCGACGAGCAACGCGTTGATCTCGTCCTGCGTCAGGGTGTGGGACGCGCCCGATTTTCCCGCGTAAATTTTTTCCACATCGGCCCGCGCCCAGCGCAGCATCTCGGGATTGCAAAGATAATCGTAGACGAGCACATCGGCCTGCCGGATCAGCTCGCGCGCACGCAGCGTGACCAGATCCAACGCGCCAGGTCCCGCACCCACCAGGTACACGCGGCCTTCCGTTCCCGCTGCGCTCATGCTTTCTCCACACTCATCGGGAAACTTCGACCGCCAGATCGACTCCCAGGACCTCCGCTTGATCGATCCGCCGGACAAGTTTGCCCCGCCGTGGTTCGGTTTCCCCGATCAGCCAGGCGATGCCTTCCAGTTTCAGGAGATGATCCGCATCGACTTCGGCGTAGGCCGCAATGGGCTCCCCGCAACCGCCCCCCAGGGCCTGGAGAAACATCCGCTCCGCGGTCACCGCCGACGCCGTGACCGGATCGTGCACCGCCCGCACCAACGAGCGAACATCCGCCGAGCCCTCCGTTCGCGTTTGGAGCGCCAGCGCGCCCTGACCCGGCGCGGGAAGCATTTGGGAAAAGGGCATGTGCGTCAGGGTCAGTCCGACGACATCTGGCTTCAGCCGGTCCAAACCCGCCGCCGCCAGAACCAGGCCGGACCATTCGTTATTTTCGCGGAACTTGCGCAGGCGCGTTTCGATATTCCCCCGGATCGGCGCCGTGACCAGATCGTCCCGGAGCAGGCGCATCTGCGCCTCGCGCCGCGGACTTCCCGTGGCCACGACTGCGCCGTAACGCAGTTCGGGACCCAGGAGCACGCGCCGCAGGCTTCCGGAGGCCGTGACCCAATTCTCCGGCAATTCCTCCTTGGGCTCTGAATTTTTCGTGATGAGCACATCCCGGGCATCGGCGCGTTTCGGGATCGCGGCCAGCATCAGGCCCTCCGGACTGCTGGTCGGCAAATCCTTCAGGCTGTGGACGGCAAGGTCGATCTCCTCGTCCAGCAACGCGCGCTCCAGTTCCGCCGTGAAAAGGCCTTTGCCGAGCTTCAGCTTTCCCTCGTCCGTCGCTTCCGCCAGCTTATCGCCCTCGGTCTTGATGACGTGAATCTCAAAATTGCGTCCCGGCCACGCGCGTTTCAATTCCGCCATGATGCTGCGGGTCTGCGCCAGGGCCAGGGGACTGCCGCGGCTGCCGAGAATAATGGGCTTCATGCGGGGACCAGACCCCTGGGAACATCGTCCGCATCCGGTTCGCCGGTTTGCCGCCCCGCCCATTCCATGTATCGCTCAACGTGCGGCTTGAGGATTTCCATGCTGCGGGTGATTTCCGTTTGCCGCTCGCGCAGGTGAGTCTGGGCGATCGATTGCAGGTCGTCGATGTCGTAGAGAAAAACATCATCGAGCAGGTTGATCGACGGCTCGAAATCGCGCGGCACGGCTAGGTCGATGAGAAAGAGCGGCCTGCGCCCGCGCCGCCGCAGGAGCACCGCGAGCTTCTCCTGCGTGAGCACATAATGAGGGGCGCTGGTCGAGCTGATCATGATGTCGACATCGACCGCGCGGTCCTCCCAATGCTCCCAGCGCACCGCTTCGCCGCCGAGTTCCGACGCGAGCGCCGCCGCGCGCTCAAAGGTGCGGTTGGCAACGAGAATCGAAGGCACGCCGTGGCGGAGCAGGGAACGCGCCGTCCTTTCGCTGGTCTCGCCCGCGCCGATGACCATGACGCGGCAGCCGCGCAGATCGCCGAAGATTTTTTCCGCCAGCTCCACCGAGACGGAGCCGACCGAGACGTGTCCGCGCGTGATCGCCGTGCGCGAGCGGACCGATTTCGCCGCGGCGAACGATGATTGGAAAAGCCGGTTGAGCCACTTGCCGGTCTGCCCGTGGGTGTGCGCGACGTCGTAGGCGTCCTTCAACTGGCCCAGGATTTCCGTCTCGCCGACGACCATTGACTTGATCCCCGAAGCGACGGAATAAAGATGCTCCACGCACGACATGCCGCGCATCTGGAACGAAAGCGCGGAAAAATCCTCGGCCACGGCGTGGAACTGGCGCAGGAAATCGGGCCATGCGGTGGCGGCCCGGTCGGGCTGCGTCGTCGCGCCAAAGTATTCGACCCGGTTGCAGGTGGAGACGAGGACCGCCTCGCGCAAGCCGAGCATGTTTTTCATCTGCGCGAGCGCATCGGGAAGTTGCGTGTCGCGAAAGGCGACTTTCTCCCGCAATTCCACGGGCACTTCCTCAAAGGTCAGCCCTCCGCAAATGACATGTGCGCCTGGTAAGTTCATCTTAGCCTTCGTGCGGAAAAACATGCGCTTCGCTCAGGGAATTGATGCCCCAGAACGTGAGCAGGATGAAAACGTAGCCGGCCACGGAAAGCAGCGCGGTTTTCTTGTGACTCAACCGGCCGAGCGCCAGCACGCTGACGAGCGCGGCGTAAAGGCACCAGACCACCGCCGACCAGGCGATTTTCACCCAGTCGTCCGGGCCGTGATGCGGGATAAAGAAGCCGAGAACCGCGCCCGCCGAAAAAATAAGGAAACCCCAGACCAGTACGCGCTGCTGTACCAGTTCGAGCCGGCCCACGTTCGGCAGCGTGTAGAACCAGGAGGTGAGCACGTGCCGCTTCAACTGGCGTTCCTGGATCAGATAAGCCACGCCCGCCATCGCCGCGATGCCAAGCACGCCGAGTCCCAGCAGCGCGAGCGTGGCGTGGAGTTCCAACTGCCAGCCGAGATGCGGCAGCGTGCTCGGCAAATCAATCGGAGCGGCAAGCGCGAAAAAGTTGATGAGGAATACGACCGGCGCCGTAAACGCACCGAGGATCGACATCCGGTAGGCGGGGCCGACCACCAGATAGGTAAGCACCAGCGACCACGAGAAAAAGGCGAGCGTCTCGAAGAGATTGGTGATGGGGCAATGCTGGATCGCCTCGCCGCGCTGATGCAGGAAGAGCGTGTGAAAAGCAAAAGCCACGAGGATTAAGATAAACGTCCCGCGATTGGCATGCGGGCGCTGCGAGCCCAGGGCGTAGAGTCCCCAGCCCGCGCTGGCCAGGTAGCCAAGCGTCGCCAGGAAAAGCCAAAGCCGGTCGTGCACGCTGTCAGTTAATCCTAAGACGGCCCGGAGAGCAAGTTTGAGGTCGTTGATATGCGCTGGAGCTTTCCCGGCCTTATGGCATACTGAAGCAAATGAGCGGTATTCGTTTCGTCATCAATAAGCAGGGCAAAAAGACCGCCGTGGTCATCGACCTGAAGAGGCATGCGCAAATTTGGGAGGATTTTTATGACTCCCTGCTGGCACATTCCCGCAAAAACGAACCACGCGAATCCTTGGAATCCGTAAAACGCCGCCTGAAGTTAAAGCAGGCGGCTCATGCCTGATTATTCGATCACCTTTGCCCGCTCGGCGCGGAAAGAATTGGAAAAGATACCTCCGCAGTTTGCGACGCGCATTTTAGAAAAGATCGAGAATCTTGTTTTCGGGCCCAGACCCATCGGATCTCTTAAGTTGAAGGGTGAAGACAATCTCTGGAGAATCCGGATCGGAGATTACCGGGTCATTTATGAGATCGATGATTTTAAGCACTGTATTGACGTAACTGTTATCCGGCACCGTAAGGACGTTTACCGGGATTATTGATACCGCCTACAACAGCACGTCGTTCTTCTCGTCCAGTCGCACGATAACCGGCTTGTGTTTCGCGGCCAGTTCCGCCGGGACCTGCGCAAAGCTCATGATCGTCAGCCGGTCGCCGATCTTTCCCAAATGCGCCGTCGCGCCGTTCAACTCGATCACCTTCGTTCCGGCCCGGCCGAAAATCATATAGGTTTCAAACCGCTCGCCGTTGTTGATGTTGCCGACCAAAATCTTCTCGTAGGGGAGAAATCCGGCCTTCTTCGCCAAGTCCTCGGCCACGGTGAGGCTCCCCTCGTAATGGAGGCTCGCGCCCGTGACGGTGGCGCGGTGCAGCTTCGATTTGAGGAGGGTATAGGAGGACATCTTGGGGAATTTACGGCTTATCGTTCATTAGGGCAAGGCCGCGTCGGAGCCTTCGATACGTACACTTTCCGCGAAGCGTTACTGCCGTCCGCAGGACTATTCTATCTCCCGGATGCGCTCGATGTGCCGCCCGCCCTCGAAGGGCGTGTCGAGAAAGATCCGCACGCATTCCAGCGCGATATATTCGGAAATCATCCGCTGGCCAATGGCCATGACGTTTGCGTCGTTGTGCTTGCGGCCTAGCTCGGCCGTCTCCACGTTCCAGACGTAGGCGCAGCGGACGCCCTTCACCTTGTTCGCCACCATCGCCTCGCCGTTGCCCGACCCGCCAAAGACAATCCCGCGTTCGCATTCGCCGTTGGCCACCGCCTGCGCGGCGGGCCGGATGAACTGCGGATAGGGCACGGGCGCTTCGCTGTTCGTGCCGCAATCCTTCACCTCGTGTCTGAGTGAAAGGAGCAGAGCCTTCACCTTCTCTTTATAGGCAAAACCGGCGTGATCGGAACCGAGGGCGATTTTCATGCGAGAGGAAGAGGATTCTTCAACACGGCGACGGTGTCAATCCGCTCCTGCGGAGGGCAGCAATGAATTTTTGACGGAATTAACGGAATTTTTTGGACAGAATTAACAAGATTAACAGGATTTTTTGAAGCCTACCCTTCCACGACCATTTCTTAATCTCAAAAAATATGCCAATTTTCTAAAGTTTACAGTCACATCACACAATGAATACCCAAGATGAATTCATCGGAGCCGTTTACAGCGGAAACATCGCTTATGCCGAGGAACTTCTTAGGATGGGCGCACAAATCGGGCAGGATGAAATTCTTCATTGCGCCGCTCAGCGTGGTAACGTCGAAATGCTGAGTTTTCTCTTGAAATCTGGAGGTATGGAATTCATTGATCAATTCGATTCGATGCCTCTCACTCCTCTAGCTTGGGCAGCAAAGGAAGGTCACATTCCTGCTATGAAACTGCTTCTTCAAGCAGGCGCTCAGGTTAATGCCGTGAATGCCAAAGAAATTGGCAATACTGCACTTCGGGAGGTTGTCGGCGATGGCAATATTGAAGTGATCGAACTTCTCCTAAGTGCGGGTGCTGATCCGAACATTCCCGGTTGGATGCAATTGACCGCAGTCGACAAAGCAAAAAGCCAATGGGAAAACAACAAATCCGAACGAGGGCGCAAAATCCTCGATTTACTGAGATCAAGGCACAGCCAAGCGGAAAAAATTCTTTTCAAGAGCAAGTCGGGCAAATCTAAAAAGCGTTAGTAGCTCCTTCATCCCCAATCCCGTTAATCTTGTTAATCCAGTCAAAAAATCTTACTTCTCCGGCGACTGCCACGAGCCAATGATCGACACGTTTGAGCAGGTCTTCGACCAGGGCTCGAACCGGCATTGCAGGAAGCGGACCGTTCCGTCTGGAACAAAAACCTTATCGGCAAAAATATAATCCGCGGAGGGATCGACCTTCGTTCCCTCCGAGTAATTACAGAAAACGAGCTTGGTCCCGTCGATAATGATTCCGACATACTGGCGCACATAGGCGTCGTAGTTCCTGGAAATCAGGTCCAGTTCATTCCGTTCCTGTTCAAGCTGGTTGGCTGCATCACGATTAACGGGCGCGGTAGGATCGGGATTTGGCGCCAGGTCGGGGAAAAGCAGCGTGGGATCTTTTATGGCGTCATGGATCATATCCCGTAAAGCCCGGTCGGCCACCGCGACATCCTGCAACGGCGGCGTCCAGAAGCCGTCGATATTCACCGGGCCGGGTATGTTCGCCACCAAATCGGCCTTATGATTCTCGGCGTAACTCTCCGGCACGATGTAACCGATGTGAGAATCCAGGCTAAGGCCGACCCGGATCAAAGGCCCATCCGCCCAAGCCGTGGAAAACGCCGATCCAAAGGCTACGAACGAAATCAGGATGGCAAGACGCACGTTCTTTCTTTAGTCCCTTGACCCAACACAGTAAATTCCAACCTTTCCCCGATGAACCGCATTCACCTCCTACCCGAGCACGTCGCCAACCAAATCGCGGCGGGCGAGGTGATCGAGCGCCCCGCGTCAGTGCTCAAGGAACTGCTCGAAAACTCGCTCGACGCCGGCGCGACGCAGGTCGATGTGCAGATCGGCGCGGGCGGGCGGAGTCTCGTCGCCGTCACCGACAACGGCTGTGGCATGAGCAAGGACGACGCGCTTCTCTGCCTCGAACGCCATGCCACGAGCAAGCTCCGCGACAGCGACGACCTCGACCGCATCGCCTCCTACGGCTTTCGCGGCGAGGCCATCCCAAGCATCGCCTCCGTCTCGAAATTCCGTCTCCGCACCCGCGAGCCGGACGCCCTCGCCGGAACCGAGATCATCATCGACGGCGGTAAACTCCGCGACGTCCACGAAGTCGGCCTTGCGCCCGGCACGCAGATCGAGGTGCGCTCGCTCTTCTTCAACCTGCCCGCGCGCCGCAAATTCCTCCGCACCGAGGCGACCGAATCGGCCCACATTCGCCACACGCTGCTCCTCGCGGGCCTCGCGCGGCCCGAGGTCGGCTTCACGCTCACGATGGACGAGCAGCCCGCGCAACGCTGGATGCCTGGGGAAAATTTGCGCCAGCGGCTCGTCTCGATTTTCGGCGCGGAATGGGTCGAGTTGACCGTGCCGATCGAGGCGGCCAGCGGCGGCCTGCGCCTACACGGGTTCATCGGCAAGCCGGGCGTGAGCCGCGCCGCGCGCACAGAGGAGCTTTTCTTTATCAACCAGCGCCCGGTCGAGAACCGCACGCTCCACTTCTGGCTGCTCGAGGGCTACCACAACTCGCTGATGAAGGGCCGCTATCCCGTGGCGATTCTGTTTCTGGAAATGGATCCCTCCGGCGTCGATGTGAACATTCATCCCGCCAAGCGCGAGGTGCGTTTCC
>Ga0182024_10002914_pt1 | contig 41688 bp, 33 predicted proteins | sample P32metaG_FD_120480 | JGI IMG/M metagenome (GOLD analysis project Ga0182024, IMG submission 120480) | Permafrost microbial communities from Stordalen Mire, Sweden - P3-2 metaG (Illumina Assembly) | ecosystem: Environmental > Terrestrial > Soil > Wetlands > Permafrost | place: Sweden: Stordalen... | reverse complement strand
GGAGTCGAGCCAGGTCATGGCGGGAACCTCCGGGCCGGTAAAACGACCCTAGCGCACGGTCCCTGGCGTTTTGGTCCTCGCCGCCGCGACCACCGCCCGAAAAATTGCCGCGAAGCGCTCCGGCTCCGGCTCGCGGCGTGGGGCACGCGCCACGCGTGCCGTCGGGCTGGTCGCCGGCAGCTCGTCGAGCTCGGCCACGATGGCGTCCGCCAGCGCGCCCGGGTCTCGGATCGGCACCAGGCGTCCACTCCCCGGCGCGGCCGCGGCAAGGATCTCGGGGGGACCCCCGGCGTCGGTCGCGATCACCGCCGCGCCGCTCATCAGCGCCTCGACGAGCACCAGACCGTACGGCTCGGGCTCGGTCGACGGCAGGACGAACAGGTCCAGGTCGGCGAGGAGGTCCGCGACGTCCTCGCGGCTGCCCAGCCAGTGGACGCCGGGCGTCGAACGGGCCATGTCCTCGAGCTGCTCGAACACGCGCTCCTTCCCCCGCACCGGGCCGCCAGCGACGACGAGCTGCACGTCCTCGCGGGCGGCACGAACCCGTGCGAACGCGTCGAGGAGCACGTCGAAGCCCTTCCAGGTGTCGACCCGACCCGCCGCCCCGACCAGCGGGACGTCCTCGGGGATCCCGACCCGGGCCCGGAACCGTCCCGCCCGGCCGGGATGGAAGTCTGCCGGGTCCGGTGTCTCGTACACCACGGTGACCGCGACACCGTCGAGCTGATCGGCGATGGCCTGCGACATGGACAGCACCCGAGCCGAGAAATGCGGGATCAGGAAACGCTCGAACGCCAACGCCGCCCCGGACTGGACCACGATCTCCCGCCCGTGCCACACGTGGGGTCGGCGGACCAGCATCGCCGCCGCCCACCCGTACCAGGAATGGAACGAGTTGGTATGGACGACGTCGACGTCGAGTTGATGGAGGAGCCGGGCCAGCCGAAGGACGGTGATCGGCCACGCCAGGCCGTACTCGATCCACTCGCGGGCGCCGTGGCTACGGGAGATGCGCCGCATCGGGACGACATGAATTCGCACTCCGGCGGCCTCGAACTCGGGGCGCAACGGCGGGTCGGCAGGGACGACGACGTGACACTCGAACTCTGATCGTGGCAGGCTGCGCAGCATCCGCAGCAGCGCCTGATCCGAGCCGCCGCGCTCGGCAACCGGTTGGATCGAGCACAACCTGATCATGCGCGTCGCCCTCAACCTCGAGCAGTTGCTCAGTCGCCCTCCGGGTGGGATCGGCCGCTACACCTCGGAGCTGGCCCGGCTTCTGCCCGGCCCCGACCCTGCTGGCGGCGAGCGTATCGAGGTCGTTCCATTCGTGGCCTGCCATCGCCAGTCACGGGTCGGCACGGCGCTCGGGAGCTTTGGCCTGGCCGACCTCGAGCCGGTCCGACTCTGGCTGCCCCGTCCGGTCCTCTACGACACCTGGAACCTCTTGGGGTCTCCGCGCCTGGACCGCCTCCACCGCGAGCTGCGCGGCATCGATATCGTGCACGCTCCCTCGCTGGCGGTCCCGCCCCGAGCCGGCGGCGCGGCGCTGGTCGTTACCGCCCACGATGCCGCCACGCTCGTGTTCCCCGAGGCGTACCCGCTGCGGGGACGGTTCTTCCACCGCCGTGGGCTGGAAGCCACCGCCCGACGCGCCGATCTCGTGATCACACCCACCCGCGCCGCCGCCGACGAGATCACCAGCCGGACCAAGATCCGCGCCGATCGAATCCGGATCGTTCCCCACGGCGTCGCGCAACGGAGAGTCAGCGAGGGCTTGATCGCGGCGGCCCGCTCGAACTTGGGGCTCGGGCAGACGCCCTACGTGCTGTGGGTAGGAACCCTCGAGCCGCGAAAGAACCTCCCGTTGCTCCTCGAGGCGTTCGAGACCGTCGTGCGGGCAGGGCTCCCCGAGCGACTCGTCATCGTGGGACCGCCCGGATGGCGGGGCGGACCCGCCGCGGTGCGCGCCGCGGCCGCGGCGCTCGGGGACCGGGTCCTCTTCGCCGGGCCCCTGCGAGCGGACCGGCTCGTCGCGCTCTACTCCGGCGCGACGCTCTTCGCCTTTCCGAGCCTCCACGAGGGCTTCGGCCTCCCAGTGCTCGAGGCCATGGTGCAGCGGGCGCCGGTCCTGTGCTCCGACATTCCGGTCCTGCGCGAGATCGCCGGCTCCGCAGCTCGGTTCGCGCCCTCCAACGACGCCGGCGCGTGGGGCGAGGCGCTCGTCGAGATCCTCCGAGACGAGCGGGGGCGAGCCGCGCTCGGGCTCGCCGGGCGCGAACACGCCAGCCAGTTCACCTGGGAGCGCTGCGTGCGGCACACCCGCGCCGTCTACCGGGAGGTGCTCGGCCACTCCGGGTAACGGCCGGCGATCACCCCGGGGGATGGGGTCTTACCAGCCTCGCTCGGCCCACTCGTCGAGGTGCGGCCGTTCGTAGCCGATGGTGGTGTCCAAACCGTGGCCCGGCAACACCAACACGTCCGGGGCCAACGTGAAGAGGCGACGGTCGATCGAGTCGAGAATCGTCTCGAAGCTTGCCCCCGGCGTTGTCGTGTTCCCCGCGCCGCCGGGAAACAAGGTGTCACCCGTAAACAGGATCGGGGTGCCCTCGAGTCGAAACGATGTCGACCCGGCGGTGTGGCCGGGCGTGTGCACCGACCGCAGCCGCAGCTCCCCGACGCGGTACAGCTCGTCATCGGGGATGACGAAGTCGTAGGCGGGGAGCATGGCCGCGTCTTGGGCCGCGATTCCGACGTCGATGCCCGCGTCGCGCACCGCGGTGACTGCCTGGATGTGATCCCAGTGGCCGTGAGTCGTCAATACCCGGCGCACCCCGGCGCTCCGGCAGACGTCCACCAGCAGCTCATGCTCGTTGGCCGCGTCGATCAGGACCGCGTCGCCACTCTGCTTGCAGCGCACGACGAAGACATTGTTCTCGAACGGTCCCACGACGAGCTTGTCGACCCGGGCGGCAGCATCTTCGTAGTGCGCGGGTTGGGCCACCAACCCAGGGTACGTCCAGCGCCGCCCGGCGTCGTCGCCGTCCCGCTCGCTGCGCAGGGTCGACGCCAGGCCTCGCGGGCCGACCGAGCGGGCGACTAGCGTCGCCACACCATGGAATTCCACGATTCCCCAGCCGAGGCTGCGTTTCGTGACGAGATCCGCACCTGGCTCGAGGAGCACCTCACCGCCGAGTTCGCGGCCATCGGCGGCCAGGGCGGCCCGGCCGACGAAACCTCGTGGGACATCCGCGTCGAATGGGAGAAGCTGCTCGGCAAGGATCGGTGGCTCGGCCTCGCCTGGCCCACTGAATACGGCGGGCGGGGGGCCAGCTTCGCCGAACAGGTGATCTTCAACGAGGAGTATGCCAAGCAGGCCGCCCCCGCCCGGATCAGCTTCTTCGGTGAAGGTCTGTTCGCACCCACGCTCCTCACCTACGGGACCGAGGACCAGAAGCGGCGGTTCCTCCCCAAGGTCCAGTCCGTCGAAGAGCTGTGGTGTCAGGGCTACTCGGAGCCGAACGCCGGGTCCGACCTTGCCAACGTGCAGACCCGCGGCGTGCTCGACGGGGCGCAATGGGTGATCGACGGCCAAAAGGTCTGGACGACACTCGCGCACCGCGCACAATGGTGCTTCTGCGTGACGCGGACCGACCCGGAATCGTCAGGTCACGCTGGACTCTCCTACCTGCTGATCCCGATGGATCAGCCCGGCGTCGAGGTTCGGCCCCTGCGCCAGATGACCGGGACCGCGGAGTTCAACGAGGTGTTCTTCTCCGACGCGCGCACCGACGCGTCGAACCTGCTCGGCGATGTCAACGAGGGTTGGCGCGTCGCGATGGCCACCCTGGGCTTCGAGCGGGGAACCGCGTTCCTGTCGCAGCAGCTCGGCTTCCAGCGCGAACTCGGCGACGTCATCGACGCGGCTCGGGCCAGCCGCGCCCTTGACGATCCCGTCGTGCGTCAGGCGCTCGCCGACTCGTTCATCGGGGTGCAGATCATGCGGTTCAACGGGATGCGCATGCTCACCAGCCTTGTCACACGAGGCGTGCTCGGCCCCGAGTCGAGCATCGGCAAGCTCTACTGGAGCACCTGGCACCGAACGCTGGGTGAGCGGGCGATGCGTGCCCTCGGCCCGGCCGCGATGCTGGTCGAGGATCAGCCTGCCGACCAGTACGTGCTCAGCGAGTTGGAGCGCATCTTCATGTTCAGTCGTTCCGAGACGATCTACGCCGGATCCAGCGAGATCCAGCGCAACATCATCGGTGAGCGCGTCCTCGGACTTCCGCGCGAGCCTCGATAACAGGAAAAGAGGAGCTGTGAACTTCGCGTTTTCCGACGAACAAGACCAGTTGCGGGAGGCCGTCCGCAGGTTCATGGACACCAAGAGCCCAGAATCCGAGGTCCGTCGCCTCATGGAGACCACCGAGGGCTATGACCCCGCGGTGTGGGCGCAGATGGCGCAGGAGCTCGGGCTCCAAAGCCTTCACCTCCCCGAGTCCTGCGGCGGCCAAGGGTTCACCTTCGTCGAGCTCGGGATCGTGCTCGAAGAGATGGGCCGCGTTCTCCTCTGCGCCCCGTACTTCTCCACGGTCTGCCTGGCGGCGAACGCGATCATGAACGCCGCAACGTCGGCACAACAACAAGAGCTGCTGCCCGGCATCGCGTCCGGGGAGACGATCGCGGCCCTGGCGTTCACCGAGCCCAACGGGCGCTGGGACGCGTCGGGGATCACGATGGAGGCCAAAGGCTCGGGCGACTCGTGGACCCTGTCGGGAACCAAGATGTTCGTGATCGACGGCCACACCGCCACAAAGATCGTCGTCGCCGCCCGGCAGGCGGGAACGAGCGGTGAGGACGGCATCAGCTTCTTCGTGGTCGACGCTGACGCCCGCGGGTTGACCCGCTCGCCGCTCGCCACCATGGACCAGACCCGCAAACAGGCCCGACTCGACTTCGACGGGGTCGACGCCGCGCCACTCGGTGAGCCCGGCCAAGGCTGGGCGGCGCTCTCAAAGACGCTCGATCAGGCCGCGGTCTGTCTCGCCAACGAGATGGTGGGCGGAGCCCAACAGGTGCTCGACATGTCGGTCGAGTACGCCAAGGTCCGAGTCCAGTTCGGGCGGCCCATCGGCTCCTTCCAGGCCATCAAGCACAAGTGCGCCGACATGCTCCTCGAGGTCGAGTCCGGCAAATCCGCGGCGTACTACGCCGCGTGGGCCGCCGCCGAGGACAACGAAGAGCTCCCGGTCGTGGCGAGCCTCGCCAAGGCGTACTGCTCGGACGCCTACTTCCACGCCGCGGCCGAGAACATCCAGATCCACGGCGGCATCGGCTTCACGTGGGAGCACCCCGCCCACCTCTACTTCAAACGGGCGAAGAGCTCTGAGATCCTCCTCGGCGACGCTACCTACCACCGGGAGCTGCTCGCCCAGCGCATCGGGATCTAGCCGATGAACTGACCAACCGGTGCGGCCCCCGGCACCGGTCCGCCCGGGATACTGGGCCCCGTCTCGTCCGGTGCCAGAATCGGCGGCGTGGCAGTCCTCGTCCTCCTCCTGGCCGTCGTCATTGCGCTCCTCGCAGTGCTCGTCGCCGGCCTGCTCCGAAGCCACGCCGAGATTCTCCGAGCCCTCGGCACGCTCGGCGTCGGGTTGGACCCCGACCAGCCGGTGGCTCGGTCCGACCCGCTCCAGCCTCCGCGGCATCGGGCCTCGCGGGCGGGCGCCGACCTCGCCGGGAGGACACCCACTGGGGACGCCGTCAGCGTCAGTGTCGTCGGCGCCGACCATCCGACGCTCGTCACGTTCCTCACCAGCGGCTGCTCGACGTGCGCCGGATTCTGGACCGCCTTCTCCGACCCGGGCTTGCGCGTGCCCGGCGGTGCCCGGATCGTCGTCGCCACCAAGGGCGCCGAGGCCGAGAGCCCGTCCCGACTGGCCAAGTTCGCCCCGCCCGACGTTCCCGTGGTGATGTCGAGCGAGGCCTGGGAGGCCTACGACGTGCCCGTCGCGCCCTACTTCGCGCTCGTCGACGGGCCCAGCGGCGATGTCATCGGCGAAGGCGCGGCCGCCACCTGGGACAACCTGCGCCAGATGATCGAACAGGCCCTGGACGACGCTGGCATGGCCAGCGGTCGGAAGGGTCGTCGCCGCCGCGAGTCCCCCGAACGACGGGTCGACGGCGAGCTGCTGAAGGCCGGGATCGAGCCCGGTGACCCCCGCCTCTACGCTCCCGACGCCGTCCCGCCGAGTGCCGAGGCCGGGTCCCAAGGGACGTGATCCCCCTCGAGATCACGCTGGCAGGCCTGGCGATCGCGATCGCGGGCGCGCTGCGCTCGTCGTGGTCCCCCTGAGGGGAGTCGATGCTGGCCAGCATCAACCCGCTCGGGGAGCGGGCACGACACACCCGATGGGGTCGCACCGTGGCGTGGTACATCGCCGGCTCGACCGCGGGCGGCCTTGTCATCGGGGCCGTCGTGGGGGGGCTCGGCGCCGCGCTGCGGGCCGTGGCGTCGCCGTCGACCGGACTGCTGGGCGGGCTCGCCCTCGCCGTCTGCGCAGTCGGGCTGGCTCTGGACCTGCACGTCGGCGGGCTCGCCCTGCCGAGCGTGCACCGCCAGGTAAACCATGACTGGCTCGCCCGCTACCGGGGATGGGTCTACGGCGCCAGCTTCGGGTTCCAACTCGGCCTCGGTGTCGTCACCATCGTGACGACCTCGACGATCTACGTCGCGCTCGCCCTCGGCCTGCTCGCGGGCTCCTTCGTCGGCGGGCTCGCCATTGGCGGGACCTTCGGGCTGGTGCGGGCCCTGCCCATCCTCGCCGTGCGGCGGGTCCAAGACCCGGCCCAACTGCGCGAGATTGTCGGGCGCGTGCAAGGGTGGTCGCGGGCAGCCCGCGTGGCTGTCCTGGTCTGCCTCACCCTGGTCGCGACATCGAACGCACTGTTGCTCGTTCTCTAAGGCGGACGCTATGCCTCAACTCCAAGCCCACGGTCTGACCCTCCACACTCCAGGCGGATGGGAAGGTCGGATCTTTCGCCGCCCCCAGTTCGGCCAGGTCGCGTCCGATGCCAGCGGCGACGCCCCCGGCCAGCCCGCCCCGCCGGGGGAGCAGACGTTCCCCGTGATGCATGCCGCCACGATCGCGCTGCCAGCCAACGTTGCCGACTACGCCAGCGACGCCGTCACCGATCTCGGCGCCAACGACGCCCTCGTGGTCTTGAAGGAGTTCGCGCCCTCCGAGGCGACCACGCCACTATTCGCCTCCTCGGGTCTGCCCCAGCCGCTCGAGCCCGACGTGTTCAACCCCGACATGCTGCAGCGCCGCCTCGTCGGCCAGGCTGGCGTGCAGCGCTTCTTCAACGAGGGCGGCCGCGCGTTCTGCCTCTACGTCGTGCTCGGTGGGTACGCCAACCGCCAGGGTGTGGTCCCCGGCGTCAACAAGGTGCTCGCTGGCATCCAGATCGGTCCCAGCACACTCGCCAACCCATGACGCTCGCCGCGGGTCCGTTCGCGATCGCCGCGACGCTGCTCGCCGCCGGCGGAGCCGCGAAGGCGCTGCGGCCCGCCGACACCGCCAACGCGTTGCGCACTATGCGACTCCCGAGCGCCCCGCTGCTCGTCCGGGTCGGTGGGGCAGCTGAGGCCGGGGTCGGCGTCGCGGCCCTTGCGGTCGGGGACCGGACCACCGCGGTCCTCCTCGCACTGTCGTATCTAGCGTTCGCCGGCTTCGTCGTCCTCGCCCTGCGCCGCGGCGCACCGATCTCGTCGTGCGGTTGCTTCGGGAAGGCCGACACGCCACCCAGTCGCGTGCACGTCGCGATCAATCTCGGCGCGGTGGCGGCCGCCGTCGCGGTCGCGGTGCAGCCCGGTGCCGGCCTGCCCGACGTCCTCGGCCGCCAGCCGCTGGCCGGCATCCCGTTCGTGCTGCTGCTGGCCTGCGGGGTCGGACTCGTCTTCCTCGCGCTCTCGAGCCTCCCGCGTACTATGGCGTTCGTCCGCCAGGGAGGGTAGGGAGTGGCCAAGCGCAGCTCGGGGGTCGCCTGGGGGAACTGGCTGGTCTCGAAGACCAGCGGCATGCTTGACGCGCGGCTGAGCCGGCGCAGCTTCATCGCCCGTACCACCCTGCTCGGCTCGGCGGTCGCGGCGACCGGCTGCGCGGTGATCACCCAGCCCGGGACCCCGTATCAGAGCGTCGCGGGCTGCTCGGGCGGCCTGTGCACCGACGGCTACACCGAGTTCTGCTGCGTGATCAACGACGGCCTCAACTCGTGCCCGCCCGGCTCCACGCCCGGAGGATGGTGGCGCGCTGACGGGTCGATCTACTGCGGCGGCGGCCCCCGGTACTACATCGACTGCAACGAGATCTGCTGCGGCCCGGACATTGGCGGGTTCTGTGCCGGTTGCTCGCCGTGCCGATGCGCGGTGAACTGCAACACCCGCCGGGTTCACTGCAACTACTTCCGGTACGGGCAGTGCAACGTGCAGATCCCGATCATGGGTCCGATCGCGTGCCGGATGGTCCTGTGCACCCCGCCGTACCCCCCGTACACGCTGCTCGCCTGCGGACCGTCCAGCGCGGTCGACGACTCCACCGCGAACCACAACGCCAACTGCGCGGCCTACGCCCCGCCCCCGCCGCCTCCGCCGCCTCCTCCGGCGATCCTGCCCGCGAGTGCCTCCGCGATCACGGTGGGCGGCAACCCGATCGTCGCCTCCCGAGGGGTCGACGGCGTGCCGTACGCCAACTCGTTCGACGGGACCAACTGGTCCGGGTGGATCTCACTCGGCGGCAGCGCGACATCCCGAGTGGTCCTCGCCGGTCTGGGCTCAACCTGGTGGGCCCTCACCCGTCGCGCGGACGGTTCGGTGTGGGTCGAGACCGCCACCAGCGGAACGTGGAGCGGCACCTGGCAATCCCTCGGCGGGGCCGTCACGTCCGACCCGGCAGTCGTCGTCGATGCGACCGGCACCCTCTGGGTGTTTGTCCGCGGCCCCGGCGATGCCCTGTGGATGCGGACCTTCAACACCAGCGGGGGGACCGATTGGTCGTCTCTCGGCGGCTTCCTGACCTCGGACCCTTCGGCCGCCATCGACGCCAGCGGGAACATCTTCGTGACTGTGCGGGGAGGCGGCAACTCCGCCTACGTCATCTCGCGCAGCGCCGGGAGCGGGTCCTGGGGGCCGTTCGTCGGGCTGGGCGGCGACGTGACGTCTGACCCGACCGTCGTGGCCTCCGGCAACGGTGCCGCGTGGGTGTTTGTCCTCGGCCCCAGCAACGTGGTGTACGTCAACTCGACGACGGGGGGCAGCTGGAGCGGCTGGGAGTCGATCGGCGGGGCTGGCACGTCAGACCCTGCGGCTGTCGTCGACTCCACCGGCACGGTCTGGGCCTTTGTCCGCGGTCCCGGCAGCTATCTCTACGTCCAATCGGCGACCGGGGGAACGTGGGGGGGCTGGCAGGCGCTTGGGCCTACTCTCCTCGACGACCCCGCGGCCGCGGCGGGAAGCTCGGTGTGGGTGTTCGGTGTCCAGACCGACAGTACGATGGGCTACGACGAGCACCCGGTCGGTGCCTCGGGCCCGTGGCAGACCGGGCTGGATCTCAGCGGCGGATTCGCTCCGGCTCGCGGGGCGACGTCCTATTCCTGATCGCGCGGCCGTGGGGATCAGCCGAAGCCGTCGATAGCCTGAGCCCGTGGAGCTCGTGGCGGGGATGCTCGCGTTCGGCCTCGTGCTCGTCGTGGCCGCCGTTTTTGTCGTACGCGAAGCTGGCCGCATCGCGAAGGCGCCGCCCCCGGCCCTCTTCGACCCCGACGACGCCTACGAGTACGTCGTGCGGCTGCTCACCGACGAGGTTGCGGCGACGCTCACGCCCGCTGACGTGCGCAGAATCTTGGGATTCGAAGTCGAGTTCCTGGAAGGCAAGCGGGTCGCGGGCAACGGATCGGGCGCCGACTCCGGCTCCACCGTCTTCGGAGGAACCGAGACCGTCAGCTACATCGTCCAGCGATCGGCCGCGACCGGGGAGGTCTACCTCCCCGAGCAGGTCCAAGCCGTGCTCGACACCCAGCTCGACTACCTCCGAGGAATCGGCGCCATCGGCCCCCCCGACGAAATCCCCGGGGAATCGGCTCCGACCTGAAGGCCAGACGTGCTACAAGTTTGGTCACCAGGGAAAGGAGGTGGTCCCACACATGCATGATCAGCCGGGGACTCTGGAGGTGCGCGGCCGCTAGGTCACACCTCGGATGGACCTCTGCGGAGACCCAACCGCAGCACCGGCGTCGATCGGCGGGGACCGGTCCCTCCCGTGAAACGGCTCGACGTGTGCACAGCCAATTGGACGGTGCGGGGCGCTGCCGGCGTCCCGCACCGTCGCGTTCGGGGCCCGTCGAGGCGCCCGGATGGACCCACCGTCCAACCGCGGCCTCGCTACCCTCTCGGGCATGGCGCGACCGGCCCGTTTCGAGGCCTATCGGTACCTCGGGGACAAACGCAACCAGGTCGTCTACGACCTCGACGTGGACCCTGCCGCCGTGACCGCCGCGGTGAAAGACGTGCTCGACGCCGAGGCTTTCACGACCTTCAGCCCCGACACGCTCGCCGAAGCGCGCAACCGCGGGTACCGGGCACATCGATCACTTCGGATTCGCCGGTCCGACGAGGACTAACCGACGACCCTCGTCGGCTCGAGGGGACGGCCCAGCGCCTGTTCGACGAGCTGGAGGCGGGTTCCGAACGACTCGTCGGTGAGCACCGGATCGCTGGCCACCGACATCGGGTCCTCGGGCAGACCCTCGAGGTCCACCCACGACGTGCAGCCGCCGTACTCGGCGCGGTACTCGAGTGTCATGGGCTCCTGGAGCCGGTGGGCGCGCACGGCGAGGACCCGCAGCGGATGGCGATGCTTCCACTGCAGCCGGGAGGCCGCATAGTCGTGCGTCCAGATGAACTTTCCGTCAAGACGCTCGAGCTCATCGGGCTCCGTGAGCGTCGTCTCCGCCACGAGCTCCGCCCAGCCGTCGATCCGCAGCATCCCGTCCACTGATGCTGCCGCCCAAGTCTCGGCGACCCAGCGACGGTACGCCGGTTTCAGCAACTCCGGACGCTGGTGCTCCACGGTCGGGTACAGCCAGCAGCGATCGGAACGGACCGCGAAATGGCGGTTCGCCTCGTGGAGCCCACCCTTGCGGACGTCGAGGATCTGCTCGCCGGCGAGGAGGGCTCGCACGACGACCGCCCATTCCTTGAATGCCGGGGTCGTCATCGCCGCCGAGCATACCGAGCGACCTGGCGACGCCCCACCCGCGCGTCGAGGGCCCGCCGGGGTCGAGGCGGCTACCGGCCGGCCACGCGGTGGTACGCGACGACAAAGCTCGACACTGCCCGCTCCCACGTGAACGCGCTCGCCCGGGCGCGCCCGTCGGAGATCAAGCGGGCTCGGAGGGAGCCGTCCTCCAGCACCCGAGTCAGCGCACCCGACAGACCCTCCTGGTCGCCGGGGTCGACCAGCACCGCCGCATCACTGAGCACCTCGGGAAGTGAGCCCGCCGTCGACGCCACGACGGGCACGCCGGTCTGCATCGCCTCGAGCGGCGGGAGCCCAAACCCTTCGTAGAGCGACGGGTACGCGAGCGCCGTCGCGCCCGCGACGAGGTCGTCTCGGGCTGGGTCATCGAGCCAGCCGACACGGTGGATCCGTTCTCGGTGACGGGCCGCGTCGAGCGCAGCACTGAACGCCGGAGCGCCTGGGCCGTCCGGCCCGGCCACCACGAGCACGATGCCCGGGTCGTGTGCTGCGACGCGGTCAAAGGCCCCCACCAGCTCCGGCAAGTTCTTGCGCGGCTCGACGGTCCCCAGGGCCAACACGTAGCGCTGCGCATCGCCCAGCCGGTGCCCCTCGGCTGGATCTCCCCGGCGGGGTGGGCCCAGACCGGGGGCTATCTGCACGATCCGGTCGTCGGAGAGTTGATAGTGGTCGCGTACCTGCGCTGCGACGAACGCGCTGTAGGTGTGCACCGTGGCGCCGCGATCGATCGCGCGTTGGACGAGCCTCGGGAACCGCAGCACATCCCCCGTGCACAGCTCTGGGTAGAGGAGATAGCTCAGATCGGGGATCGTCAGCAGGACAGGGCTGCGCGTCGGCGGCGCGACGAAGTTCGTAGCGTGCACGACGTCCACCGGGCCGGTCCACCCCTCGACGCGCGGCCACGCGAGCCGCGGCCAGAGTCCCCGGGTCAGCCGAGCCGGGAACGGCCGAGTCCCCGCCCGCGCCGAGGGGGGCAACGACTGGCGCAGGCTTGCTCGTCCTTTCCAAGTGATCGCGTAGGCGATGAGCTCGACGTCGGCCCGCTCGGCGAGGCCCTCGACGAGCCCGGCGGTCACGTGTCCGATTCCGGTCCGGACGCCCAGCAGCGACGTGGCGTCGACGGCCACCGACAGGCGGGAGGTCGCCAACGGCTAGACCTCGAGCGGCTTGGGCTCGATCGGCGCCGCTACCGGACCCAGGCGGTTGCTCCTGACCCGGACGCCCACCTGGCGGATCGCACCCGCATCGCGCGTGATCGGCACGACACGAGCCTAGGTGCCGCGCCCCCCCTCGGCCCCTGGGTCGCGGGGGCGGCCCGCCAGGAGAGCTGCCTCACGTTCTGTGCTGCTCTGGCCACCGAGGGGTCCCCGGGGCCGCAGCGGCCTTCCGCCGCCCCGACCCGGCGGTTCATCGCCCGCCGCGCCGAGCCTCGCCCGCCCCCTGGGCGGCGTCGCGGACCGCTGACCACCGACGGTGAGCGATCCGGCGGAGCCGATCAAGCAAGATGAGGAGGTGAAAACCCGGACGCTCATCCTCCTCGCCGCGGTATGTGCGGTGGCGATCCTGGCTGCCTCGGCAGTTCAGGTGCTGCTCGCCCACTAACGGTTCGGTTCGTTGGGGTCGATGGTGAAGAATGAGCGGCGGCGAAAGGAGCACTGGTGGCGGACCAATTCGATGTGGTCGTTCTCGGTGGCGGCCCAGGAGGGTATGCCGCAGCGCTCTATGGCGCCGCCGCTGGTCTTCGGATCGGGCTGATCGAAGAGGAACGCGTCGGCGGGACCTGCCTGCATCGCGGGTGCATACCAGCCAAAGAGCTCCTGCAAACGGCCGAGGTACTGCGGACCGTCGCGGGGGCCAAAGAGTTCGGCGTGGACGCCGGACAGCCCTCGCTCGACTTGGCGACGAGTCAGTCCCGCAAGCATCAGGTGATCGACCGGCTGACCCGGGGCCTCGAGACCCTCCTGAAAGGCCGCAATGTCACCGTCGTCAACGGAACGGGAGCGTTGGTCGATGCAGCCGCCCGCCACGTGCGCGTCTCCGACGGGACCGAGCTCACCGGCGATGCACTCATCCTCGCGACGGGCTCCACCGCCCGATCGCTGCCCGGCCTGGACTTCGACGGCAACCGGATCCTGTCGTCCGACCACGTGCTCGAACTGGACGAGGTGCCCCAGCGGGTCGCCATCATCGGCGCCGGCGCCGTCGGATGCGAGTTCGCCTCACTGCTCGCTGATCTCGGCTCCGAGGTGACGATGCTCGAAGCCCTGCCCCGGATCCTGCCCGGAGCCGACGAGCAGGTGTCGGACACCCTCGCCCGATCGCTCGCGAAGCGAGGCATCGCCGTGCACGGCGGCGTGCGGGTGACGAGCATCGAAGGGACCCGCGAACTGAGCGTCGGATTCGAGTCCAACGATGGCCCAAAGACAGTGATCGTCGACAAGGTCATCGTCAGCATCGGGCGAGCCGCTCGCACCGAGGGAATCGGGCTCGAAGGCTCAGGCATTGAGCTCGACACCCACGGCTGCATCGCGGTCGACAACCAATGCCGGACCGCGGTGCCTGACGTCTACGCCGTCGGTGACGTGATCGCCACACCCCAACTCGCCCACGTCGCATTCTCCGAAGCCATCGTCGCCATCAAGACCATTCTGGGCGACGAGGTGACACCGATCGACTACGACAAGGTCCCCTGGGGCATCTATTCCCACCCGGAGGTCGCCTTCGCCGGCCTGACCGAAGATCAGGCCCGGAAGCGAGGCCACAGCGTCGTGACCTCGGTGCACCGGTTCGCCGGGAACAGCCGCGCCGCGATCATCGGTGAGACTGACGGTCTCGTGAAGATCGTCGCCGACGATGCGGGAGTCATGCTCGGCGTCCATATCGTGGGCCCGTGGGCAACCGAGTTGATCGCCGAGGGCTACCTGGCCGTCAACTGGGAAGCGACAATCAGCGAAGTGGGCGCCTACATTCACGCCCACCCGACGTTGAGCGAACTCTTTGGCGAGTCCGCGCTTGCTCTGACCGGACGCTCGCTGCACGGCTGACTCTGCACGAGGGAGAGATCTTGTGGACATCACCATGCCGCAGCTCGGCGAGACGGTCACCGAGGGAACGATCACGCGCTGGCTCAAACAGGTTGGCGAGCGGGTCAATCCCGACGAGCCGCTCTTTGAAGTCTCCACCGACAAGGTCGACTCCGAAGTGCCCGCTTCGGCGAGTGGGTACCTGACCGAGATTCGCGTCGCGGAAGGCGAGACCGCATCGGTCGGGACCGTGCTCGCCGTGATCGGCGACGAGGCGGCCGCCACCGACCGCCCGCCGGCCGCCGCGCCGTCCCCGCCCACCCGGGCGCCCGACGCCGACACCACCCAGCCGAGCCCAATCGTGAGCGTCCCGGCCCCGGCCACGGCCTCTGCCCCCGTCACCACCCCCGCGACTCCGCCGAGTGAGCCGACGCTCCCCCCCGCGCCCCCAGTTCCGGCCGAGCCGTCGACCCCCGCTCCGCCCCCCGTCGCGGCGTCGACGCCCGCGTCCGCCAGCGCGGCGGTCACCTCCCCCATCGTGCGGAGACTCCTGGCCGACTCGGGGCTTGACGCCGCCGACGTCCACGGGACCGGGGACGGCGGACGAATCACCCGCAAAGACGTCCAAGATGCAGCGGCCGCCCGTTCGGCTCCCCCCGCGGTCGAGGCCCCCGCCGCCCCGCCGCCACCCGCCCCCGCGCCGCCGCCCGCGGCGCCGATTCCCGTCCCGGCTGTCGCCCCGCCCCCCTCGCCTGCCCCAACGGTTCCGGCGCCCGCAGCGCCCACCGTGGTCGAGCCACCCGCCAGCGCACCGCCGGCCCCGCCCGTGGCGTCCCCCGGCGCGCCGCTCGTCGCGGCGAGCGATGACCAAGCTGCGGACGAAATCGAGCCGTTCTCCAACATCCGACGCCGCACTGGGGAGCACATGGTGCGGTCAAAGGCGACCAGCGCGCATGTGTACACGTCCGTCGAGGTCGATTTCGAGGCCATCGCCCGGCTCCGAGCCCGCCACCAAGAGGCATGGAAGCAGCGCGAGGGATTCTCGTTGACGTACCTGCCATTCGTCACCCGAGCGTTCGGCGCTGCGGTCGAGCAGTTTCCGAACGTCAACGCGAGTGTTGGCGATCAAGCCCTCGTCGTGCACCGGCGGGTGAACCTTGGGATCGCAGTCGACCTGGACTTTCAAGGCCTGGTCGCCCCCGTCATCCGCGACGCCGATGGGAAGCGCCTCCGTCTCCTCGCTCGAGAGATCCGCGACCTCGCGACCCGGGCGCGAAGCAAGCAGCTCACCCCCGACGAGGTCGTCGGAGCGACCTTCACGATCACCAACCCCGGGCCCTATGGAACCTTCATGACCCTGCCGATCATCAGCCAGCCCCAGGTCGCGATCCTGTCCACCGACGGCGTGCGCAAACAACCGATGGTGATCACCGGTGTCGACGGCGCCGACGTCATCGCTGTCCGCCACACCGGAATCCTGGCTCTGACCTGGGACCACCGCGCCTTCGACGGCGCATACGCGGCGGCGTTCCTCCGCGCCCTGAAGCACGACCTCGAGACCCGTGACTGGGAAGCCGAGCTCGCTTGAACCAGGACCTGCTGCGAGTCCGATGGCTAGGCCAGGTCGGGTACCGCGAAGCTGACAGCCTCCAACGGTCCTTCCATGCCCGCAGTCCTGCCGATCGGCTGCTGCTACTCGAGCACGATCACGTATACACGCTCGGAAGCCGCGCCGACCACGCACACGTGCTCGTACCGCCTGCGTCGGTCGGCGCCGAACTCGTGCAGACAGATCGTGGTGGTGACGTCACCTATCACGGGCCGGGCCAGCTGGTCGGCTATCCCATCCTCACCATCCCCGGATCCGGCACCGGAATCCGCGACGTCGTGGCCTACGTCCGTCACCTCGAATCGGTCATCATTCAGGTTCTCGCCGACCTGGACGTGCGCGCGCACCGAATCGAGCGGCTGACGGGAGTCTGGGTCGGCGACGAGAAGATCGCTGCGATTGGCATCCGGGTTGCCCGCAACCGGACCCGCCACGGATTCGCACTCAACGTCGATCCCGACCTATCCATGTTCGACAACATCGTCCCGTGCGGCATCCGGGACAAAGGCGTCACGTCGATCGCGCGAGTCCTCGGCGACGCACCCCCCATGCGCGACGTTGTCGACCGTCTCGTTGCCCGCTTCGCCGCGGAGTTCGGCCACCGGGAGGTCGAACGTCAAGATGTCGTGTCGACCGGGACGGTTCGGTCGCCCGCCCCCTTGCTCGGGTCGACCGAGCGCGCCAGTGGAAGGCGGCTCATCGCCCGGCTCGAGGCCGCCGGCGTCCAGGTCCCCGAGCGTACGGCCGACTTCCGCCGCCCCGAGTGGCTCCGGGTGCGCGCCAGCTTCGGTCCCACCTTCCGAGAGGTTCAGCGCCTCATGCGCTCCCAAAACCTCCACACTGTCTGCGAAGAGGCAGGGTGCCCGAATATCTACGAGTGCTGGGCCGACCGGACCGCCACGTTCATGATCCTCGGCGATCGGTGTACCCGAGCCTGCGGCTTCTGTCTGGTCGCCACCGACAAGCCCGGTCCGCCCGATGCCGACGAGCCCGGCCACGTCGCCGATGCCGTCGCCAGCCTCGGACTCGCGCACGTCGTGATTACGAGCGTGGCGCGAGACGATCTCCCTGACGGCGGGGCCGCGGCGTTCGCCGCAACCGTGAGTGCCATCCGTTCCCGAACCCCCGCCGCCCGGGTCGAGTTGTTGATTCCCGACTGCAAGGGTGACCGCGACGCACTCGACACGATCTTCGCCGCCGGGCCGGAGGTGCTCAACCACAATCTGGAGACCGTGGCCCGGCTCCAGCGCGCGCTCCGGCCGAACGCCAACTACGCCCGATCGCTCGGTGTCCTGGCCCGAGCCAAGGACCGCGGCCTCGTCACGAAGTCCGGTCTGATTCTCGGGATGGGCGAGACCGAAGCCGAGACCAGGGGAGCGATCGCAGACCTCCACGACGTCGGTGTCGACATCGTGACGCTCGGCCAATATCTCCGTCCATCAGCGCGCCACGCGCCCGTCGCTCGGTGGTGGCGCCCCGACGAGTTCGACCAGCTGCGCGCCTACGCCGACCAGCTCGGCTTCTCACATGTCGAGGCGGGTCCCCTCGTCCGTTCCAGCTACCACGCCCGGCGAGCGGTCGAAGCGACGGCTGAGCTGGTCGACGCGGCGGTCTGATGGGCCGCACGTTCGGGGACATCTCGCCTGAAATCGCACAGTTCATCGCCGAGCAGCCGATGTTCTTCGTTGCCACGGCACCGAGCGACGGCGGCCACGTCAACGTCTCTCCCAAGGGCCTCGGGGCCGTCACGGTGCTGAGCCCCGAGGAGGTCGCGTACCTCGACCTCACCGGCAGCGGAGTCGAAACCATCGCGCACCTCCGCCAGAACGCCAGAATCACACTGATGTTCTGCGCATTCGCGGACAAGCCCAACATCGTCCGGGTCTACGGCCACGGTGAAGCGATCCCAGTGCACGACGCCCGCGCCGCGCCGCTGCTCAGCCACTTTCCCTCCACGCCCGGCGCCCGGACGGTGGTTCGGATCGACGTGGACCGAGTCTCGACGTCCTGTGGCTATGGCGTACCGATCCTGCGCCACGAGCGGGACCGCGACCAGCTGATCACCTGGGCCGAGCACAAAGGCCCCGACGGGCTCACCACGTACCGGTCGGACACCAACGCCACCAGCATCGACGGCCTCCCGGGTCTCGACCTCAGTCCATGAACTACCTGGAGCGAGTCGGTCGAACCCGCCAACGCATGGAGACCCTTGGGGTCGATGTGCTCCTCGCGACGTGCGGCCCCGACCTGACCTATCTGACCGGCTACGAGGCCATACCGCTCGAGCGGTTGACCGCCCTCGTTCTGGGCCGTGGAGACGACCCGGTGCTCGTCGTTCCCCGCCTCGAAGAGGCACGGGTTGAGCAGCGCCCCGACGTGTTCACCGTCGAGACATGGAACGAGGACGAGGACCCGGTCGAGCGCGTCGCGGCGAGAATGCGGTCGGCCCAGGTCGTGGCGGTTGCTGACCACGCGCCGGCCCGGCTCCTCCTGGCACTCCAGGGCGCGCTTCCCCGCGCCCGCTTCATCCCAGCCAGCCTCGTGACCAGCCCGCTGCGGGCGACGAAGGACGAAGCAGAGGTCAGCCTGCTCCAAGCCGCCGCGACGGCAGTGGACGTGATCGCGGAGGGCTTGCGTGCTCGTCGGCTCGCCGGTCGTACCGAGCGCGAGATCCAACGGCTCCTGGTGGAGTTGATGCTCGACGCTGGGCACGACCGTGCGAACTTCGCGATCGTCGCGACTGGCCCCAACAGTGCAAGCCCGCACCACGAGTCGAGCGACCGTCGAGTCAACACCGGAGACGTAGTTCTGTGCGATTTCGGCGGCACGATGCACAGCTATTGCTCCGACATCACCCGAATGTTCGTCGTCGATGCGGTCAAGCCCGAAGTCCAGGACGCCTACGACGCGCTCTCCCTCGCACAGGAGACCGCGTTCAGTTCCGCAACTGTCGGAACGCCCTGCCAGGAGGTCGACGCCACTGCCCGCGACGTCCTCGCCCGGTCGGATGTGGCCGACCGCTTCATCCACCGAATCGGCCACGGCATCGGCCTCGAGGCTCACGAGGATCCGTACCTCGTGGTTGGCAACGAGACGCGACTGGCTCCGGGCCATTCGTTCAGCATTGAACCTGGCGTCTACTTTCCGGGACGGTTCGGGCTTCGGATCGAGGACATCGTCGTCGCTGACGTGACGGGTCCTCAGCGCTTGAACTCCGCGCCGCGGGATCTCGCCGTCGTCGAGTGATCTGATGCACCTCGACGTCGCCGCGGTGCTCGTGCAATGGTCCGCGGGTGGTCTCCTCGGCTGTTGGGTGACAACCCGCCGTCGGTTGGTCGGACTCGGGTACGGTTGGTTGCTTCGGTCCGTGTTCGTTGTGCTCGCGTTCGGCGGTGCCGCAGCGGGCTTCGCCGAATCGACACACACCGCGGGTGCGGTCGTGAGAGATGCGGCGGCGTTCCTCATGGGGTGCAGCGCCCTCGGTGCCCTCGTCGTCTCGATGGTGCGGCGACGCGAGGGCGTCACAGGCGAGCGCTCGTTCAATCCCAGGCTCGATTTGCTCGCGCCGCTCGCCGGTCTGATCGCCCTCCTCGGTGCAGCCGACGCGGCGGGGGGCCCGTATCCGCTCAGCGCGGCCCGGCTCGTTGCCGGGGGGCTCCTCCTCGGCCTCGTGACCGACGCCATGCTCCTCGGGCACTGGTATCTCGTCCAGCCGGGCCTGCCCCGCGACCCGATCCGAGAGATCGTGCGGCTCTGCGCTCCAGCGTGGTTGCTCGACGTCTCGCTCCTGTTGGTCCCCACCGGAATGCTCAGCGTGCTCAGCGGCTCGATCAACGACGGCTACGGCGGGCTGCTCGGTGCCATGTGGGTGCTCAGCGCGATCACCACGATCGTGCTCCTCGGCGTCACGTGGCGAGCGCTGGCGGAGCCGTACTACTCGGCCGTGATGGCAGCCACCGGGCTCCTCTACCTCACCATCTTGATGTCGTTCGGTACTGACGTGCTCGCACGGGCGCTACTGGCCCGATAAGCGCCGGGTGCGCGGATGTGCTCTCGGCCATCGCGGCGCCGCAGGCACCGAGGCGATCGAACCTCGGCCACGAGTGGTCCGACAGGACTCGGGTGCTAGCCTGCCCACGGCCCAGCACGGCGTCCGGGAAACGCTCTCCCTCGCACCTGAGAACATCGCTGGGGATGCTCTGCCGCCCTCTCCCGCGCCCCGGCGAGAAGCGACGCGCATGCGCAAGGAGTGAAAGAGCCCGATGCCCCGGCCCAAACCTGGCGATGACGACTTCGACGAATCGTCGGCCGCTCAGACACCGGCCCGAAGAATGCTCGGCGGGTCGTTCTCTCGCGCCGGGCTTCGCTCGCTGGCAACCCAGTTCGCACCCGAAGGAACCCGCAGCCGTGACCTCCTCCGGTTTGCCAGCCTGTCCAAGCGGGATTCGCGCCAGTTCACCGAGCTGGTGCGCCAGCACTGGGCTGCCTGGGGCGTCACCGCCCCGGGACATTCGTACCAGTGGTGGGCATATGCACAACGGGCTCGCGTCCGTGACCTGAACACACAACGGCGCGTTGCGGAGCGCAACCACGCTCCGGTCCCGGTGCACCTTGTTGTGCTCGAAAGTCCTGGTGCGGACCCACGCGCGCTGGCGACGACGCTCTCCTCACTCCAGGACCAGAGCTGGCATCACTGGGATGTCCTCGTCGCCGGCCCGCTGCCCGATTCGGCCCAATCCGAGCATCGCGTGGTCGCGGCAGAGCCGGGACAACTCGACGTGGCCTCTCTGGTCTCGAGGGTGCTCGCTGTCGCCGACGAGCGAGACCTGGTGCTCGTCCTCGAGGCCGGAGATCGGCTCGCGCCGGATTGCCTCTTCTCTGTCGCTGATGTCGCGTGGCGCAATGCCCTCATCGACCTGGTGTACTGGGATGACGACCTGGTCAACTCGGTCGGCCTCAGGCACGACCCGCGCTTTCGCCCCGACTGGTCCCCAGAGATGCTGCTCAGCAGCAACTACATAGGCCGGTCGTTTGCCATGCGAGTCCGGACGCTGCGCGCCATCGCGCCATTGCGCAGCGATCGTGGCGACGCAGTCTGGTGGGACCTCCTGCTCCGCGCCGGCCTCACCAGCAAAACTGTCGAGCGGGTCCCGCGGGTTCTGACCCATCTCACGCGCCGTCCCGCTCCGACCCCCGACGCCGGCGTGCGCGCGGTCCAGGACAGTATCGAGCGTCAAGGTCAGCACGCGGCCGTGACCAGCGTCCAGGACACGGTTCGGGTGGCATGGGAGCTCGAGCGGCACCCCGCGGTCAGCGTGATCATCCCCACCCGCCACAACCGGCCGCTGATTGGGCGTTGCCTGCGAAGCCTCGCGCGCACGGCCTATGAGCCGTTCGACGTGGTCGTGGTCGATAACGGCGATCACACACCCGAGAACGAGGCCTGGTATGAGGGTGAGTTCTCCGGGTTCGATCTCTCAGTCGACTTCTGGGACGAGCCGTTCAACTACTCGGCGGTCAACAACCACGCCGCGTCGATCGCGAGCGGCGAGATCTTGGTCTTTCTCAACGACGACTGTGAGATCTCCGATCCGGGATGGCTCGAGGAGCTCGTTTCGTGGGCTATTCGGCCTGACATTGGCCTGGTCGGTCTCCAACTGCTCGACGGCGAAGGTCTCATCCAGCATGGGGGAGTGATCCTCGGTCTGAACGGCTACGCGGACCATCTGTTCGAGGGGATGGAGCCGAACAGCGACACGATGTTCGGCCCCACGAACCTGGTGCGGAACGTGCTCGCGGTGACTGCCGCGTGCGCCGCGATACGCGCCGACCTGTTCGAAGCCCTCGGCGGTTTCGACGATCGCTTCGTCCTGTGTGGCAGTGATGTCGTGCTGGGTCTCGACGCCACGATGGCCGGGAAGCGCAATGTGTGCCTGCCGTCGAACGGAGTTCGACACCTTGAGGCGGCCACCCGGGGGACGGAGGTGCCCAGCGAGGACTTCTTTGCTAGCTACTGGCGCTATCAGCGTTGGATCTTCGGCGGCGATCCGTACTTCTCCCCCAACCTCTCGCTGGAGAGCCGGCGGCCTGCCCTCCGGGCCCGCTACGGCGCGACACCCCACGCGCTTGTCTCCGGCCCTCTGGGCCGCCAGATGGGCGTCTTTCGGCAGCGCAACGAAACGACCGAGGCGTCGATGCTCGCCGACATGTTCCGCGCCACCGACGCGGACGCCGAACGCGTCGAGCTCGACCATCGAGCCGCGTCGGGCGCTCAGCCGCTCCGCTCGTTGACATGGTTCCTGCCGGATATCGACAGTCCGTTCTACGGGGGTGTCAATACGGCGCTGAGGATCGCGGACTACCTCACGCGTCACCATGGCGTTGAGAACCGATTCGCGTTCTGGGCAGACCCGAACGACGGCTTCTTCCGCTCGGCGCTCACCGCCGCGTTCCCGTCGCTGCATGACTCGCAGCTGTACTTTTTCCAGGAGGTCAACGCCGAGACGATGGCTGCCATCCCGGACTCGGACGCGGCGATCGCGACCCTCTGGGCTACCGCGTACGCCGTCGCGCACTATCCGGGGACACGGCAGCGTTTTTATCTCATCCAGGACTTCGAACCGTGCTTCTATCCCGCCGGCACGCTGTACGCGCTCGCCGAGGAGACCTACCGCCTAGGCCTGTACGGACTGTGCAATACAGAGCACATGCTCGACCTCTACCGAGGCCGGTACAACGGCCACGGGTCGGCGTTCATGCCCGCAGTCGAAGAGAGCGTGTTCCACGCGGCTGGTCGCCACGAGCCCGCCGCTGATGAACCCGTCACCGTATTCATGTACGCCCGGCCCGGTCACTTCCGCAACTGTTGGGAGATGGCGGCCCCCGCACTGACCGAGCTCAAGCAAAAGCTGGGCGACCGGGTACGAATCGTGACCGCCGGATCATGGGCCTACGCCGAAGACGGACTAGGGAGTGGGATCGAGCATCTCGGCCTCCTCGACTACCGGGAGACCGGCGATCTCTACCGGCGATGCGATGTCGGCGTCGCGCTCACCGTCTCCCAGCATCCCTCGTACCTCCCCCTTGAGCTGATGGCGTGTGGCGTGCCCGTGGTGGCGTACGACAATCCCGCGGGTTACTGGCTGCTCGAGCACGACGAGAACTCGGTGCTGGTGCGGCGCACCGTCGACGCGCTTCGGGATGGGATCGAGCGCCTCGTTGTCGACGCTGAGCTTCGGGCTCGGCTCCGCGCCAACGGGTTGCGGACGATTGCTGCCCACCACGCCAACTGGGAATCCGCCCTGGTGGGCATCTACGACTTCCTCAGCGACCCGAGGGGCGGCGCGCATCAGCCGTCGCCGCGCCCCGCGACGGACGTACTCCCGAGCGCCGCCCGCTAGCCGCCCGGTCGCGACACCGGCGCGGTGGGTCCCGAACACTGCCCTACCGTTCGCCGGAGCACGCGGTGCGCCAGCCGCACGGTTCGTCTCGCAGCGTCGGCCCGTCCGATGACGCAGCCTGGCGGTGGATCGCGGCGGCTCCCCCGGTCGTTGCCCCCCGGGGTGCGGTGGGGGGCGCGTCACCGGCTCCCGAGGTGCAGCGCGGTCACCGACGGGAGCAGACCAGCAGCGACAGCCGCGGCGGCCCGGCGCTCACCGGCCTGATTCTGCACTCCCTCGCAGCCGTGCGCGGCGAAGCCCGGGTCGGTGCAGTAGTGGAACCCGTCGACCCAACGCACCCCGACCGTGTGCTGCGCGTCGCAGCCGGGCTCGCCGCGCGGCAAGCAGGGCATTCGCCAGTCGTACTGCCCAGTGGTGTCACGGAGGAACGTCCCAGCGTCGAGCTCTGTCACCTGCGCCGGATCTCGCCTCGCGAGCAGTAGGTAGTACTCCGATTCTTGGACTGGTCCAGCAGAGAGCGCCTTGAACTGGGGCGCCCCAGGGACGAAGGGGACGGAGGGCACCAGGTACACGTGGATACCGAGCAACTTCCAGTACGCGACGAGCGTGTCGACCGGCCAGTGCCACGGCTGACCGCATCGGGGGTCGTAGGCGACGAAAGCGAAGAGGATCGCCGCCGTCGGACGCGTCGCGCGCGCCTGAGCCTCTATGGCGGGGATCGCGTGGCACAACAAGAAGCCGGGCGGGTTCACACCCTCTACGGTCGCGGCGCGGCGGTGGAGGATCGTGGTAAGGCAGGGCTTGATCTCGCCGGCGATCGAGTTGCCCTCGAGCTGAACAAGGAGTCGATGGCCGGGTTCGATCGGCGTGGGTGCCGGGCCGCCATCGCAGCGAGCACTCGCGGCATAGCTGGCGGTGATACCCGCCGCACCGGGAGTGAGGCGCGTCGTCGTGGGCGGGGCCTGAACAGATGGGAGCGCAAGCGCCGGGACGACCAACAGCGCTGCGACCGCGGTGACGCCGGCGCCCGGCACGATGGTGTGCAGATTGCCGAGACGCTTGAGCCCACCTCGCCGGATCGGCAGCTCCAGGAGGAAGTAGCTGGCGAGGGCCGCGGCCAGGGTGACGATGACTCGAACCAGGAACAGGGCCGGGCCATCGAGTCCCGTGTTGCTGACCGTCACCCACAGGTACACGGGCCAATGCCACAGGTAGACGCCGTAGGAGATCAGGCCCAGCCCGACCAGCGGCCGAACCCGCAGCAGCCTGGCTAAGGGATTCACCCCGGGCTGCGTCGCGGCGGCCAGCACGACGGCCATCGTCAGCGTGATGAGCCCGTAGCCGCCCTCGAAGAGCCACGAAGAACTTGTGGTCAAGCGACCCATCGCGACCAGGATGACCAGCATCCCCGCACCGCCGACGCCGATGAGGATCGACCGGAACCGTCGTGCGACCGTCGGTGCCCCGGCGGTCAGCGCGCCCAGCGTGGCGCCGATGAGGATCACGAACGCATGGGTGTCGGTGCCGTAGTACACCCGGCTCGGGTCTGCTCCCGGGTGGTACAGGGCGATCATGCGCAGGAATGATGCAGCGCCGAGCACGACGCAGAGTGCGACGAGGCAGCGTCGAAATCGGCGCTGGGCCCGTCGTGGTCGGACAGTTCGCGCGGCGAGCTTCCCGACCACGACCACGATGATCGGCCAGAACAGGTAGAACTGCTCCTCGATCGCGAGCGACCACATGTGGCGAAGTGGGCTCGGCGCCTGGTGAACGAACTGCTGGATGTAGGACTGGCCCGAGAGGATAAAATGCCAGTTGGCGATGTACAAGAGGGAGAAGACGCCGTCGACGCCGACGTGTTGGGTGTCGACTCGATTCGAGAGCAGCAGCGCGTACGCCCCGACCGCGGCGAGCACGAGGAACAACGCGGGGAGTAGTCGACGGGCCCGGCGACCCCAGAACGCCGGCAGCGAGACGCGCCGGTTCGCCCTCCACTCGCGGACCAGGAGGCTGGTGATCAAGAAGCCGCTGAGTACGAAGAACAGGTCGACGCCGAGGAACCCTCCCGGCGCAAATCCTGGCGCGAAGTGATACACCACGACCGCGAGGACTGCGATGCCCCGGAGTCCGTCAAGGGCTGGGACGCGGCCTAACGATCGCGGTGTGTCGCGCGCGGCGGCGTCGGTGGTCGGTGACCGCTTGGCGTCACTGGGCGGTGCCGGCCGCGCCCGGATCGGTGCCCCCGCGCCGCCCACTACGACGGTGCTGCTCGGAATGGGTCGCAGCCTACGTGGACTGCGCACCGGCCCTCTTCGCGGCGCCCCGGGGCGCTCGATGAACCCACGGCGCTCAGCACCGGGAGCGGCTGCGGGGAGGCGCCCGAGCTGGGGCGGATCGGTGCGCGGCGTCCCGGCCGGCTCGCCCGCGCTCAGAGGCGCTTCGCAGCGCGCGGTGACCGAGGGGTGAGGCCGGCTCGCATGAGGACGAAGTCGCGCAGGGCTCGAAGGCGCAGCGCGGTCACGGTCCAGGACGGGCGAGCCCCGCGCAGGAGTCGGCCGATTACATCGCGCTTGGCATACGACCCGGTGACGGCGAGGGCGCGAAGGAAGGCGCTTATCGCGGTGGACTTCGGCGCGTAGCGCGAGAGCACGAGCAGGCGGTTGCGTTCGTTGTAGTAGGTCGCGATCGGGAGCCGGGCGGCGCTCGTAGCCATATGGATGTGGTGGACGACCGAGTCGGGGGCGGTCACGTAGTTCCAGCCCTTCGTCTTGCCTCGCCACGCCAGGTCGACGTCCTCGTAGTAGGTGAAGAGACGCTCGTCGAGCCTCCCGACCGAGCGCAGATAGGAGCCTCGAAGCAGGACCGTGGCGCCGCACCAGGCGAACACGGTGTCCGGCCGGTCGAACTGGCCGGAATCGCGCTCTAGATAGCCGCGGTCCTGGACATAGCCATCGGGCCGCAGTTCGGAGCCGACGTTGTTGACCACGGCGAATTCGCCGGCCGCGGGCGGCAGCTCGTACCAGCTCGGCGTGGCTCCCACCGAGACTTCGGTCTGCGATCGCGCATTGCGCAGGACGACCCGGGTGGGACGCGCCGCGGCGAGCCGGAGCTCGCGAGCGCCAACGACCGGCGCTGGGAAGAGGAGGCTCGCGTGGGCCGTCGCCCATTGAAACGGGGGCTGGGTCGAGTCCCTGGTGAACTCGGGACCCCAGAAGCCACGGGCGAAACGCACCCGGCGGCCGGCATCGGCGCCGTCGATCCGCGCGCCGCTCACCTGGACGGTGACCGGTCGTCGGTCGGACCACGCGAGACGATGGGCCGTGCCGACGATCTCGATCTCCTCGTACTGGTCGGCGAGCAGGATCTTCGGACATGCGGCGCCGACCTGGGCATCCGCGTCTAAGGCGGCGACGAGCGGACGCAGCCAGCCGGGGTCCACCGTCACGTCGTTGTTTACGAGAGCGGCGTAGCCCGCGTCGAGTGGGAGGTCACGCAGCCCGAGGTTCATGCCGCCGGCGAACCCCAGGTTCTCGTCGCTGCGAATCACCTCGACCTGGGGCAGGTCCGCTCGCACGGTTTCGGCGACGCCGTCGGCGGACGCGTTGTCGACCAGCACGATGTCGAGCGCGTCGGATGGCCAGTCCGTTCGGACCATCGCCTGAAGGCAGGCCACGGTCATGGCTCCGCCGTTGTAGTTCAACACGATGACCCGAACGGTCGGTGTGGGCGGGTCGGTCACGACCGCTGAAGTTCCCTCACCACCTGCTCCAGGGAGGACTGGTAGTGCGGAAGCAGCGGGAGTCCCTCGAGCCGCAACGCCAGGTTGTCGAGGACAGAGTTGGCAGGTCGTGGTGCCGGCCGCGGAGGGTCGAGGTCGGCAGTGGAGATCGGGCGAACGCGTGATGGGTCCTCACCGGCGGCTCGGAGCACAGCCTGGGCGAACTCGTACCAGGTCGTGACGCCTTGGTTGGTGACGTGGAAGACACCGGAGTATCGGCCCGCGGCCAGCTGGCGGGTCAGGGGGGCGACGTCCTGCGCGAACGTCGGGTGGCCGCGCTGGTCGTCGACGAACGCAAGCTCGGGGCGTTCGGCGGCAAGGCGCAGGACGGTCTTGACCATGTTGGCGCCGTATCGGCCACAGACCCAGGACAGGCGGACGATCGCCGCATTGGGGTCGCCGGTCAGTTCTCGCTCGCCGGCGAGCTTTGACCGGCCGTATACCGACATTGGGTTCGGGTCGTCCCATTCGTGGTACGGCTCGCTCTTGGTTCCATCGAACACGTAGTCGGTGGAGAAGTAAATGACGTGGGCGTTGACCCGCCGAGCCGCCTCGGCAATGTGTCGGGTCCCGAGTGCGTTGACGGCAAAGGCACGGTCGGGGTCGCCTTCGCACGCGTCGACGGCAGTCCACGCTCCGGCATGCAGGATCACCTCCGGACGCGTCGCAGTCACCGCGGCCAGCACCGCACCCCGGTCGGTGACGTCCAGGGTGCTGTGGTCAGCCGCCGTGACGTCATCGCCCGCGGACGCGTGCACGAGTTCCCGGCCGACCTGGCCGGCCGCGCCGGTGATCAGGACCCGCATCTGCAGCGGTCTACGAGCTCCGGCTCTTCAGCGGAGCCCACCACCACTCGTTGGTGCGGTACCACGAGATGGTCTCCGCCAGAGCCTCGGCAAACTCGCGTCGCGGCTCCCATCCGAGGGACCGGACCTTCGAGCAGTCGATCGAGTAGCGACGATCGTGGCCGAGCCGATCCGCGACGTAGTCGATCATGGACTCGTCGAGCTCGAGGCCGGCCAGGATCGCTTCGGTGAGGACCCGATTCGAGATCTCGTTGCCGGCTCCGATGTTGTAGATCTCGCCGACGCTGCCCTGCTCCAGGACGAGTTGGATAGCTGCGGCGTTGTCCTCGACGTAGCACCAGTCGCGAATGTTCAGACCGTCGCCGTATAGGGGCACCTTCTGACCCCGGAGCAGGTTTGTCACGAACAGCGGGATCACCTTCTCGGGAAACTGGTACGGCCCGAAGTTGTTCGACGAGCGGGTGACGACGACCGGCAAGCCATAGGTGGTGCGATAAGACAGCGCGATCAGGTCGGAGGCGGCCTTCGAGGCCGAGTAGGGGGACCGCGGGCCCAGCGGGTCGCCTTCCCGGAAGGATCCCTCGTCGATGGATCCGTATACCTCGTCGGTCGAGATATGCACGAAACGCTCCACGCCGACGTGCCGGGCGACGTCGCACAGGACGTTCGTTCCGTCGCAGTTCGTGCGTATGAATTCGTCGGGGCTGAGGATGGACCGGTCGACGTGGCTTTCGGCTGCGAAGTGCACGACCGCGTCGTGCCCCTTCATGGCGGTGAGCACTGCGTCGCGGTCGCAGATGTTGCCCTTCGTGAACGCGAAGCGCGAGTCGTCGTCGAGGCCTTGGAGATTGTCGAGATTGCCCGCGTACGTCAGCGCGTCGTACGCGGTCACGGAGTGATCGGTCGTGCTCAGAACACGCCGCGCGTAGTTGGAGCCGATGAAACCGGCAGCACCGGTGATGAAGAGCTTCATGAGTCGAACAGCCTAGGTCCGAAGACCCCATCGGGGCCGCAGGCGGTCCTCGAGGTCGGCGCGGCGCGGATTCTTCTGGTCGCGGCCCGAGAGCGTCGGGTCGGCGACGCCCCAGTCAGCGTCGATCTCCGGATCGTCCCACGCCACCCCGAGCTCGTCGGCCGGGTTGTAGTACCCGTCGACGAGGTAGGTGATGGTCATGGAGGAGAGGGCGCTGAATCCGTGGGCGACGCCCGGTGGGATGAACACGCCACGATGGTCGTGGGTTCCGTCCTCGCGTGCTCCGAGGTCGAGGGTGAGCGTGGCGCCGTCGGTCGGCGACCCCTCTCGCAGGTCGTGCAGGACAACGCGAGCGCAGCCGTGGGGGACGTACCAGTAGTCCGCCTGGTGAAGGTGGTAGTGCAGTCCGACGATCGAACCCTGCTGGCGGTCGGCTCGGTTGCCCTGGATCATCTCCCGAGAGCCTGGCACCCAGTCCCGTCGGTACGTTTCCACGAAGAAGCCGCGCTCGTCGCCATGTAGCGTCGGCTCGACGACGTACACGCCGGCGATCAGCGGGCTCTCGGTTACGACGTCGGCCATTTTCTCTGTCTACTCCAGGTCTACGTTCGAATGGTCACCGAGCATCAGGCGCAGGGCGCGGGGACGGCGGCCCGAGCGGCTGACTTCCACCTGTCGGCCGATCAGCGAGTCGGCGATCCCGGCGATCCCGCAGATCCGGCTTTCGTCGAGTACGACCGAATGGTCCAGGTCGGAGTCTCGGATCTCGCATCCAGATGCGATGGAGGTGAAGGGCCCGACGTAGCTGTTGACGACCCGCGTGTTCTCGCCGATGATCGCGGGTCCACGGATGCGTGAGCCGATGATCTCGGCTCCCGATTCGATCACGACGCGACCTTCGATCGTCGAGAACTCGTCGACCTTTCCGTCGGTGCGCGGTTCGATCGTCTCAAGGATGCGACGGTTGCTCTCGAGCAGGGGATCCTTCTTGCCGGTGTCGAGCCACCAACCTTGGAGGACCTCGTGTCGGACGCGATGATCGTGGTCGAGCAGCCACTGGATGGCGTCGGTGATCTCGAGCTCACCGCGGGCGGAAGGCTCGATGGACCCGACGGCATCGTGGATCCGGGCGTCGAAGAGGTAGACGCCGACTAGGGCGAGATCGGACGGCGGGTCGGTTGGCTTCTCGACTAGGCGGACGACACCGCCGTCAGGCGCCACTTCGGCCACGCCGAACTGGCGTGGATCATCGACATGTGCGAGGAGGATCTGGGCGCTGGGCGGCTGCGGATCCGCGGTGCGAGCTGCCGCGAATCGCTGCGTGAACTCGGTGAGGCCCTGTTGGAGCAGGTTGTCGCCGAGATACATCACGAAGTCGTCGTCGCCGAGGAAGTTCCGGGCGATCAGTACGCAGTGCGCCAGACCGAGTGGGGCCTCCTGAGGGATATAGGTGACGTGGACGCCCCATCGAGATCCGTCGCCCACCGCGGCTTTGATCTCGTCGCGGGTGTCGCCCACGATGATGCCGATATCGACGATTCCGGCGCTGGCCATGTCCTCGAGCCCATAGAACAGGATGGGCTTGTTGGCGACGGGCACGAGCTGCTTCGCGCTGGTGTGGGTGATCGGTCGCAGGCGGGTCCCGGCGCCGCCGGCGAGGATGAGGCCCTTCATGTCACTGAGTCCAGACTTCGTGACTGGCTGGCGTCGCACGCGTGGTGCCGAGCGTGGCTGAACGCACGGTAGCACCGGTCGCTGTCGCGTCGCCTTGGGGCTGGCGGGCGTGTCGTTCCGCGGCGCGCGCCGGCTGAGTGCCGGGTTGGCGAGCCGGCGAGGACCGGAGGGGCTCAGGCCACGAAGTACTTGGCTTCAGGGTGCGGGACGATGATCGCTGACGTGGACTGCTCAGGGTCGAGCTGGAACTCTTCCGACAGGTGGATGCCGATGCTGGCCAGGTCGAGCAGCTCGTCGAGCTTGGCTTGGTCCTCGAGTTCAGGGCAGGCGGGGTAGCCCCACGAGTATCGGCCCCCCCGGTGCTGCTGGCGGAAGAGCCCTTGCAGGGTCGGTCCATCCTCGTCAGCGAAGCCCCACTCCTCCCGGATTCGGCGATGCCAGTACTCGGCGAGCGCTTCCGTCATCTCGACTGCGAGTCCGTGCGCGAGGAGGTACTCGCGGTAGCGGTTGGCGTCGAAGAGCTCGCGCTCTTGTTCCGTCGCTCGTGACCCCATCGTCACCACATGGAAGGCGACGTAGTCCGCGTCACCGCTTTCGACGGAGCGGAAGAAGTCGGCGATGCAGAGATGACGGTCGGCGCGCTGGCGGGGGAACGTGAACCGCACCCGCTCCGTCGTTCGGAGGTCGTCGGTCCAAACGACGAGGTCGTTCCCTTCAGAGTTCACTGGGAAGTAGCCCCAGACTGCGGCCGGGACCAGCATGCCCTGAGCGTGGGCGATCGCCAACTGCTCGCGGAGGACCGGTCGCAACCGTGACTTGAACTCCCCGTCGCTTTCCGGTTTGCCGTCGTGCTTCTCGGGACGGAACTGCCATTGATTTCGAAACAGGGCTGTCTCGTTGATGTATCCGGCGATCGCGTCGAGCTCGATGCCCTTCGCGACGCGAGCCCCGAGGAAGGGCGGCTGGAACACGGTGGCGTCGAGAGCGACGTCCGAGCGGGTGGTGTTCTCGGCCGCCGGTTCGGTTGCCCGCTTCCGGGGCGGGAGGTCGCGCCCGCCGAGGGCGCGCCCGAAGTCGGCATCGAGGGTCCCGGAGCGCTTCGCCGTCATGAGGGCGTCCATGGTTCGGAGTCCTTCGAACGCGTCCTTGCCGTAGAAGAGCCGACCGTTGTACAGGCTGCGGAGGTCACGCTCGACGTAGGTTCGGGTTAGCGCGGCACCCCCCAGCAGCACGGGAATCTCCTCGAGGCCGAGCACGTTCATCTCCTCGAGGTTCTCGCGCATGATGATCGTGCTCTTGACCAGCAGGCCGCTCATGCCGATCGCGTCGGCCTCGACCTCCTTCGCCTTGTCGACGAAGGCCTGCAGGGGCGCCTTGATTCCGATGTTGTGGACCCCGTAGCCGTTGTTGGTCAGGATGATGTCCACAAGGTTCTTGCCGATGTCGTGCACGTCTCCCTTGACCGTGCCGATGACAATGGTGCCCTTGCCGGTGGCGTCGGCTCGCTCCATGTGCGGTTCAAGGTACGCGACGGCTGCCTTCATGGTCTCTGCGCTCTGCAGCACGAACGGCAACTGCATCTCGCCGGACGCGAACAGCTCGCCGACCACCTTCATCCCGTCGAGGAGCACATCGTTGACGATGGTTAAGGCGGGCATCTCGCCGAGCTGCTGCTCGAGGTCGGGCTCGAGCCCGTCGCGGTCGCCGTCGATGATCCGGTGCTTCAGCCGCTTCGGGATTGGCCACGCCGAGCGATCCTCACGCTGAACAGCCTCGGTTTTGACGTCGGCAAAGGCATCCATGAGCGCGATGAGCGGGTCGTAGTCGTCGCGTCGGCGGTCGTAGACGAGGTCGAGGGCGAGCTCGCGGACGCTTTCATCGATCCGGTGCATCGGGACGATTCGAGCCGCATGCACGATCGCGGCGTCGAGTCCCGCTTCGACGCACTCGTGGAGGAATACGCTGTTCAGCGCGTGTCGGAGGGCGGGCTTGAGGCCAAAGCTCACGTTCGAGACACCGAGGATGGTCGAGGCGCCGGGAAGTTCCGCCTTGACGCGCCGAATGGCCTCGATGGTTTCGATGCCGTCCCGGCGGAGGTCCTGCTGCCCTGAACCGAGGGGGAAGGTCAGGCAGTCGAAGATCAGGTCCGAGCCGTCAAGCCCGTAGTCGCGCGTCGCCAGGTCGTAGATGCGCCGACACACGCGTACTTTCCAATCCGCGGTGCGGGCCTGGCCTTCCTCGTCGATCGCGAGGCAGATGACCGCCGCGCCGTAGTCGCGGGCAAGCGTCAGCACCCGGTCGAGTCGGGAGCCGGGCGCCTCGCCGTCCTCGAGGTTCGCAGAGTTGAGGATGCACTTCCCACCCGCGTGCTGCAAACCGGCTTCCATGACTTGGGGCTCGGTGGAGTCGAAGACGAGCGGCAGCGGGGCCTGGGTTGCGAAGCGCCTGGCGATCTGATCCATGTCGGCGACACCGTCTCGGCCGACATAGTCGACGCAGACGTCGAGCACATGGGCTCCGTCCTTGACCTGTTCCCGCGCCATCTGGACGCAGGTGTCCCAGTCCTCAGCGACGAGCGCTTCGCGGAATTGCTTCGATCCGTTGGCGTTGGTCCGTTCGCCGACCACCAGGAACGAGGTCTCCTGATGGAACGGCACCTGCGAGTAGATGGAGGCGGCTCCCGGCTCCGAGACCGGCTCGCGCCCGAGGGGAGTCCGAGACGACCCGATGCGCTCGACTACCGCACGGAGGTGCTCGGGTGTCGTCCCGCAGCATCCACCGACGATGTTGACACCGAACTCGGAGACGAACCGCTCGTGCGCCTCGGCGAGCTGGTCCGGGGTGAGGTCGTAGTGGGTGCGGCCATCAACGACGGAGGGAAGCCCGGCGTTCGGGAGACAGGATATGAAGGTGCATGCGTGCTGGCCGAGGTACCGGACGTGTTCAGCCATCTCGGCCGGCCCGGTCGCGCAGTTGAGGCCGATGACGTCGGGACGGAGCGCCTCGAGCGCCGTCAGCGCCGCGCCGATCTCCGAACCGAGCAACATCCGGCCGGTCGTCTCGACGGTGACCTGGACGATCAGGGGCACGGACGCGCCAGCTCGCAGCATGGCGATGCGCGCCGCGGCGACGGCCGCCTTGCCTTGGAGGAGATCCTGCACGGTCTCGACCAAGATCGCGTCGACGCCGCCCTCGAGCAGGCCCTCCATTTGCGGGACGTAGGCGTCACGCAGCTCGCCGAAACGGATGTGGCCGAGCGAGGGCAGCTTCGTTCCCGGCCCGACCGAACCAATGACGAATCGGGGGCGGTCCGGCGTGGAGTGTCCCGATGCCACCTCTCGGGCGATCCGGGCCGCCGTCGCATTCAGTTCCCGGGTCTGGTCGGCTACCCCGTACTCGGCGAGGACGACCGGAAAGGCTCCGAACGTCGCCGTCTCGACCGCATCGACGCCGACCGCGAGGAACTCGTCGTGCATCTGGCGGATCAGGTCGGGCCGCGACAGCACGAGCTCCTCATTGCAGCCCTCGAGCGCCGCCCCGCCGAAGTCCTCCTCGGAGAGGTCCTGGCCCTGGACCCAGGTTCCAAAAGCGCCATCGAAGATGACAACGCGCTCGCGCAGCGCGGCAAGCAGATCAGCCACTCGCTCAGGTTACCGGCGCTGGTACCGGGCCATACCAAGCAGTTCGGTCCCGCGCTGGCTTTTCGCCGCCGGACTCGTGATAGGAGCTCAGATCCTGAGCTTGCGGAACACTGGCCGGGGAAGATGGCGGAGCACGACCATCACCCAGCGCAACGCGGGGGGGACCCAGATGAGCTCCCGCCCCTCCGCTACCCCGCGCACCACCGCCTCGGCCACGACGTCCGGAGTGACGGCGAGCCTGGCCGGAGACAGCCCAGCCGTCATCTTGGTGTGCACGAAACCCGGACGAACGACCAGGACCCGTACGCCAGTCCCGGCGAGCGACTCGCCGAGCCCCTGCAGGAAGGAGTCGAACCCAGCCTTGGACGAGCCGTAGATGAAGTTCGACCGCCGCACCCGCTCGCCCGCGACCGATGACAGGCCAACGATCACGCCGTGGCCCTGGGCCCGCAGCCGTTCGGTCACGGCCGCCAGCACTGAGACCGCCCCGAGGTAGTTCACGCCGACAATCTCGACCGCCTTGGCGCGGTCGCGCTCCGCGGCCGCTTGGTCTCCGAGGACACCGAACGTCACGAGGACGAGGTCGATATCTCCGGTCGCGAAGGCCCGATCGGCGACGGCTGCGTGACTCGCGGTGTCGAGAGCATCGAAGCGAAGGCAGTCGACATCGCTCGCACCGGCCTCTCGGAGCTCGTGGGCCAGCTTGTCGAGCCGGTCCGGGTCTCGGCTAGCCAGGACGACCGACCGCGTGCGCGCGCGGACCAGTCGATGCAGGGTCGCGGCGGCGATGTCGGAGCCGGCACCGAGGACCAGCACCCGCTGCACGGAGCCCAGTCCGTCCTGCATCAGGTCACCGGAGCGCGAGTCGGCGGGCGAGATCGGACTGCAAGACATGCGACGGATCCACGCGCTCGCAGAGCTCGCGGAGCCGGTCGATGTCTGGGTACATCTCGGGGACGAGTTCTGGGGCCAGCCGCGAATCCTTGGCGAGGTACACACGACCGCCCGCCTCGACGACCAGCCGGTCTAGGTCGTCGAGGAGCCGACCCAGACCCGGCACCGCGGCGGGGATGTCGAGCGCCAGGGTCCAGCCGGCGATCGGAAACGACAACGGTCCTCCGTTGCCAGGGCCGAAGCGCTTCAGGACGGCGAGGAAGGACGGGCAGCCGGCGCCGCTCAAGCGCTCAAGGGACTGGCGCACGGTCGGGGTCGCGGCGTCCGGCACCGCGTACTGGTACTGCACGAAGCCCCGCCGTCCGTACAGGCGGTTCCAGTCCCGTACCCCGTCCAGCGGGTGGAAGAAGGACGGGATCGACTCGAGGTGGCCGAGCCGCCGGCGGGGTGCCTTTCGAAACCAGAACTCGTTGAAGGCGCGGATCGTGAATCGGTTCATGAGCCCGTTGGGCACCCACGTCGGCGCGGCGAGCCGAGCCGTCGGCGCGAACGCGCAGGGGTTCTCCTGCCGGCGGGGCGGCAGGGCGTCGAGGGGGGCGTGATCCCCGCGGGTTAGCACCGACCGTCCAAGCGACCGGCCCGACGCCAAGCAGTCGATCCACGCCACGGAATAGCGGTACCGCTGGTCGTTGTCGATCATGGTGGCCATCAGCGCGTCGAGGTCGTCGATCCGTTCGGTGTCGACGAGCATGAGCGACGTTTCGATCGGAATGAGGCGGAACGATGCATCGGTGACGACGCCGGTCAGCCCGAGCGCGCCGGCGGTACCCCAGAACAGATCGGCATCGCTGGCCGGGCTCACTTGGCACGCACCCGTCGGGGTCCGCAACGTGAACCGATCGACGTGGTTTGTGAAGCTGCCCTCGAGGTGGTGGTTCTTGCCGTGGATGTCGGCTGCGAGGGCGCCCCCCACGGTCACGAATCGGGTCCCAGGGGTGACGGGGACGAAGTACCCCTGCGGTACGAGCTCGCGCATGACCGCATCGAGGCTCACGCCGCCTCCGACCTGGACCGTTCCGCTCGACCGGTCGAGTGTGATCGGTCCGGGGAGCTGGGTGCAGTCGAGTACGTCGCCTCCGGCGTTCTGAGCCGCGTCGCCGTAGCTTCGGCCCAGGCCCCGCGCCACGATTCCACGGGCACCGGCGTGCTCGAGCGCGTCGGCAACGTCGGTCTCGTCGATCGGGCTTATCAGGTGAGCCGCGGACGGGGTCGTCCGCCCCCAGCCGGTCAGTAGCGCGGTCGCGTCATGCATCGTCGAACGTGGTGCGCGCCGTCGGTGGCGGCAGCGAGCCGGTGGGCGTCACCGTTCCGCGCGATTGGCCTATCCGCTCGTCTCGCCGACCCGATCGGCGCTTGAGCAGGCGCGCCGTCAACCGCAGCTCGGCGACGGGCATCTCACCAGACTATCCAAGCTCAGCGATCGCTTGGCTCAACGATGGACGTGGTCCCCCGGCGCTATAGCGTCGTGTCAGCAAGATTTGAGGAGGATCCAGTGCCGATTCGCTTCGGTGTGACGAGTCAGGCAATTGATCGTGTGCGCGCCGACTTGGTGGCCGTGCCGGTGTTCGCCAATCGAGGCCTGGGCCCCGGCGCGGACGTCGTCGATCGCGCGCTCGGGGGCCGCCTGGCCGGGTTCCTCGAGGAGTCCGGCTTCTCGGGCAAGCCGGGTGAGACGGTGACCGTGCCCACGGCCGGGACGACCTCCGCGCCCGTTGCGGTGCTGGTTGGCGTCGGCCCTCGAGATCGGGTCACGGCCGACGTGCTGCGGCGGGCCGCGGCGAGCGTCGCTCGCCGCGCGACACGCTCGGGCTCGGTCGCGACGACGCTGCTCGAGGTGGGCGACATCGCGCCGGCGGCCGCCGCCCAGGCCCTCGCCGAGGGTTTTGTCCTGGGCGCGTACCGATTCGTGGAGTACAAGTCCGAGCGCGACATCTCCAAGCTCGGGCGGGTCACCGTCACCGGCGTCACCGGCGCGGACACCAAGCTCGGCCTGGACCGCGGGGCGGTCGTGGCCGCCGCGGTGAGCTGGGCCCGCGACATGGTCAACGAGCCCGCCGGGGCGAAGTCCCCGGCCGAGTTCGCCGCGGCGGCACGGCGGCTGCTGTCCGGCAAGGGCGTCACGGTCACCGTGATGAGCGAGGCCGAGCTGCGAGCCCAGCACATGGGTGGGGTCATCGGCGTCGGCCAAGGCTCTAGCCGCCCTCCCCGCTTTGTGAAGGTCGTCTACCAGCCCCGCGGTGCCCGCGCGCCCGGCACGTTGGCGCTCGTCGGGAAGGGCGTGGTGTTCGACTCCGGTGGCCTCTCCCTCAAGACCGCGTCGGGCATGGAGACCATGAAAACCGACATGTCGGGCGCCGCGGCGGTCTTGGCTGCGATGTCCGCGCTGCAGTCGCTGAAGGTGCGCCACCGGGTCGTCGCGTATGCCCCGATGGTCGAGAACATGCCGAGCGGCAATGCCATCCGTCCCGGCGACGTGTTGAAGATGCGCAACGGAAGCACCGTGGAGGTGCTCAACACCGACGCCGAGGGACGTTTGATCCTTGCCGACGCGTTGGCGCTCGCTGTCTCGCAGCAGGTCGACGCCATCGTCGACGTCGCCACCCTGACCGGCGCGTGCGTCGTGGCCCTTGGCGAGAAGGTAGCCGGAATTATGGGCGAACCAACGGCCTGGGTCGAGCAGGTCCAGTCCGCGGCCGACCGGGCGGGGGAGCCCATGTGGCCGCTGCCGCTGCCGAGCGACTACCGCAAGCTGTTGGAGTCCGAGGTGGCGGACCTGCGCAACATCAGTACCGGCGGCTACGGCGGGGCGCTCACCGCCGGGCTGTTCCTGCAGAGCTTCGTCGGCGACGTCCCGTGGGCCCATCTCGACATCGCCGGCCCGGCCCGGGCGGGCGCCGACGACGGTGAGCTCACCCGAGGCGGGACCGGCTTCGCGGTGCGGACCCTGCTGGAGCTGGCCAGCACCTTCGACGCACCTGCGCCGGCCAACGGGCGCGCTCGCGCCAAGACCGCCAAGACGACAAAGCCCGCCAAGAAAGCGAAGGCGGCGAAGACCGGCAAGCGCCGATCCTGAGCCCGACGCCGCGGCGGCGCGCGTGAGCGCACCGCTCAGTGCGCGGGCGCCCCGGCGTCGACGAGGGTCGCGTGCGGCAGGCACAGATCGTCGTACTCGGCGATGACGATCGGTGGCGCGTCCGGGCCACAGGTCGGGCACTGCGGGTCGCGTCGGACCTTGAACGTGCGGAAACTTTCTTCCAGCGCGTCGTAGGCGAGTAGACGACCGATCAGCGGGTCACCGAGGTCGAGGAGGAGCTTGATCGTCTCGAGCGCCTGGATCGATCCGATGATCCCGGGGAGCACCCCGAGGACGCCCGCCTCGGCGCAGCTGGGGGCCAGCTCGGGCGGGGGCGGCTCGGGCAGCAGGCACCGGTAGCAGGGGCCTTCGTATGGCTTGAAGACAGTGGCTTGACCCTCGAAGCGGAAGATCGACCCGTGAACGACCGGGATGCGCTTGAGCAGCGAGGCGTCGTTGAGGAGGTAGCGGGTCGGGAAGTTGTCCGTCCCGTCCACCACGACGTCGTAGCCGTCGATGATGTCGAGGATGTTGTCGGCCCCGAGCCGAACGTCGTAGGTCACGACGTCGACATCGGGGTTCAGGTCGGTCAGCGTCTTCTTGGCCGAATCGACCTTGCGCTCACCGATGCGGTCGACGTTGTGGAGGATCTGGCGCTGCAGGTTGGACGCGTCGACGACGTCCATGTCGACGATGCCGAGCGTGCCCACGCCGGCCGCCGCGAGGTACAAGGCGGCGGGTGAGCCGAGCCCGCCCGCGCCGAGGAGGAGGACCTTGCTCTCGAGGAGATGCTGCTGGCCGGCTTCACCGACCTCGGGAAGGAGGAGGTGGCGGCCGTAGCGAGTGCGCTGCTCGGGGCTCAACACCGCCGGGGTGATCCAGTCCCGGCCCTCGTTCTTCCAGCGGCCGAACCCGCCGACCATCGACTGGACGTCGGTGTACCCGAGGTCTTGGAGGGTGTCGGCCGCGAACGCCGAGCGCACCCCGCCGGCGCAGTACACGACGATGGGCTGGTCCTTGTCGGGGAGCCGGTTCTCGATCTGGGCCTCGAGGTGGCCCCGGGGGATGAACAGCGCGTCGGGGATGGTGCCCTGCTCGTACTCGTCCTGCTCGCGGACGTCGAGGAACGTGGCGCCGCCGAGGCGCGCCTCCGCCGAGGCGGGGTCGATCTCGCGAATTCGCTGCTTGGTGGCGCCGAGCAGGTCACGGAAGCCGGGCATCGGGTACCTCCTTGTACGAGTTGAAATGCTAGGTCAGGGGTCGGAAATTCCCAACCGAGGGCTCACCCGGCGGCCACGATGGCCGGCAGAACCTGGCCGATCCGGTCTCGGACGACGGCGTCGGCGGCGTCGTCGAAGGGGGTCGGCTCGGCGTTCACGACGATCAGGCGGGCCCGGTTCGCCAACGCGTACTCGGGCAGGCGGGCCGCGGGATACACCGACAGGGAGGTCCCCGCGGCGAGGAACACGTCCGCTCGGGCTGCTGCAGCCTGGGCACGGGCCAGGTCGGCGGCGACGAGGTTCTCTCCGAAGCTAATCGTCGCCGACTTCAGGATCCCGCCACACTCGGGGCAGTCGGGGTCCTCCTCGCCGGCCCGGACCCGGGCGAGCGCGACGTCCATCGGTGCCCGCCACGCACACGACAAGCACTTCACCTCGCGGACGTTGCCGTGGATCTCGATGATCTTCTCTGGTGTCGTCCCCGCCGCGTGATGGAGCCCATCGATGTTCTGGGTGACCAGCGTGTCCAATGCCGCGCGGTGCTCGAGGTCGACCAGCGCCCGATGGCCGTCATTTGGCTCCGCGCTCCAGTACGGACCGTTCACCCGGTTGCGCCAACTCTGGCGCCGGACCTCAGGGTCCTGGACGTAGTACTGCAGCGTCGCCGTCTTCTCGGCGGCCGGGTTCTTCGTCCAGACTCCCTCGGGCCCCCGAAAGTCCGGGATCCCGGACTCCGTCGAGATCCCGGCACCGGTCAGCACCACGATCCGCTGCGCGGCCCGCAACCACGACGCGATTTCCTCGGGGCTCGGTTGCACCGCACCAGTCTCGCGGCCGGGACGTCGCGCCGGGGGCAGGCTCGCTCGTCCCGCCCGCGGGCGAGCCAGGGGGGGCTGGCGCGGCGACCGGGCGGCGGTGGGCGAGCGCCCACCGGGTGGCGTCGTGGCTCACCGCCGGGTGGAAGCCGGTCGAGCCCAGCACCCGTTCGGCGTGGTCGGGGGCCTCGCCCTGTTCGAGCAGGACGAGAGCCAGGCGGCGCGCTCGGCGTCGAGCCTCGGCGTGGGGCGGTTCGGCGAGTCGGGCCTCGGACCAGCGTGCGTGGACCGATTGGAGGTTCGCGGGGAGTCGGCGGAGGTGGCGACGGTCGACGGGTGGCAGGTTCCGGCGAACCGCGATCGTGGGGGAGCACGGATCGGAACAAGCCAGGTCGAACTGCTCCAGCCGCGTGAGGGTTCGCACGATCGGCGAGTTCGAGCCCTCCCGCTCGCCCACACCGAGCGCGCGCGACGTCTCGGCCACCCGCAGTTCCACGCCGGCCGGCGAGTCTTCAAAGCGGGCCGCGAGATGGCGCAGTAGCAGCAGTGCGGTCGGCCCCAACGTCGGGAGCCAGAATGTCTCGGCATAGAGGGTGCGGGGGTCGTACCCGATGGTGTCGACGATCGGGTCTTGCCACGGGACAATGGTGAGTGTGTTGGGCATCGGAGCCTCCCGAGGACAGCGGGCGTCTCGCGGGGACCCGACGTGGCGGGTTCGGTGACGAGTTCCGGGCCCCGCGGCGCGGCGGCCGCTACCGGCCGGTGTTCGGTGACTGGTCGCCCGTTGCCTAGTGCGTGGGTGCGGTGGGGGCGTGGCGGCCACCACTGCCGAGTTCACCGGGTAGGCCAGGCGCCGCTCTCCTCGCTCCTCGCGGCTTCTACCGAGGGGGTATGTCGTTCCACGAGATCGTGGTCCGGTCGCCCTCCGCGGCTCCGAGTGCGGCGCGACGACGCGCTGACTCGCGTCGCGAACGATGGTGGCGATCAGCCAGCGCGATGCAGCGTGTTGTGGTCGGTGTGTTGGAGCGGATCGGAGAGCTCCTGCATTCTCAGCGTGGTGACCTCGTCGTAGGACCAGGTGTCGTCGTCGTTCACGGTGATCGTGGCCCGGTAGGTGGTGCTCGCCGCGTGCTCGGCGAGGTACTTGTTCTCGCCGATGCAGTACTGGGCGTGCCCCGCCTCGGCGTGCAGGGTGAACTCGTTCGCGTCGGCGGCGGCGGTGCCGCCGGCGAGGACGGTGATCCCGCGGGGCACCACAAAGCCGCGGAGCACCTCGCCGGTGGCGGCATCCCAGAGCCAGTAGCCGACCTCGGTGTGGAACGGGTTGTCCTCGTCGCCGCGCCACATCGCCGTCTTGTAGTCGAGCCCGTACAGCTCCTGCTGGCCGTTGGCGACCGGCCCGAACGG
>Ga0182024_10002913_pt1 | contig 41692 bp, 31 predicted proteins | sample P32metaG_FD_120480 | JGI IMG/M metagenome (GOLD analysis project Ga0182024, IMG submission 120480) | Permafrost microbial communities from Stordalen Mire, Sweden - P3-2 metaG (Illumina Assembly) | ecosystem: Environmental > Terrestrial > Soil > Wetlands > Permafrost | place: Sweden: Stordalen... | reverse complement strand
TGCCGAGACAGTTGGTGTTGCCTTGTTGACGAGCACGCTTGCCGATCCGGCGGACGGAACGTTGTAATCCGTCAGGTCGGAAGGAGTAAAGGTCACGCTTTGCGAGGCCGTGCCCGCGCCGGGTGCCGTGGCGGGAGCGGTAAAGGCAAAGGTGCCAGTTGCTGAAGCTGTGCCACCCGAGAGGGTCGAGTTAGCTAGCGTCTGTCCATAAGTGATGGTGCTTGCCGTCGGCCATGCCGAGACAGTTGGTGTTGCCTTACTGATCGTGATCGAGCCACTCACATAGCTGAAGGTATAATTCGGATCGACTGCGCCGGAGCAGCTTGTGGTAACCGGGGACGCGCTCACCGAAGTGGTCGCGGTGTAGGCCGTCGTGCAGGTTGGCGCCGTGGTCAGCGAAGCCGCCGTGTCGCTATTGACAAAGGTCGCATAGCTCGGCGTGATCGTCGGAACTGAGGACTTATAGCTCAACGCTGCGCTGGATGCGGTGATAGTCAGGGAGGCCTGGTTGACGGTAATCGTATGAGCCACGGCCGTTGCCGCCGTGTAGTTTGAGTTACCGGCCTGATTTGCAGTGATGACGCAGGAACCGGCACCGGTGATCGTAAGTGTCGATACGGAAACTGAGCAGGGCCCCGTCGTAGTGAAGGTCACCGTCAGGCCCGATGTTGCCGTCGCCGACAATGTGCTCGACGAGACGCCGTAGGTCACAGGGGTCGTGGGCTGGGCGAATGTGATCGTTTGCGAATCTTGATTCACCTGCTGCGCGATGGCTGGAGAGGTGCTTCCCGTGTAGTTGCCGCTGTAGACTGCGGTGATCGAATGTGACCCGAAGGACAGTAAGGAAGTAGTGTATGTCGCGATTCCGCCTGACCCGGCTTGCGAAGACACGCCGGTTGCAACGTATGGTCCCTCGGAAGAACTAAGTTCCGTTTGTGGTCCCCATATATAGAAGGTTTGTCCCGAAGTGTCGCCGTGAAACTGCCAACCACGTGCGTCTCCCCCGCCAACCGAAACGTAGTTTGAAAATGTCGCGGTGTAGCGCTGCCATGTAGTGGTCAGCCTGAGGTATGTGTAGTCGCCGCCATCATTCAACGCAAGATAACCAGTCTCCCCGCCCGCTGCGCCTCGCATCCACACACTGATCGTGTAGGTGTTCCCAGCGACCAGACCACCCGGAATCAGGCCGTACGCGCCCCATGCTCCGTAGCTTCCGCTGCACTGGAGCCCGCCGGCGGGCATAGCGACCTTCAGGGATGTAAAACTGCCATCCGGCGCTGCAAGATCGCCACTGTCCGGTGTCAGATTTGAGCTATTCCCGCAATAAGCGTTCCAGCCGGTCAGGCCCGAAATTTGCGAATACGGAACGAGGTTGGTCGTGCTTACGGTCGAGACGCTGCCACTGCCGATGCTCGTACCGCCGTCCATAAAAGACACCGTACCGGTGGGCGCTCCGCCCCCGGTACTCACCAGTGCGCTGAACGTGACCGCCTGGCTGTAGGTCGAGGGATCCAAGTTCGAACTGACCTGGGAAACCGTTGGCGTGCCTGCTTGCCCTTGCGTGCCAAAGTCGGAATGGGGTTTTGAGCCACTCACCGCGCCGCCTGAACCGCTGGCCGAGCCACCCGCCGTTCCTGCGGGAGCGAGCGTGGTCTGTGCATAGGACGCGGCGAACTGACCGCTGGCGCCGTAGGTAGCGAAGATGGTTTCGGCAACTTCCGGAACCGGGGTTGAGAAGGAAATACTGCCGCTGGCTAGAGGATAAGTCTCGATCGTGCCACCGGCGACACTGACCGCGAGGGTGCCGGTCGGCACGGCGGTCGAAAGAAGCGGTGCTACGTCGATGGTGTAGCCGGCGAGGCCGCTGCCATTCGAAGGCAGGGCGCTGAAGGTGATGCCGGTCTGAGCCGAGTTCAGCATGGGAACCAGGGCAAACGTATATCCGGTAGCCGGCGCAACGGCCGGGCAAACAGTGGCTGCAACAAGGTCAAGTCCGAGCGAGCCGGGATTCGATTGCAGATCTCCTGCAGCGATCGAGGCCACGTAGCATCCGGCCGTCGAGGAATAGAGGGTCTGGCTTGCTCCGAAGCCACCCGCGGAGAGGCCGCGCGCGGAGCTTAGGACGCCAGCCGTGGCGCTGAAGCTGTCGAGCACCGTATCGCCGTCGTAATCGGCAAAGTAATTGAGTGTTGCGGGAGAAACCACCGCGGTCTTAGGAGAGAACACGCCCTGCTGGTTCATCAGCCAGTCGACGCGGGCCGTGCTCGAAGTGGTCCCGGTCAGGATGCTTTGCACGGCAAGATTCTGACTGCCGTCGGTATTCGCGCCGATGGCCTGCATATTAAGGATTGTCCGTCCCTGCTCCACGCCTGCGATCGTTGTAAACGATGCGAAGGCTCCTGAGTCGCTATTGGCGCCGATAAAAATCGAGGCCGGTGCAGACTGGCAGGAGAGAGCGAGATCCAAAGCCGAAGAGCTACCCGCGTGCGTAAAGACACCGCCTGCCACCTTACAGGTGTTGTCAAGCGCTGGAAGGTTGGCGCTTGAAATAGCAACCGGGGCACCGAACTGGCCATTGCCCTGGTTCACCAATAAGAGGAGGGAAGTGGGCGAAGAGATTGTCACCTGGCCGATGACGACGAGATCGTTCTTACCGCTTCCGGTGAAGTCGCCTGCGGCGACCGCCGAGACATACGCGGGCATCGAGGCCTGCACCGGGAAGGCGGAGAAGTTACCTTTACCATCGCCCGCGAACAGTTGTAATTGTCCGCCAACCACGGCAGCCACGTCGCCGAACCCATCGCCGTTCAAATCGGCAATGGCGATCTGGATCTGCGGCGTAGTCCCGTTCGTCCCCTGGGGCGCGCTGATGGGGTAGCTCGTACCTGTGTTCCAGCTCTGGGCAAGGCTCAGTACTGGTGTGAGGGCGATGGTAAATAAAAGCGAAAAAAAAGAAAGGAGAGTCGAAGACTTGATCGTTTTGAGCATGGGAACCTCGTCGAACAGACTGACCCACGAGGGACCTATTGACCTACCTATCCCCTGTAAGCACTGTTAAGCAAAATAGACTAAGGGTGACTTATCTCTATGCCCAGGAGGACAAAATCTGAAATAGTACCTACCTCAGGTGAAACTATTTTGCCGACGACGGCTGAAAAACAGGCAAGAATGCTCCATGAGCGGGTTCCGCCGCATTGCCCGCGCAAAATGGAGTATGAGTGGGAATGGTTGCAAACGAGATCCCGCACGAGATGCGATGGCAGTTTTTGCGGCTATTCCTGTATTACATCTAAAATGACGCCGCCATGAATATGGCGTCGGATCTACTGGCCGGGCAATAGGTCGAACTGATCGAGGGGATAAAAAAAGAACATCTATTTAGTATGAATTCAACCGGGACGTTTCAACGAAGGGATCCGAAGACCCAGTCGTAGGGCGGAAAAAGGGGTTGGATCAAGATAATGGAAGTAGATGCTAGCGCAATCCCGGCTTCGGGAGCCGCTCTTCAGCCCCTCGCAATAGCTCCGAAAGGCGGATGCGAAACACCGTTGAAATGCTGATCAGAGTATCGAGAGTAGGGCTCTTTTCTGCCCGTTCAACCTGGCCGATGTAATTTACGTCGTATCCTAGCAAATCGGCGAGCGCCTGCTGCGACCAACCTGCCTTCATCCTGCGATCTGTTAATTCTGCACCCAGTGCCCCAGGAAGGGTCGCGCTAGACCGTTTTCGGTCGGCTCCGATTTGTTTGGCCACTCCGTCATGCTCAATCACTGAGTGCCAATCCATTCAACTACTATAGTAATATAATTGGACTGGGTGCCCGCGTACCCATGTCGAAGAGGGACCAAGGGTCCTTATTGTCAACCCAGGTTCGAGCTTGGACGCAACGGCAACTCGACAAGAGGAAGGCTATCGACAAGACCCGTGAGACTGCCTAGCAAATGCAAGTCGAAAACGGACGATGAGGCCAGGAAAGCCATGGCCCGGGCGCGCAAGTTCCTTGCCGATCACGGAATTGATTGTGCCGCACCCATCCATCGCGAGGATGCTGCACGTTTCATGGTGGAATTCGCAGTACTCGGAAAGGAATTTTCGGAGGAGATGAGGTTGGCACGGAAAGTAATGCAGGACAGACGTGATGCGCTGCTGCGAAAACTTGCAGGCAGCTAGCGGCTCTAGCCCTTTCCTGAAAGCGTTTCTAAGGACGGAAAGGGTGTGGGACGATGCAGCCAAAACGGAGTGGGCCGACGATGTCGAACGCCGGCTGCGCGCAGTCACGGCTCAAATCGATCCAAGACCAATTTTGCGCGGCTACACCATTCAGCGTGCGGACAACTCCGTCGCCGTCTATACAGTCACTCCCAATCGGCTAATGAAACGGTATGTCGCAGCGCTCTTTCGAGGGCAATGGCCGTATTGGGGCGAGATCCTGAAGGCCGTTCCCGAACTTATTCATTCGCCGATTGGCTTCGATGCTTGGGTCAGTTGGGAATGGTGGCAGAAATGGGACGTCGAAGACGAGATGAGACGTTTCCGCTTAGAGCACGGTCTCTTTGAGTAAGCAGCTATGAGCAAGAACGAAATGACAGTCCGACTCGCCCACCCAGTGCTGATCTTCATTCACAGCCTTGCGCTCCTCCTGATCGGAGTTGCGATTGGAATGCACTGGCATCAGTCGCGCTCGGCCGCAATCTGGATAGCGGTATCGGGCGCTCTGCTGATCGTCATCAACGAAATGATCACCGGGTTCATTTGGTTCTTCTTCACGGCCTTGTGGATCCGTAAGAACAACACGCGGGAGCTGCCAATGGGTATGTTTGACGAGGTGATTTGCAATCACGAACTCTTCGGGGCGCACAAAGGCGAGACGCACCAGACCAAAGATCTGCACTGTTGTGGCGGCCTTCTCGACAAATACGAGATCACGCCTTCTGGCCGCCTGGAGTTTCTGGAGTACACAGTCGAAGATCGCAGTGATCCTAATGCGCAGGGAATTGAGCGTTTTTCCGGCATGAGTACTACGGTTTTCACCGGCGGCCGTCGCGATCTGAACTATGAGGGCTGGCTCGAGCTTTCATGCTTCGGTCGTGCCAAGTTCACGGAAGGCACGATGGTTGCATTTGAACCTGAGCCCGACCAGCCAAGCGAGTCAGAGGACCCCGATGAGGTCGGTAAAGCTGCCCAGGGCGGTGAGGAGAGTCGACATTATACACTTGACAAACCCACCTCTTAAGCCTATTGTTTAGTTATGGAAAACGGTGAAATCAACCTAATCGAACTCGCTCAACACTTTAGCGACGAAGAGAAAGCGCGGGAATACATCGAAAAGCTGCGCTGGCCTGATGGCCCGGTTTGTCCGCACTGTGGCGAGATTAATAATGCCTATCGGCTGACGCCTCAAGACTCCAAAAAAGGCAAGCACGTTCGCCCCGGCGTCTGGAAGTGCGGCGGGTGCCGCGAGCAGTTCACCGTGACCGTTGGCACGATCTTTGAAGACAGCCATATCCCCCTGAGCAAATGGCTGCTCGCATATAACCTTCTCTGCTCCAGCAAGAAGGGCATGAGCGCCCATCAGCTTCACCGAATGCTCAAGGTCACGTACAGGAGTGCATGGTTCATGGCTCATCGGATTCGCTACACGATGACCCAGGAACCGTTGTCATCGAAGCTCGACGGCATTATCGAAATCGACGAAACTTGGATCGGCGGCAAAGCTCGCAAGGCCCGCACGATTGAAGGCAAGAAGGCGAACGTTCGCAATAAGACTGCAAACAAGGCTCCGGTTGTGGCAGTATTGCAGCGCGGGGGAAGGGTCCAATCCATGCACGTTCCCCGTGTCACGGCTGAGAACCTGAAACCGATTGTCGAGAAAATGATTTCCGAAGATGCACACGTTATGACGGACAGTGCCACGACGTTGGTTGGAGTTCTGAGGCCGCGCAAGCACGATCAGGTGAACCACTTCAGGAATGAGTACGCACGGCACGAGAACGGCATCTGCATCTCGACAAACAGCGTCGAAGGATTCTTCGGACTATTGAAGCGCGGCATCAATGGTATTTACCACCATGTCGGCCAGCAGCATCTTCATCGGTACCTGTCGGAATTCGATTACAGATACAACACTCGCAAGGAAACAGATTCCATGCGAAGAGTACGACGGGAAAGAGATTGATGTTGCGGGACTCAAGACAGCAGGTGGATTGAAGGGACGGAAGAAGGATTTCAGGAAGTCTAGAACGGCGAAAGGCCAGCCTGCCAGCTGACCTTTATGCCTACAATCCAAGCTCTGTTGGCGGCTCCTGCCCAGTTGCCGAACTCAACGCGATCAGTGTATCACGGAGAGTTCCTCATGATTAAGCGACTCAGTCCGAACCCTATCTTCTCCATTGTCTTCAAGAAAGGACTCGCCAACAAGCATCGCCTGCCACTTGCGCATGTGATAGCGACCCTCCGTGAGATCGAGACAATGATCCGTGAAGTCGGAATGCGCGTACAAGTCGCCAATGGCATGGAAACACCAGACGGCGATTTTGGGATTGAACTGCTCGCTACCGCTGACGGCATCGCTTTCAAGAAGGGCAGCGTCTTGGCCGAGGCAGTTATCACGAGGGATATCAGAAATGGCGTTGAGGCGCTGGGAAAGATCATCGAAGTCACGGACAGCGTGGAGAAAAAGACCGTGCGTTCCGTTGATCCGTATGGCGAAGCTGTGATTCGAAGACTCGCCAGAATTAGCAGCTATCAAGAGCAGGACAAAACAGAGCTCCAATTCCAGCTTGATGTGAAGAAGCAGGAGATTCGATCTTCTATCCTCTCCCAAAAAGGAAGAGATGTTCTGCGCGAACTCGGCAAGGCGGAACTGGAGGTAGAGGCAATAACGCTCTATGGAAAACTCAAGAAACTTGCCGATTTCAGCGTCGATGAGGAAGGCAAGTATTTTTGGGGTGAACTCCGCGAGGATAACGGCAACGACTGGAGAGTGCGCTTTCATATTACCGATCTGCTAAAGGTGCAAAGGCTGTTTACGAAACAGGTTGTCGTTTCTGGGAATGCAACGTACTTCAAGACCAAAAACCCACGAGTGGACGCGCGCGAAATCGGCGAAGAAAAGCCGCGCGATTATGTTGCAGCGTTCGACCGGTTCCGCAAGGAATACCGCGAGGTTTTTGGAGATGCGGAACCAGAAGAACTCCTGAATGACGCGAGGGGATAACCGTGGCCAAAACCGTTTACTTTGATAGCTCAGTATTTTTGGAGATGGGAGCAAAGAGAAGCAAGGTTGCGAAGGAGATTCGAGCACTTCTGAAAGAACTAGCAGAGGAGCGAGTTCGTATTTACACCTCGATTGTCACCGTGCAAGAAGTCTCAGTGGCATCTTACCGCCAGGGAGCCATTGCAAAGGACACCTATGGCGACATTCACAGCTTCGCGAGAATCTACGGAATAACCAAAGAAGTGGCGCTGACTGCGGCCCATCGGGAAGCGGAGATGAAAGACGTTGCTGATAGCCAGATAGTACCGAAAGGCAAGATGGAAACCGAGGAACAGAAGCTCGAAAGAATATGTGCCAACCGAAGACGGAAGTGGGATTGTTTCCACATTGCAACCGCCCAGTCTATAGGATGCAGCACGATTTACAGCACTGACGCCGGGATGCAGAAGCGTCCATCTCAATACGGGATCAAAGGCTTGAAAATTGTTCCTCCTAAGCCTACGGAACCAACAATAATGGGTCCCCTCTTTAACACGTAGTGATGAAGGGATTTTTATGGAAAAAGCAAAGCCGGCAAAAGCGGCCACCAATACGAAGCCGATCCCACATATCCCGCTCCCATTCGAGGAAGTGATGAAGGACGTGCTGAAGGTGAAGCCCCCAGCTAAAGCCCAGCCGAATCCGAAACCCCGTCAAAAAGCATCTAAAAAACACTAGCAATTGGCACGTTTAGGCCGATCATGGTACAAACGTAAGCCAAATGCACTACTACTAAGCATACCCAGCTAACCCGGCTTGCACCTACTCGGTGTATGGTGGATGAATCATTCCGATGGCAGCTCCTAATGCACTCTTCGCAGTATTTGCAGTAACCGACGCGGCAGCCGCAGCAGCCGTGGAAGCGCGACTCCTGACTATTTCCCCTTGGCTCTATTTGAAAGTTGGTACGGGAGAGTGGCTTGTGGTTGCACCCAACGCAACTACAACGAAGGAGCTTTGTGATCGGATTGGTTTAGGAACTGTCGATCCGGTCGGCCGGGGCATCGTTGTGCGTGCAGAAGGTTATTATGGTCGCAATTCCAAATCGACATGGGAGTGGATTGCAACCAAACAGGGAGCCGAGCTTGGTATCTCCGCGCCAGCCTAAAAACCCGAAAGACGACGATTCGACTCCAGACTCAATATCGGTCACGAGCGGGAGCGGTGCGTCTGTCGATAATCTCTACTACGGAATCTATCAGCGGCTTACCGCTATCGAATCCTCGATCAGTTTTATTACAGCAGCGGTAGATGATTCCAAGACAAAGATTGAGGCCATCGCAAAAGATGTCGTAGAGACAAAGGCGAAGTTCGACATATTGAGACCCATCGCCAAAACGATTAGCAAAGGGATCTGGGCAGTATTTCTTCTTCTACTAACGTTCGGTCTCACCGTGCTCGGAATGTGGTTGAAGCATCACTTCAACTGGTAAGTTCGACAAGGAATCTACGATACCAGATCAACTCTATTCGGTTGGCCCGACTCAAGTAGATCGGCAAAAGCCAAAGGCCGCCAGAACGGCGGCCTAGAGGCGAGAGCGGCATTTAAACTTTATGATGGTGGATCGGACGGGACTCGAACCCGCAACCGTGGGATTAGAAACTTTCTGCCGCCCTACTTAATTCCCCCGCTCTCCCATTGAGCTACCGACCCACTTTAATTACCATATCAAATTTACATGGGTTTGTCAAGTGCACAATGTCGAGGAGAGTGGTGAAGTCGAGAGTGATCCAGTTGGAGAGGCTAGGATGCCAATCAAGTCGGCTGTCATTGGCAAGAGGTTCCGAAGCGCGGAACTGCCAGGTTGGAACGAGTTGGAGGCTTTCGTTCATGAGATTTCGCCGGCCATACGCTCGAGATTGGCATGGCTGGTAAATGGGTCGCTGGGCCTCGACACGAACGCGATCCGCCAATTGCTGAAAGACAAGTCCATTGCAGAGGAATGGTTGCGGTTCGAGCAAGAATCCGAATGACTGGAGAAACGTCCGGATGCAGATACCAGCCGAGTCGGGACTTCGGTTGGTGAGGTCCAGAGTTTTGGAGTCGTAAAAGATGCCAAGCAAGACCACGCTGTACATCGACATTGACGACACAATCATCGCACAGGTTTTGCCCGGGTCGGGCTTTGACCTGCGGCCATGCGTGATGACGCAGCTGAGAGTTCTGGGCAGGATGTACGACTGCTGCTGGCTCACCGCATGGCCCTATACAGAACTAAAACGACCCGGGTCGTACCAAGACGGAATGTCTGTGGTAACGATGATGAGTTGCTTGTACGGCACTCGGATCAACGAGACGTTTCGATACGCCGAGTGGGATCGGGACCACGAGCATGGCAAAGCTGAATTCGTGCTCCGGGAGGGTGCACCGAAAGACTGGTATTGGATCGAAGATCCGCTTTTCAAATATGAACACGAGGCGCTAGTCGCGGCGGGAAAGTTGGATCGCTATATCTGTGTGGAACCCAAGGGCCCATGGGGCTTCCTAAATGCAGTGAATGAGTTGTTCCGTCGCTCTGGAAAGTCAGCAAACGACATCAAGAGTGTCGGCGGCAGGCCAGAGTGGTTTGATAAGGTGGCGATCGCAGCCGAGCAGGCATCCAGCCAAGGATGAACAACGATGAAAGCAGCTCGTTCAATGGTCATCAATATGCGGCTTCCAACAGAGAGCGGAAAGCGGTCTTTCGATCAGGCCGCACGCCGAACGAAACGCTGCCAGACGGCACACAACCTCCTAACAGGACAAACGAGCCCGAACGAGAAGCCAACTTGGCAAGCGACGAAGATATTGAAGTAGAGATAGAACGCATTCGTACGAGATTAGAAGGCGCGAGTTCACCGTTCGGAAACATCGCGCTCTGCCAAGCTGCACCATGCCTACAATTGATTGGGCCGCAGAGAGATTCGAACTCTCAACCCCGCCATTCTACGGCGGGTGGATTCCCGTGCGCGAGTCTCACGTCGCGTTTCCGCATGCGACCCAAACTTCACTGTCCTGCGTCCAGCGAGTCAATCTTCCCCAAATCTTGCTGATAACTCCCGCCGGCTCTTTGGCTTTGAAACAGCTACATCCAAGCTGTCCTCAGGCGAAGCACCCGGGCGCCTTTATTTTAGTATATGCCGGAACGCTTTAAGGTCAGCCCGATTTCGGTGGGCTTTGCCTGAAAACTCAGGCAACGACATACTAGACTCAGCGGAAGCCGGAACATAGGTTTTTCATTGGGTTTTAGAAGTCGTGGCTCGAATCAGAGTCATGGCAAACGATCAGACTAAAACTGACCAACATCGATGCGATTCTCCACTATAGCCGATGGATTCGGCGCGTCGGTCCCTCAACACATATCATTCCCCTATGCCACGTCTGGGAATTCCTCACTCCCGTCATGGCAAAGGAGGATTTATGACGCTCGCAATGGCATTCAGATGCACAAAGGGCGGAATACTTCTTTGTTCCGACCAAGAATGGAACGATGCTGGCGTTTCAAAGAGACAGACCAATAAAAACTATCGCATCAGCGGCTTACTATCTTGTGAAGTGTTTATTTCAGGAGCGGGGCCGGATAGTGCCGTGATTAGGGCATGGACCGAGATGCATAAATCTCTAGTGGAAGCATCGAACGCTGGCAGAGACATAGTTGCCGAGCATCAAGCGATTCTGGAGTCTGTCTTGTCTACCGTCTATCGGCAGTGTGCCAAAGTGCTGAAATCATGGTCCATGAATTTGCTTATTATCGTCGCCCCACGCGCATTAGATAGGGTTCCGATGCTTTATCGAACAGAGGGTGATTTACTGGTTGCTGTCGGTGATCCGCATTATTATTCCGTTGGGAGTGGCAAGCCAGTTGCCGATTATTTGGCGGATCGCCTTTATGAATTCGGACGCCTCGATAAACGATCACTGGCGACGGTCGCCGCATTTATTTTGAGGGAGGCTGGTGAATCCTCAATCGGCGTCGGATCGGGCGCTAATATGAATTTTATTCACGAAGGCGATAAATCCATTGGTTATATGTCGGGGTGCATTAAAGAGATGCAAGACGGCATCCCAAGTTTAGCGGAGGCGATAAATTCATACTGGCCAGACCATATGAAATTCCCTGATTGGATAGCTAGTTAATCGCCATTTTTCATGGTTCTCTTTTTGGAGGTTCGACGATGACTCAAACAGACTACGAAATGAACGATTCACAGAAAGCGTTGCTACAGGAAAAGAAACCAGTAAGGGGATTTAAAATTCCGGTGGGTGGACCTTACCGAACACTTCAAGGCAAGCCGATCCCGAAGAAACAAGTAGGCAAATACAAAACAGGAAAGCGTTCATTGCCAAAGTAAACCGTGCTCACTTTTGACATGGAAACGCTCCTTTGAGCGCGGCGAGAGCAACAAAGAAATATTCTTTGTGTAATTGCTCAGGGTGTTGTTTTGTGTAAGCGATGAAAATCTGAACAAGCTCTGTCAGCGTGACCTCTTGCGGCGCGCACACGTGAAGCATTGGCCCGTCTTTTGGAAACGAATCTGGCACGACAAATATGGCAGATAGGACGGTTCCGAACGAACCCCAGCATACCCCAGTTTCAAAGTCTTGGGGAACTGATATTTGATGCGCACTGATCTTTGCTTCCGAAAGTTCCTTGCAGTTGGATACCATCTCCTCAGCACTTTGCGCACGAATTGTCGGGGCTATGCAAATCGAGAGTCCAAGCAGAAGAAAAACCCTTAGCTTTTTCATGGATGGAGTCTACTATGCCCCGCCAATTAGTTCGATGGGCGGGGTTTGGCTTTTGGGGTGCCCTTGGCCGTCTTTTTCGCTTTTAATCGACGGCGCAACTCCTCCGGTGAGACTTTGATGATCCGTTTCATTAAATCATCGAATTTCTTCTGTTCTTCACTCATCGGAAAATCATTTATTCCTCAATCATAGCGCCGTTTTGGGGTGGGATAATTTGACGATGACTACCAATCAAATCGTGACAACTGCGCTCGTCGCCGGTACTTGCTGGACCTGGATACTGAAAATGACTATCGATCACGCGGCAAAGCGAATTATCGAACGGCTCGACTCGTTGGGAAAACGTTAAAGAGGATCGAATCAAAGCAGAGCTAATCACTTTTCCCAGCCAGCATCCTTGAGGCTTTTTGCATTCAATCGGATTTTAGTGATGGTTTCTCTGTAATCACGGCAGAGGGTAGGGATTCGATTGGGTTCTCGAAGATCTCCATAGTCCGCCCTGTTGAAAACCACTGCGCGATCTACTAACTCAGCGTTCTCGATAAGGCTTCGCCAATGAGAGAGGGTGGCGTCCAACGTGGGGTGAAATGGCATCAGTTGTTTTGACATCGTATAGTCCTACCCTCTCTGTAAAGTCTTTGCGCTTACTGGTCGCCTGGAAGGGCGTCAAGCCAGTGTTCATATTTTGCGAGTTCGGGCCATTGTGCGATGAGATCAGCGTCTGCTTTCTTTTCGGCCTGCTTCGGCGTGAAACCGTTGTTGGCATATTGCTCAAACGCCTTCACCCATACTGTGTCCTGCTCTGCGGTTAAGCGGACATCTCCGGCCTTAGGCTGCGCGCTTTTTCGTGGCATACTGCTTCCTTTCCTGAAAACATTCTTCTTTCAATCAAGTTCCTTACGTTCCGCCATTTCAACTAAGGTCGAAATATGGGCACCGTAGTCAACGGACTTCAATGGCTCTGTAGTCAAATTCAAAGCTGCTTCCTTGGTGAACAGGCTGTACAACGAGTTGTCGTAGGGAAAACAGAGGATAGAAAGTGAGCCCACTCTTAGGAAGTGGGCTCAGTAATGAAACCGATGGCCTGCTTGCTTTCGATTCATCTTGCCTTGACCAACCGGGCCACCTTTGGATCGTAGATCAAATCGACGATGGAGCCGTCCTGAACATGTCTAACCGCCTCGTTGATCGCCTCCAGCGGCACAAGAAACCACTCTCGCGGCTTCACGGGATCTCCAAAACGATCCGGGATAGTGAGATCGATCTGAGCGGCTGCGAATATCCGGTGAAAGAGATGTTCCAGCTTTACGCGATCGATTTTAGCCAACCTGTAACTCGCTACGACCTCTACGTCTGCTAGCAGATAGGTAGCGTCATGAGCAGCGTTTGCGATACGGTCCTCAACCTTTCCAGCGGTGACGCCTATTTTATGAATCAATTCCCGGTATTGTGCAACGAATGGGTGATTTGAAAGACTTCGCAACACGTAGATGGTGCCACTACCTACGTCATCTTTCTCCCAGATCCCGCTAAAGAGAGGCCCTGCGGTTGCTTGGGTTAACCTGCGCCCGACATCGTCCCTATAAAGCGCACGTTGAAGGGACTTACGCAGCAAATTGCTCTCCATTCCATTGGAATAGATCACCCTTAGCCGCCAGTCTGTATCTCCATTGGACGCCTTTACAACCTCGCCCAGGCCAGCTACATAAACAAGCTGGCCGCCAAGTATGAAGAAATCCTCCATCTCGACACTTGCATCCTTTCCAAACGGTCGTGTCTCGCGAACGCCAGACTGAAGTTCAGCTTGAGCTTGTTCGAATATAGGCTTGAACTGCTTAAAGTCCCGACAGGGGGTGCGGTTTGCGATCTCTTCCGCCGCCTGTCGTTCCTCGCGTGAGCTCACATGCTTGAGGATATTAATATCGTCTTCGCGAGCGATGTCGGGGCCCAGTTCTGCCAGTAAGTCATGATCGTTAAGTGCGTCGAGATCGCGCGGCGCAAGGCCTGTTGGCACTGTCAACAGCCCATGCAAGTCAAACTGCGCAAGAAGTGCGCATGCCTCCGGTGTTTCGCGAAGCCGGTCAAGCCTCACGGCATACAAACGCTCGACTATGTCGAGGCTGTCGCCATGCTGCGGTGGTCGATTATTTGTCTCAAAGAATCGCTGAATATCCTCGAATCCAGCGATGGTGCGCTCCTCGCTCGGAGTGTGCTTTGCAGCCTTCTTCTGCTGCTTGCTCACTCCGAGCTCGGCCAGTAAGTCGTCGTCCGAGAAATCAGCCATATTTACTTTCAACTTCCATTTTGGTCTACGGTTGGAGCGGCAGTCTTCGGTTGACTGCAGTAGCGAACAAAGGCCGCAACACCTTCTGCCATGCGCTGTTCCCAAGCGTCTTGGGAGTTTGCATCTGGCAGCCGGCCACGCTCACGTTTGAATTGCGCGGCGCGCTTAGCTAAATCGCGTGCCTCCTCGGGTGAGATGTTGAGCCGTTTGGCAGAAATAGCAGCCTGCACTTGGCGAAGTGTCTTTTCGTCCATTGCTTTGGCTAAAACTGCATAGGCGGCATCGAACGGGTTGATGCGGTCAATCAGGTCGATATCCAGGTTGCGCATGTCTAGATCAAATAGACGAACGCCTTGAAGCAGCGACGTGTTCGGTGCGCTCTCGGATTGACTATTGTCGCTAATGGTTAGCTTCTTGGTACATTGGGTGAGGGTTAGTGCCGCGACTGCGTGCTGGCGAACAGCCTCTTTATCCTCTACACTCAGACTGGGATATCGCTCGCACACAATCTTGGCCATACTCACTTGAGTGAGTTCCTCAGGTATAGTATTGTCGCGGTCAAACATCCCTCGCTCAAGGGTTGGCTTATCCTGCACGAAGGCTGCAATGACTTCGTGCAGGTCCTCCTTGCAAATACGACACGCCTCGGGACTTGTGGGCTTCGTTAGACCATTGATCTCGAAGTGCATCTGGCCGCTTTCGTTATTGATGCCAATATTTCCGGCCCCGTCAATATAGCCACTTGGGCCATAATCGAAGCCCTCCTTAGCCCCTTCGTTTCTTGGAGTGAATTCGAAACGAGGAGCCAGTACCTGTTCCATGAGAAGGCTCGCCGCGATCGCCTTCAGTGTGTCGTTGACGGCGTTGGCAACCGCTCCTTGAGAAGCTGCCGGCTCGGCAATCAAGTTGGTAAAGCGAGTTTTCTCTTTGCCTGGGGCATCGCGAGTAGCGCGGCCGATTATCTGGACAATTTCTGTCAGGCTGCTGCGGTATCCGATAGTCAGTGCATGCTCGCACCATATCCAATCGAAACCCTCTTTTGCCATCCCCAGGGCGATGATAATGTCCACATGCTCGCGGTTATTCCGTTGCGACGGGTCCTTTAGGGCCTCGAGAACCTTGGAGCGCTTGACGGAATCACTATCGTCGACGAGGTCGGCAATTTTGATAATGCGCCCTCCCTGGCTGGCGGATTGCTCGACCAGGTGAAATCCAGTAACAGCATCAACCCCCTTCCAGGTGCCGAGAGTCCCCATGATCTCTGAGACCTCCCTCTGCTTATCCCCCAAGCTTTCGCGGGAATTCACGTTTGGGATATGCACGATTGTCTTCAGTGAAGGATCTAGCACTTTTATGACTGCGTCCATATAGCGGTCTTCATAAAAGAAGTAACCTATCTCGAGCGACTTCAGGTATTCATAGCCGTTGAGCTGCTCGTAGTAGGTGTAGGTGACCGGCACAAATTGTGTTTCGTCTTCTGGCGACAGAACCGCCTCGCAATCTCCACGAAAATACGAACCTGTCATCGCGACGATATGTACCTTTCCCCGAGCAATGAGCCGCCCGAGTTGGGTACCAAGACGGTTGTCTGGATTACTGCTGACATGGTGAAATTCGTCAACTGCGATCAGACGGTCGTCAAAAGCCTGGTCGCCAAGATCTTCCACGGCAAAACGAAACGTGGCATGTGTGCACACCAGAACTCGGTCGTCACTCGCCAAGAATTCGCCGACTGCTTTGACTTTCGAGTGAGCGACCTGTGGTTCATCCACTCCAGGAACATTGCACAGATTCCATTGCGGTTTGACGATCCAGTCTGCCCAAAAACCATACTGGGTCAGCATTTCGTCGGTAAAGTTGCCCCCAATCGATCGCTCTGGAACAACAATGATGGCCTGCTTTATGTTTTGGTTATGTAATTTGTCCAGCGCAATAAACATGAGCGCTCTGGATTTGCCTGACGCGGGAGGAGATTTGATAAGCAGGAATTGCTCTCCACGATGGGCGTAGGCGCGTTGCTGCATAGGCCTCATGCCCAGGGCATCGATTTTACTCGATGCCCCGGTGCGTGCGGTCACGATGGAGACGGTGGGAATTGTAGTTTTGTCAGCCGCTGTCATGCTGCCGTCTTTCTTATGGTTGTTGACGGTGCTGCCGTCATTTTCACGTAGAGATCGAAGAGTTTTTCCAATCGCTCGGTATCGTTCCGAAAGCGCCGGCCGATGTAGATCCGCTCTAGAACCTCGTCGTTCTGTTCATGCGCACGCCGCAGGTTTGCGGGCATGTTATGTGGGTTGTAAAGATCCGCAATCGTTGCAGGGGAGTGAACCTCACGGGCCAGCAGAATGTTTTCTGCACAGCGCGTGAGATCGGCCTTGTTCTGCTCTGTGAGGATTGGAATAGGAAAGGTATTCCAGCCCATGGTGTTGGAGTAGCGGAAGCCTGTCCCCAACTTGCCACATACCGTCGCGATCCACATTAGATGGAGGCGTGAGGCAATTACGGCCAGGTTCCAGAGTGGAGCATCGTAAATCGCAAAGGCTAAGTTGCTTATAATAGTGCGATTGTTGACCAATCCCACTGGTAAATATTCCCGATTTTCGGAGGATACAGCCGGCACGATGAGAGCCGCCTTGTGTGCAGGCAGCCTGACTTCGCCAAATTGATACGGGCGCTTGGCAAGTGCAACAGTTGAAGGCCTTACGCTTGCCTGTCGCATTGACTTTACGGCTATCACCCGTTTCTCAATATTCCTGATTGCTCGAGCCTCATCGATGTGTTCGTCTTTGATCCAGAGACAGTATCGGTCTAATCCATGAATGAATTCTTCGGATCCATAGAAACGACGAATAAACCGAGAGGACTGTTTCTTTGTAAGCCCGAGTTCCTCGACTTCACCTGAAGATAAGAGCAGTTGTCCTCCGTCATTGGGCATATTTCCGAAGACCATTTCAGACAAGCCGTTAACGGGCCGGGCCGATTTATTGACGATCACATTTTGCCCCGCCACAAGGTACGAATTGATATTCTCTGCCTCCTTCACGACAACTGTGCCTCCATCATCAGAAACAGAAAAGATGTGTCGCTTCCTATCGGCATGGTTCGATATACCGACGATTACAACTTTCACTCCAGCATTGTGGCTCGCCAGATTAGCCCATTTAAAGGAAGTGTGCGCGAATGAGATTTCATGGTCGGTGTCGTGAATTAGCGACCATAAATTAGAAACAGCCTGACCTTGACAGATCGAATTCGTGGAAACGAACGCAGCGGCAGAATTTGTTCTTTGTCCATACTCAGCAGCCTTCATAAACCAACCAGCGACATAATCCAGAGATTTCCAGTTTGCAGTCCGTTGTTCAAAAATCCCCCTTAAATCGGACTTATGCTCCGCCGTTTGTAGATTTGATCCGATGTACGGAGGGTTGCCACAAATATAGGTTTCCCCACCTTCGTTTTCGAAGTCGATCTCCCCTTGGGTCTCTACCGGGAAGAGATTGTCGGACACATATTTGACCTCTTTCCCGGTTGGAGGACAGACGCTCAGCCAATCGAGACGCAGAGCGTTGTTGCAAGTAATCCAATTTTCCATTTTAAGTGGCAGAAACTCACCACTGGCTATCAGCAGGCCACGATAGGTCACGTCACACTGGTATTCTGCAATGACGAGTGCAAGCCTGGCGATTTCTGCCGGGAAATCCCGAAGCTCAATTCCGCGAAAATTAGTCAGGTGGATCTCTGTGTGTGCCCCTGGCTCTCCGCGGAGCCGGTTTATCTCTGCTTCGATCGCGCGCATATCCTTATAGGCAATCACAAGGAAATTACCTGAACCACAGGCCGGGTCGAAGACGCGAATCCTCGACATACGTTTGCGTAGGTTAAGAAGCATTCGCGAATTGTCGCCTGCCGCCTTCATCTGCTCTCGCAGATTGTCGAGGAAGAGAGGGTTGAGCACTTTACGGATATTCGGTACGCTGGTGTAGTGCATGCCAAGTGCACCACGCTCGTCATCGTCAGCGACTGCTTGGATCATGGAGCCGAAGATGTCGGGGTTGATTTTGCACCAGTTCAGATCACCCGCGTGCAATAAATAGGTGCGAGCCATACGGGAGAAGTGCGGGACGGAAGTGCTGCCAGAGAACAAGCCGCCGTTGACGTACGGAAACCCCTGCACCCAGCTAGGCAGCTTGGCTTTGGCTCGATCACTATGCTTGACGTTCATCGCGCGGAATGCGGTTTCTATAACCTCGTGGGTGTTGGAGGAGTCTCGCGCACTCATTTGCTCTACCATCTTCGTAAATAAGCCCGTTCCCTGGAATATGCCAGTGTCCTCGGCGAAGAAACAAAATACCAGCCGCGCCATGAAATGGTTCATGTCGTGTCGGCGCGTCTCGGTTGCCCATTGAGGGTTGTCCTTCAGAAGTTCTACGTACAACTTGTTGAGCCTTCCGGTGGCCCGTACGTCGACTGGGTTATCTTTGATTTGCTTGATTGTGGAGATACCAGCCAGTGGCAGGAAGAAGCCCAGATGCTCTGCAAAGTCTCCGTATTCCGACGAAATCGTTTCGCCGCTAATCAGGTCTTCCGCCTCCAACGTTTCGCCGTCCGTCGCGAGAATGAACTTGACTTTCGTTGAGGTTGTTTTAGGGCTAGTGCGGAGTGCTTTTAACGTCTTGCCGACCCGGCCCGATTCGCACACGGAAATATGAATATTGTTGCGCTGGAGCACCCCACCGGCCACGTCGGACGCGTTAGATTCGCCCTTGCGTAGGCGAGCAATTGCGGTCTCCTTGTTTCCAAAAGCGGTAAGAAAGGAATAAGGAAACTCCTCTCCATCGAAAGGCTGAACCGACAAGTCTGATAGAGCTAATTCAATTTCTACTGCGTTCATAGGTCACTTTCTTAAAACGGGAGGATACGGTTGCCGGCCAATATCATTGGCGCGGCCTCCCTGGTGGGCTGTAATGTCGATAGACAAGCTTTGGGCGTTAGGCATCATAAGTCCCCCGCTCTCATTGCAGAGAGGGATCAGCTTACTTATGGTGCCCATGAGTGTTGGTGTAGGTAAATGCTAGGAGGGCAATATCTAGAGCCTGGTTGAAGAGTTGTTTTTTAGTAGTTGAGAAAGTGTAATCGCGGGCCTGGGTTGGAAATATATAAGGGTCTATAAGCGGACTTAGGGTGCCGCGTGGCGATCACGTTCTACGACGGCATAGAGAAGGTAACCGACTTAGTACCTCACCGACGCCATCTATCAAAAAAATGCGCTCCTGCGATTGACCCAGGTCTGGATAAGTGCTAGCGCACCTCAGACTCTTTGATCGAACACGCGTGGGAGTCACTGTGACCAAGCCCGACGTTGCCGGGAAAGACACGCGCCTATCTAAATAATCCCGCGATGCGGGGCATGACTGTTCTTGGTATTAAACGTTTCAGCAAGATTGAAACGACCTCAGCCTGGGTGGCGAGGGTCGAGACGCCTTAGTTTGGGTACCGATCTGCCGCATTGAGACGGTTGGCGATTCACTCGACTTACTTGGATCACCGAAGACGATCATTCGCGCCATCAGATCAGCTCGGTCGGCGAATCGCGGCACGACGCGCTTCCACCCGATAAACCTGTCGGGGCAGTGCGCCACCTGCAACCGGTTTCTCCGGCGGCGTGACGTACGAGTATTCGCTTGAGCTTGAATCGGCGATTTGGTCTAGGCTGGGCGGCGTTCCTCGATAAGCTCTCACGGACGATTGAGCCGTGGGAGACGCGGGAACTTGATCAGTTCAGGTCCGCGGCGCGGATGGGCTGGCGGGTGTACGGCCAGGTCTATTTCGACCTTCGCCCGCGGCACGAATTTCATTCCAGCTCACGTGCATATAAACCTCATCTTTCAATTGCGGTTGTGGGTCGATCGAAGCGCGGCTCTTGGAAAGCCGTGTAGAGTAGCGCCTAAGACTGAAAACAATCCGCGCTATTGCCTGAAGGCACAAAAAAGGCCCCGCATTAAGCGGAGCCAAGCAGTGTCTAGCATGAAAGTGTGATAACTCTTATTCAGCTACCGGGGGGCACGGGATCTAATAGATGTGTAGCTGTGGCATCAGCTAAGGTGTAATTCGTGGAACACAACGGACTTGACAACTGCAACTGCAATGTCACGCATAATCGCGATACTCGAATGTTCGCCTGATTTCTTTACCGCGGCAAATGCGGTGTTGTTATTGAGTGCCCCTGCAAACTCATGGCCAGAGGCAGTAAGCCTGAGTGGAAACGGACACCACAAGAGTTCGGGGTCGCATGTTCTCTCTACACCTAACCCAGGCTCACTATCTTCTCGCTCCGCAAAATCTTGATCAGAGAGGAGACGGAGATGGAAATAGAACTCGTCAGTTTGATAAGACAGTCCAGCCTTTTCCAACTCGACTATGTCCGTAGTGGGGCCGGGCGCGTCCTCAAACGCGGCCAGGAGCCTTCGCAAATATTCAGGATCCGGTTTCATTCAATGTCCTCCAGACAATTGTTAATCGAGATCAGAGTCTTTGCACTCGACTCCGGTGCATATCTCAGAGAGGTGATGCTGCGCAAAACGGAGGTACTCGCCGATCGGCTTTTGGATTACATAGGAACTCCGCCAAGTCGCGATTCATGACCCAGGCGTGCCGGCGCCGCTTCGCAGTCTCTGCCCGAATGGACGCGCGCGCAGTTGTCTTAATTTGGATAGAATTTCTGGATCCGGTCCTCCCGGTATCCAAAAATGCGCCCTAGTTGGCGATACAGGGGCGGCCGGCAGAAGCTTGTCGTGAGCCAAATTCCCTGCCATTCCACGGGCGAGAGCCGATGGGATCGCTCCGGATGTGCTCTTGGAAAGCGCCCCTCCCGCCGACAGGACTTTGGAATACAATCGCAGATGATATCTATGGCCACTCTACCGCAAGCAATTGCCGCTATTCCTACCGTTTTTTCTGCCTGCAAGCCTAAGGAAGATGTCCTCAAGGGGGCGATGGCGGATGCGGAGTTCGCTGCTGACCTGGCACAAGTTCTCCGGGGCAATGCTCCGGCTCAATATGCCGACCCAGTTCGCTTCTTTTCAAATACCTATCCAACTCGTGGACTGAAGGACCTACTTTCCAACGTCTGCGGACGACTCAGCAAGGGGCAAGGTGTAGCCTCGGTTTTCCGTTTGGACACTTCCTATGGTGGCGGTAAGACGCACGGCTTGATTGCCCTCGTTCATGCAGTTCGGAATGGCTGCACGATCTCCAATATCTCCGAGTTCGTGGACCCGGCGCTTCTCCCAACAGGAAAAGTCCGCATTGCCGCTTATGACGGGGAGAACGCTGATCCTTCGAACGGACGCAAGATGGACTCCGGTATCTTGGCGTATACCCCGTGGGGTGAGCTGGCGGTCCAGTTGGCAGGCTCCGAAGGATACGAACGGATTCGTAAAAGCGATGAAACGCGCATTGCGCCGGGAGCCGATACTCTCCGGGAGCTCTTCGGCGGCGAACCGACGTTGATCCTGCTCGATGAACTTTCGGTCTATCTGCGCAAGGTTCAGAGTATGCCGGCGGCGAAAGACCAGTTGACGGCCTTTCTGACCGGCCTCTTCAAGGCAGTCGAAAGCACACCAAACGCGGTTCTGGTTTACACGTTGGCAGTTGGACGAGACGGCAAAGCGCAAGACGCCTATACACAGGAAAACCAGTTCTTGGCCGAAAAGATGGCGGAGGCGGAGAGCGTATCTGCCCGCAAGGCTACTCTGCTGAATCCGACCGAAGATGACGAGACCGTCCTCGTTTTGCGCCGCCGCCTCTTTGAGTCAATTGATGAAGATATTGCCACCCAAGCGGTGGATGCTTACCGTGCCTTGTGGTCCGCACAGCGCGATTCGATTCCTACCGAGGCACTCAAGCCTGAGATCGTTGATTCATTTCGCCGGTCTTATCCGTTCCACCCGGAAGTTCTTGACACTCTCACCGGGAAGACCGCGACTTTAGCGAATTTCCAGCGGGTGCGCGGCATGCTTCGGCTCCTTGCTAGAACCGTTGGAAACCTTTGGGAAACACAGCCGTCCGATGCGACGGCGATTCACGTACACCACATCGATCCGGGCTTTGCTCCCATCCATCAAGAGTTCGTCACCCGACTCAACCTGCAAATCTACAATCCGGCCATCCGCAACGACATCTCCGGGGAAGGTACTCGCACCGCCCTGGCCCAGGAGATCGATTCGACCTTTTATCATGGCCTGCCACCGTACGCCAGCTATGTGGCGCGAACTATTTTCATCCATTCGCTGGGCTTCCCCTCACAGATTCAAGGAATTGCCCCAGACCATCTGCGATTTAGCGTCTTGGCCCCGTCGCTGGACATCGGATTCATTGAGGACGCCCGAAAGCGGTTCCAGGAACGTTCCGCCTACCTCGATGACAAGCCTGGCGCACCACTACGCTTTCTCACGGATGCAAACCTCACCCAAATTGTCGAGCGGCAGATTCAACTCGTTGACCCCGGCGAGGTCCGAGCGGAATTGTCCGCGAGAATTCGCGGCCTCTATCTCCAGGGCGAATTTGAATTGAAGCCGTTCCCGGCGGCTCCCGTGGACATTCCTGATGAGATAGGCAGTGGCAAACCTCTGCTCGCGTTGATGTCCTATGACAGCGTCTCTATTGGCACTACCGTGGACGCGGTACCCGAGTTGATTGCCCGACTTCATAAGAACGTGGGTTCGGACGGGACCGGCTTCCGGAAGCTTCGCAACAACCTCATCTTCGTTGTTGCCGAAGAAGCAAAGATCAACGGGATGAAACGGGAGATGGCCCGTTGCATTGCATTGCAGGAACTGATCAAGCCTCAGCGCATGACCGAGCTGGCGCAGCACCAGCAAAACACATTGCTCGAATGGGCGCGCAAGGCGGGTGGACGGGTAAATACGGCGATTCAACTTTGCTATCGGCATATCTTCTACCCTTCTCGGCAGCCGCTCTCACCCGATACGGAACTGGCGCATTCGGCAGTTGAGGTTCACCAGAACGACACCCTCGATAATGGCCAGCGTCCCCCCACTCAGGTGCTTCGCGAGAGCAACAAGCTGCGGCTGCCGGAAGATCCTCCCGATTCGCCCAGTTTCGTTCGCGATCGGACTCCGCTGCGCAAGGGCCAAATCAGCACCTTCGATCTCCGCGCAGAATTCCGTCGCGATCCCGCTCTACCAATTCTGATCTCGGACATGCCGTTCACGCGGGGCATCCAGAATGGCGTCGAGCGCGGCGAGTATGTGTACCGCTACCGTGAGCTTCTCTTTGGGCCGGGAGATCCCTTCACCCACATCACAATCGACGGTGACGCCTTCGTATTCACGATGACGTATGCACGTGAGCACGGAATATGGCCCCGCCCCAAGCCGGGTCCTGCCGAACCCGCGTTGCCCAAAGATCCTACAGGACCTCAAATTCAGTTTCCCGGACCAGGAACTCCCGGTACGGTTCAACAGCCCCCGACTCCTGGAGCAACTGCAACACCCAAGCCACCTGGCACGAGTTCAGGGCCGGGACCGTTTACCCATGAGGGCGTATTGCGCGAGGCACTCAGGATTCTTTGGGAAAAGACCCGCGCTGCTGGAGTGAAACAGATTCGGCTGATCACGATTCGCCCCTTCGAACAAGTGGATGCATTCAAAATGCTGGCGTTGGTCGGCGGCATCTCTGGTGCAAAAGTGACGGTAGAGTTCGAGGGTGAGTACGGCACTCAGGCCGGCGGTGAATTCAGATTTACTTTCCGGGGGCCTGTCGAAGACGCACTTCCAGTAAAGGACTTCCTGGGGCCACAGTACCGTGCGGCAGTAGACCGCGGCTTGGTAGCGACCTTCAACCTCAGTTTCGCCAGCGGGCTCACTCTGGAAGGAGACGCTGCAGATAAACTTACCGAGAGGCTTACCCAGCAATCGATGGGCGCTGCCTATGTCACCGCATCAGTAGAGGCACAGCCATGAGAAGCACAGCGAGGATTCCCCGACTCCGCCTGGTCGAAACTCCACAGTCCGTACCGCAGTACGAGATACGCATCCGCCACCACGGGCTGGGCGACACTGAGATCGAGGTTTGGCGTATGCCCTCACCTGCCACGCCACAGCTCACCACGCCCACGCGCCTGGCCGGGTTGCGTGGCGATGCGCTGGAAATGGTCGAGCACAGGGTCTTCAGGCAGATGCAGCGTGCGGGGCTGCGCATTTCTTCGCTGCGGCCTGTTCCCAACCGGAAGCAGGCGGAACCTCGGGTGCAGGGATACAACATCCCAGAGGAACTGGCCTTGACCCTGGGACTATTGTTCCGGGTGTTGGCTCCGATGCGCAGCCGTCCCCGAATGCGGCAAGTGGCCGAGGGAGTCGAGACAATGCAGCGTGAAGAGGCAAGCTACTGGCTCAGCATGGCCATTCATCGCAAGAATCCAAGGCGTGTGCTGACGGCGCTCCGTTACCTTCTGACCGATCCGCTCCGGTAAACTGCGGCCCCGGCGACGGGAAGAATTGGGACTGATGACTGAACGACGATTGATTGAAGAGTGGTTGCCTATTGCGGAACTTGGTATCGAAAGTCTCCGCGAACGCGTCCCGATGACCCCATTCCCTGCGCCGAATCGTCTTCATGTTTGGTGGGCGCGACGACCATTGGTGGCATCGCGTGCAGCGGTGTTAGCGTCCCTTCTGCCTGCGGACGCCGATCGTGAAAGTTTCCTACATGCTATTGGGATTCACGGAGATCCAGTTCTAACGAGGCGAAGAATCGCTGCTGCCAGGCGTACCGGCGAAAATCTCGGACTTAACATCTACGGATATAGCCGGGCCTTCCAGTACACACCTGACGCAAAAGAAAAGGCGATCCTGAGTGCGGCAGTTGGAGGCGACATAGCGAAGATGCTGGTGCTCGATCCGACAGCGGGAGGGGGAAGCATTCCTTTCGAAGCCGAGCGGCTTGGAGTCCGCGCCGTTGCCAACGACTTGAATCCGGTTGCTGCTCTTATCCTGCATGCCACGATCGACTATCCGTCAAGGTACGGGCCTGCATTGTTGCATGAATTTGAGGGCCTGTGTAAGCGGTTTCTATCTTCCGTTCAGCCACACTACCAAGGTATTTTCCCCCCAGAGCCGGAAGGCACAATTGTTCTCGGTTACCTGTTCGCTCGTACAGTCCGGTGTCCATATTGCGATGGGTTAATTCCGTTGTCGCCCAATTGGAGATTGTCGCCGGATGGAACGGGCGTGCGTCTTTTGCCTGAAAAAGCATCGGGGCCTCTGACACCCGGACGTGTGTGCCGCTTCGAGATCGTGCAAAAAGTGGAGGAACATTCCGCAGGCACCGTCAACGATGGAGACGCGCGTTGCCCCTTTCCTGACTGCGGTCGAGTGGTCGATGGAGATGAGGTTAAGCGTCAGGCTCAGGCAGGGGCCATGGGCGAGCAACTCTACACAATCGTTTTCAAGCGGCGTATTGAAACCCGCACCAAGACCGGGAAAAAGCAAGAGAAATGGGAACGAGGATTCCGTGCCCCACAATCCGAAGACGACAACAGTCGCCACATTGCCAAACGACTTGCTGCGAAGCTTCCCGAATGGGTAGCGAATGACATCGTGCCGAGCGAGGAGATAGATGAGCTTTCTAACTATGACCGGGGACATCGCTTGTATGGCGTTTACAACTGGACGAGCATGTTCTCTGAGCGCCAATTGCTATGCCATTGCATAGGTGTCGAAGTCTATCGGGAGCTTCTCGAAGCTGAACGCTCGGCCGGATCGCTTACCGATTTGCGAAAGGCAGCTTACATATACCTCTCGCTAAGCCTTGACAAGTTACTGAATTACAACTCGCGCATGACTCGGTGGATTGTGCTCCGCGGAGTGATGGCAGGAACCTTCGATCGACATAACTTTTCACTGAACTGGTCCTTCGTCGAAATGGCCCACCTAGACGCTGGTCTCGGCTACGAATGGGCCTTAGAGCAAACCGCGAAGTGTATCGAAGAACTCGTCGAGCTAGTACGACCTGAAGAAGCTTTAGCTGCAAAAATTGCTGCAAAAGCGCAGAAAAAAAACGCAAAAGGCACTAACCTTCCCTTTGCTTCCCTCGAAAATACTCTTGATGAGACATGCGCACCGCCGCCAGTTACTATCACTTGCAAGTCTGGAGATCGCCTCGATCAAATCGAAGACGACACGATCGATGTCGTTGTAATGGACCCTCCCTACTACGACAATGTGATGTACGCCGAAATCTCGGACTTCTTTTACGTATGGCTTAAGCGCACAGCGGGCTATGTCGAGCCAAGTCTTTTTCGGCGCCACCTTACAGACAAAGACCAGGAAGCGGTCGCGAACTTGGCCCGATTCAAGGGCCAGAAGGGCGCCAAGATTCTCGCTGGCCGTGATTACCAAGAGCGGATGGCGGCGATCTTTACAGAATGTCGGCGTGTATTAAAAGCCGAGGGTGTGCTCACTCTAATGTTTACTCACAAGGCTACAGGAGCGTGGGATGCGCTAACCACCGGCCTGATGAAGGCAGGATTTGTGATCACTGCTTCCTGGCCAATCAATACAGAGGCCGAAGGCAGTCTGCATATCAAAGACAAATCGGCAGCCAACAGCACCATCTTCCTTGCATGTCGTCCTCGCCAGCAGCAAGCAACGACGGCGGAAAAGCTTTACTGGGAAGATGTAGAGCCGCTTGTCGCCAAGGCGGTTCGCGAGCGCGTACAGAAGTTTCAAGATGCGGGGATTTCCGGAGTTGATCTATACCTCGCAAGTTTTGGACCGGCATTGGAAAAGTTCTCCGAGTTCTGGCCGCTCGAACGTGGAACACCGCGACCACAGGTCGAACTGGAAAAGAAGAGAAAGAAACAAGCTGACTTGTTCCCGGAGGAGATCGATCCTTACGCGGTAACACCGGAAGATGCGCTCACGGCTGCCCGCCGTGAGGTGAAGAACTGGAGACTGGAACAGCTCACCCACCGCAGAAGCCGGGCCGACATGGACCCAGTAACCGCTTGGTTTGTACTGGCCTGGGATGCTTTCGAGGCGCCCGTCTTTCCCTATGACGAAGCTCTGCGCCTTGCGCGGGCTGTGGGCGTGGATCTCGAAAAAGACATCGTGGGAAGACTGGCAACCAAGAGAGGTAGCGACATAGTTCTCTTGGATAGCCAGCAAAGGGCGGCAAAAATGTTTCTGGGGCCAGGAGATGGTTCACGAGCCATGCTTGATGTGCTCCATCATGGGGCCTACGCGGCGCGCTCCCGCAGTCTGGAGGCTGCACGCGAGCAACTCGAAAAAGGTAACTGGCTCAGCGATCCCTCATTTCATGTTGCGCTCCAAGCGGTCCTCGAAGTACTGCCCGTCTCGGCGAAGTTTTCAAAGATTGAATTGACTCCGGCGCTCTCCGGATTCGGCAGTGACTTTGAAGCCCTTGAGAATCTGCGGCGGCTCGCGTTCACCGAGCATGTTGACGAGCCAGAGCAGCTCAAGCTTTGGAAAGAGCCGGAGGTCCAGGCTTGAAGACTCTCGTTGAAGAGATCGTGGATCAGACTGGACTTCCTCGGGCCAAGGTAAATGAGACTTTGACTCACGTGTTCGCGCACATACATCGGCGCTTGTACGAAGGCAAAGGGGACTACATCGGGGAGAGACTTCGCTGGGATATCGGCATTGAAGCCTATCTTCATTTTATCGGGGTTTTGATCTCTTTAAATGAGAACTACAGTGGGGCGGAATGGTTTGAATATGCGGAACGAACGGCTTCTCCTGAGGACCGCGAACGTCTTCAGGAACAAATGAAAGACTGGAAGCGAAGAGAAGGTTTTGAGTAGGCAAATATGGCACTGTTACCGGATCATCAATGGAAGTTGAAGTACACGCCCGAGGATGGCAATCTCGTGCAGTGCTTCTATGTTCCTGCGCTCCGGAGTGCCACCCGGTACGACCGCTCGACCGGATATTTCTCGGCAACTGCGTTGACTCTTGCAGCGCGGGGCATTGAAGGTCTTGTTCGCAACGACGGTCATATGCGACTCATCGTCGGTTGCACGCTGCATGAAGAGGAAGTTGAGGCGATTCGCAAGGGTGAGGAATTGCGGGCGACCGTTGAGGCGCATCTCGGTAACATGCCTTTGCAGGCCGACAATCCAAAAGAAAAGGATGCGCTAGAACTGCTGGCATGGATGGTCGCCAAAGGAATCCTTGACGTGCGTCTGGCCGTTCCCTGCGACAACCAGCGGCAACCAATCGCCAGCAATGGAATTTTTCACGAGAAGGCCGGAATCGTTGAAGACAAGGCCGGACATCGTCTCGCCTGGAATGGCAGCCTGAATGAAACGGTCTATGGCTGGCAGGTGAATTGGGAAAGCATCAACGTCTTCCAATCGTGGGAACTCGATTCGCGGCGCGTGGATGAAGAAGAGCAAAACTTTGCTCGCATTTGGTCGGGCACGAGTCCGCGGCTCCTTACATTGGATGTTCCCTCGGCAATTGAGCAGAATCTTCTGCGCTTCCTGCCTGAAAACGACATGCCGGCGCGCCTTGAAAAGGTACCGACACCCGACCACCCCGTTAAGACCGCCGTATCGCCCGATGGCGACGGCGCCGAGTTGGACCTTGCAGAGCAACGCAGAATGCTTTGGGGGTACATCAAATATGCACCCTCGTTCGACCAGCCTGGAGCGGAACGTGTGGGAGAAGCCACGGCTGCAATCGAGCCGTGGCCCCATCAGATTAAGGCTTTCGAAAGAATGTACCACCAGTGGCCGCCTAAGCTCCTAATTGCAGATGAGGTTGGACTTGGGAAAACGATCGAAGCAGGTTTGCTGTTGCGGCAGGCGTGGATGGCGGGACGAGCCAAGAGAATTCTGATTCTCGCTCCGAAAGCCGTTCTGAAGCAGTGGCAATTGGAGTTGAGAGAGAAGTTCAATCTCAACTGGCCCATCTATGATGGCCATCGCTTGGAGTGGTACGAGTCGCCGGCCCTGCGCGGCAAGAACATCAAAAGCGTTGATCCTGACAAATGGCACGACGAGCCTATCGTGCTGGCATCAAGCCAACTGATGCGGCGGACGGAGCGTGCCAGGGAGATATTGGACCAAGCCGCGCCGTGGGATCTGGTGATATTGGATGAGGCCCACCATGCGCGCCGAAAATCTCCCGGCGCAACTAATAGCCGCGGTCCAAATGCTTTGCTGCGCCTGATGCTGGGATTGCGCGGAAAGACCCAGGGATTAGTACTCCTGACGGCAACGCCGCTTCAGGTCCATCCCGTGGAAGTGTGGGACCTTTTGAACTTATTGGGGATGCCGACAGAATGGTCAGATCGAGCATTCGTGGCCTTCTATGAAGCGTTGGCCAAGCCTTCACCCTCACACGAGGAATTTGAATCGCTTTCGAGGTTGTTTCGCGCTTTTGAGGCGCAATATGGGGAAGTTTCGGCGGAGGTAGTACAGAGCAAGACACAAACAAGCCGATTGAGAGCTGTACAACTGCTGCGGAGTTTGCGCGACGAAGCGACTATGCCCCGAAGAGCGCTCTCCGCAAGGGATCGCGAGACTGCACTTCACATACTCCGTCAGAACTCGCCAGTCGGTAGATTGATCTCCAGAAACACTCGCGACCTTCTTCGCCGTTATTACAAGGAGGGGCGCATTTCTACTCCGATTGCCGACCGCGAAGTGGACGACCGGTTCCTCACGATGAGTGATGACGAACGGCATATCTACGAACTGGTAGAGACCTATATTCGCGAAACATACAACAAGGCGTCGGCATCGACTAGAACCGCGGTCGGATTTGTGATGACGATCTACCGCAAGCGTCTGGCGAGCAGTTTCTACGCACTGACCAGGACTCTTGAGAAACGCTTGGCGGCGATCAAGAAGGGTGATGGGTCCATCGCTGGCACAACGGACGAGGACCTTCCCGACGATGATCTCGCTGAGGAACTGCTCGATACGGACGAGATCACCGAAATGGAACGGGAAGCGCTGAACTTCGAAGAACGCTCCTCGATTGAGGATTTGCTCCTTCGGGTAAGCAGCCTCCCGCCCGATACCAAAGCACGTGAGCTTCGAAACGTGATCGATGAGCTGCGAGCGGCCGGGTACGGACAAGTGATGGTGTTCACTCAGTTCACCGATACGATGGATTTCTTGCGTGATCAACTTCGCGCCACGCCGGGTCTGAAGATGATGTGCTATTCGGGCCGGGGCGGTGAGATTCCCATCGGAGATTCCGAATGGGCAGTAATACCGCGAGACCAGGCGAAGCGGAGGTTCAAGAACGCGGAGGCTGACGTGCTGCTCTGCACCGACGCCGCCGCCGAGGGACTGAACTTCCAGTTCTGCGGAGCCCTTGTAAACTACGATCTGCCTTGGAATCCGATGCGAGTTGAACAAAGAATCGGACGAATCGATCGCGTGGGGCAAAGATACCCAAAGATTCGAATCGTAAACCTGCAATACAATGACACCATCGAGACCGCGGTGTACAAGGTCCTTCAGGAGCGGATCGGGTTCTTCACTTCTGTCGTCGGCAAGCTTCAACCGATTCTTTCCAGCGTGCCCCAGAGAATCGCCGCGGCAGTTTTGGGTACAACGGACCTACCGGACGATGGCCGGCTCGTGGCCGGAATCGAAGAGGATATTGCGGCAACAGACGCAACTTCGTTTGACCTGGATAGCCTTGTGGTCTCCGAACTCGACGCAGAACAGCGCCCCGAAGCTCTTTATGGATTGGGGAATCTTCGCGACGTCCTTCGCCATCACGAATTATTTCTACCGGATGCTCAGCTAGAAGCCACACACAGTAACGAGTTTCAATATCTAATCCCGGGAATGAAAAAACTCCGCATCACGATCAGTCCGGAATACTATGACACGCACGCCGGAGATGTGGAATTTTGGTCTCCTGGCAGTCCAATATTTCCAGAACCAATCGACGTCGTAGATACAGAAGCGGCTCGGCACGTCTCCCTCTCCTCACTTCTTTCGGATACATCCGGGTGACGCTTGGGTGCAAGTTAATTGGCGCGGCCCAGCCGGCTGGGCGATGTAGAGATCATCCTGCGTAGGAGTCAATGATTCCAGAGTCAGCATCCGCTCCAGCATCTGGATCAACGTGGGCCGCGAAACGTTGAGCAGGTCTGCAGCTTCCTGAGTGGTGAGTTCCGCATTGATCGGGACGATTTACGGTGTGATTCTCGGCATTGGAACAACCCTAGCCGAGAATCACACAATATTATCTTTCGATGCCCTATGATTGGGTTCCAAGAAAGGAACACCCTTCCGATGACCCAGCCTGAGAAGAATTACTTAGACGCTTACTTGAGCGCGCTCAAGGAAAAGACTGCCAAAGGTCTGCCATCCGACGAATTTTTCGAGCAGTTCTGCGCAGATCAAATGCTTAAAGAACGCGACTTGGACCTGACTGAAATGGCATCAGGTAGAGTTCGCGGGCACCATGATGGCGGTGTTGACTCTATCTATTTGTTTGTGAATGGGAGGCTGATACAGGACGGGTCTAAGCCAAGCGACTTCAAACGACAGCAACAACCCTTGCTGCACCTCGTCATTATTCAGGCGACAGAGACGCCATCATTCGAAGAGGATAGGATTCGCAAATTCGCCACGATGACCGGACACCTATTGGATTTGGCGCATCCAGACTTGAACGATTACAAGGATCGCTACAATGCTTCACTCCGGCAAGCTGTTCAGCGTTTTCGTGACTGGTGGACCGCACTTATTCCACAATTACCAAGACTAAAGGTGACTTTCTATTACGCTGCTAAGGCTCCTGATGACCCTCATCCAAACGTACGAGGTTTAGCTAACGAATTGGAGCAACAGGTAAGAGAGCTTTACCCATGCGAATGCGGGGTTGAGTTTATTAATGCGAAAGCGTTGCTCGCCCTTGCGCGACGTTCCCGCCGACAGCCGTTGCCGCTAAAGTTTGAGGAATCGCTCTCGTGGACCAAGAGAGGTGTTGGGTATATCTGCTTAGTTCCCATGGAATCTTATGTTGACTTCATTACTGCCGAAGACGGACAGAAGCGCGAGTACATCCTAGCGCCAAACGTGCGCGGCTATTTGGGGGACAAGGGAATTAACGAGGGAATCCGCAATACCCTAAACGGCAAGCAAACTATGGAGTTTTGGTGGCTGAATAATGGAGTCACGGTTGTCGCCTCGAAAATCCATCCAAGTACGCGAGAATTAATGCTAGAAGAACCCCGTATTGTCAACGGACTTCAAACATCGAGAGAAATCTATGAATATTCTCAGGCCAAGAACGTTTCTGGCGATCCACGCCATATCGTGGTCAAAGTGATTGAAACCTCTGATAAGGAAACGTTCAACACGATTCTCAAGACCACAAACAGCCAAACCAAGATTGATAAGGTCTATTTTCATGGCATGGAGGACATCCACGAAAAGATTGAAATGGCGTTTCCGTCGTTCGGCCTTTTTTATGAGCGGCAGAAAAATCAATATTTTGACGACGAGTCTCATGACCGTGACAAGATAATCACGCTCCCTTATCTAATACAGGCGTTGATTGCTATTGTGCTTCGCAACCCCGACCAGGCTCGCGGGAGGCCCACTTCGTTCGGGGAAAAAGAGTACGGGAAAATGTTTAGAAATAGTGATAAGCCTGAATTGTACGCAAACGTCGCGTTGCTAATGAAGCGGACAGAGGATTTCTTGGGGTCTCGAAATCCCTCCCTTGATCGTAGCTACCAATACAACGTTAAGTTTTACGTTGCCATGCACGCTGCATGTACGATTCTTAAGGACGCAGAGCCATATCGGTCTAAGATATCGCAGTTGTCCCCTGTAAAGGCGACTGACACGCTTTTGGGCGATTCGCTAACTGCGGTTCATAAGATATACACGAAGCTAAGCAAAGCCGAAGACCCTGATTTGGTGGCTAAGGGACCTAAGCTAGCTCAAGCTCTTCAGCAGGAATTGTTAACAAAATACGGCACTAAACGAGAACGGGCGACATTAACGAAGAAGAAACGGAAAAAATGAAAGAGGCCGGATGAACGGGTTATCCTTGGTCGCCCGGTTGTTATATGTGAGATGAATCATCGTCCCCGACTAGCACTCTTCAGTAGCCATTCCCAACGCAAAGGTGAGCTATGAACACCTACCGCCATCGGGTGGCTTCAGTTCAGGGGGTTTGGTCGTAAAAGACGACCTGACCTGTCCCGTTCAACTGCAATAGAAGGTCGAATTCCTTCACGTTGCGCGTCAATACCGCGCATCCATGTTTTACCGCAGTGAGAAAGATCAGGGCATCGTTGAGAGCCTTGCGCCGATCGTCCTTCTCGTAGTTCTGTAGCCGGGCAAGCATGCCGGCGAGAATACCCGCTTCCCGCCATATCTCGCGGTCCGGAGAAAGTATCCTGTGCTGCGTTCGCCGGTCGATCGATTCGGTGATTCGCTCGATATGGTTTGCGCTCCGAGGATCGGCTGGATCGAGCTGGCCTACGGCCGCTGCGAGCTCCGCTTCGGTCACCGAGGAGTGCCACGAGATGCTTGAGCGCAGCGCAACCTCAGCTTCATCCGGCAAGCGGTTCTGCAGCGTGTCGATATACACGGTCGTATCAAGCAAGAAATTCGGGAACGGCGGCCGCCATCCTGTCAGGAAAGTCAAAACAGATCGGTCACGGTAAGCGAGCCCGGCGAGGCGTTTCTCGGGCTTGAGCCGGCGAATCGCCTGCCGGAATGTCGAACTAGAACTCAAGGTTGACGTCTCTCGCGACTGTACCGCGCTGGCTGAGCAACCAGTCGGCATAATAATCGGCAACCACAAGGTTCACCAGGGCCGCCTCGATCAGCTTTGAGTCGGACTGGATACCTGTCTTTTTCTTCGCTTCCGCGACCAGCCCGGAGGGCATTCGCCCGCGGACCGTCAGAGTCCGGCTCCCGCTGAGCAGGCCACGCTCTTTGGCAATGGACATTGCGTCGCTGGTCCGCCGATCACGGACCACGGGCATCTTCTTTGGGGCGGTGGAGCGGCTTGTTGTCGCTGGCTGCGCCATAAGGTCACCTCTTGAAAAGAGTAGCACAACTGGAGAAGATTTGTGCTACATAAGTAGCAGTACCGAACCTTGACGGCTCTTCGTCTGAAAACAGACTTGACTACTTGGATGGATTTTCCCCAGCCATCGAGGATGCCCTGATCGGACGGGAAAAACTCGGCACCATGTTGACCGAACCCAGGATGCCGATAGCGAGAATGGCACACGCCCACGCAAAGACGTCTCCATGCGCCGAATAAAACGTCACATCACTACAAAATCCGAAGAGCGCCGGCAACGCATCTGTCTGATGCCGCAGAATGCTTTGCTGCACGCGCCCATAGGGATCGATTGAGGCAGTGACACCGTTGTTCGTGCCGCGCAGCAGCCAGCGCCGGTTCTCGATCGCACGCATCCTCGCCATGTTTAGGTGTTGCCATGGCGCGCTTGTATCGCCATACCAGCCGTCATCGCTGATGTTCACCAGCACCTCGGCGCCCATCTTCGTGAACTGCCGCACCTCATCGGCAAACACCGCCTCGTAGCAGATGAACACTCCGTACCGATGCCCATTCAGCAGAAAGACCCGCCGCTCCGTTCCCGGTCTGAACTTCGAAACCATGCCCGTCAGCTTGCGCGCAAAGAACAGGAGCTTCGGAAACGGAACGAACTCGCCGAATGGAACCAGGTGTATTTTGTCGTAGCGGCCAATCTCTTTTCCATCCGCGCCAAATACCATCGCCGAAACATGGTCGAACGTATCGTCCGCCGCCTGGTCCGGGTCCGAGCCGATTCCATTCACGATCACTGGCGCATGCACCGTCTGGGCGATCGCGCTCATCGCCACCTTGAACCGTGCATCCTGCTCGAAAAAAGGCGCTGGCGATTCAGGCCACACCACGAGGTCAGGATGCGTGGCATACGGCGGGCAAACGACTTCGCCGGGCACCGCCCCGGTCTGCGGAATTCCCTCGATGTATCCTTTGCACTTCTCCTCAGCCAGCCGGACAAACTCCGCCATGTGCGCATCCCACTCGCCCGGCCCAGTCCAGTACCCTACACCTCCCACATTGAGATTGGGTTGAATCAGCACTGCCGTCGCCGTCGTCTCGGCCTTCAGCGGCTGCACCAGCATCCCGGCCCACCCCGCGAGCAACAACAGCGCGCCCGCAGCTAGGCTTACAATCCGGTCGCGCAAGCGCGTGACCGTCAAGCCAGCCACGATCAGTGCATTCACGGCGACGAGCAAAAAGGTGATTCCGTAAACGCCCGTCCACAGAACCAGCCGAGTCACCAGTTGGTTGTCGACCTGCAAATACCCCAGTTGATCCCACGGAACGCTCGTTATCCGCGCCGCGGCAAGATCGAGCGCCACCCAGATGAACGGTGCCGTCGCGAGCGCGAGCCAGACCTTGCCCGATCGCCGGCGGACCAAGGTGACGAACAGTCCGAACAGCCCGAAGTAGAGGCCGAGCACAAGGCTGAAGCCGATCAGCAGCAGCGTCGGCGTCAGGGCCGGCATATTGCCGTAGCGCTCCATCGTGTTGCGGACCCAGTAGCAGTTACCGCAATACCAGAGCACTCCACAGAGGTAGCCCAGCAGGAATCCCCGGCGAATAGCGTGATGTTCATCCGCGTTGCTGGCAAGCAGCGCCCACAGCAGCGGCACCAGCGCGAACCAGGCGAACACCGAGCGCCAAGGCAGCATGGGACCGGTCAGCGGAAACGGCAGTTCCAGGAGTACAGCAGAAAGGCTGGACGCGGCCCACAATGTCCACGAGTGGCGACCCACTGAGCCGGGGCCGTTCTTGATATTCTTTAAAATCTTAGGCCTCATCTTCTCTAACATCTTGAACCTCTTTCACCTACCGAACTGGTACACATAACCGACGCAGGCGTGCCGTAGTTTTGAATTGAGAAATTGCGGCATGCCTGTATCTTCCACAGTGCGAAAAGCTGGGCCTTTCACCGGTTCTGGAACAAATGACACTTGCACCGCCACGGATTGCAGCCGCGAGTACGTGGCGATCGTTCGGATCCGGCAATTTCAGGGCGGGGATGAGTTGCTCGTAGCCAGTAACGAGAGCGTCGGGAACGTGCAAGTTCTGGATCAGAGGCCGAGTTCCTGATCGTACGCGACCAGTTCGGCAAGTGCCGCACGGCGATCCGCCTCAAGTTTGCGCTTGTACTCGATCGCCTTTGCGAAGGGTACGCGGCGATGCGTTCCAACCTTGCGATACGGAATCAGTCCCTGCTCCAGCATCTGGATCAAAGTGGGCCGCGAAACGTTGAGCAGATCTGCAGCTTTCTGAGTGGTGAGTTCCGCATGGACCGGAACGATTTTGACCGCGTTGCCGCGGCTCATCTCGTCGAGGATTTGGATAAGCAGCCGGGCGGCGGAGGCGGGAATTTTCACTGTCGGTTCAGACTTGAAGTCCATCGCGCGCAGATCGAGAGAAGCATTCTTCCCGAGCCGCAGGGCAAGGATATCCTTAGTCTCCCGCGCAAGCTCGGCATCCGCTTGCGACGGAATTTCTGAAACCAGAACGGCAGTTGGCGCCATAGACACCTCCAGAATGATTCTGCCAAATATTCGAAATCAACGCAACCAATCGAAGCATACGAAACGATAATCGAAGCAAACGAAAAATTCTGAGGACTTGGGACAGATACCTCGATCTGGCCGGGATCGGGCCTGGATAAGGCCGTAATCCACAGAATTTGATTTTGTCAGGCTTGTCAGAAAATTCGCCCAACAAAGGGGAAAGCAAGCGGAAAAACGCGAAAACATCGATTCAACAAAAACTACTGTAAACCGTTTAAATATAGCAATATAAGCCACATACTTAACCGGCTTACCGGCCTCTGGTGCAGAGCAGGATGCTCTCCACCCACCCTACCCAGTAGAGTTGTCATGTTTGTCAGGCAGCGACCCATCGCGACCCATAAGTGACCTATTTTCAATAAGGGTAGACAAGGGTAACCTAGCGGATAGGGGCCGTCAATCCGCAGTAAATACGCGCTAACTCGTTTGGGTTTAGTTATTTATGGGTCGATGGGTCGATGGGTTGGCGGAGAGGGGGAGATTCGAACTCCCGATAGCCTTTCGACTATGCCTGATTTCGAGTCAGGTGCATTCAACCGGGCTCTGCCACCTCTCCGATTTTCAGAAATGCTGCCATCGTTCGAAATGCAAGTCCCGGCGGCCCGCATCCAAATCCATTGAGGCAGCAGCGCCCCGCAAAACCAAAGGTTACGTCCCGTCTACCGCGAAAGCGCGAGAGAGCAGGGCCGCGAATTGACAATGGTGGCGCATCCCTAGTTTACCGGGCAGGTACCAAGGCGGCAAGGTCGCCGCTTCTCGAAATCCAAGCTGCAGCAGGTCTTGACGAACGCGCCCCTTCTGCTCACTCATAGGTGATACTTTGACCTTGGCCGAATTGAGCGTCTTTGAACCGGACTGGAAGAGCGGCTCTTTTCCTTCCCGTACCTCTTAGGAATTGCAATCGGCATCGAAAGTCTGGAGCGCGGGTCACATGATGGAATTCCATATTTCGCGAACAGCACGGGAACGCTATCGGTTTGCGGATTCGCTGTTTTCCTTTAACGGCAACGTCGTTTTTGCCGACCTCGCCGCATGCCGCGCCTTCGCGTATCAGATGAACCAGGTTCGCGATGCGGCCAGGTTTCCTGACCGCGCGGTTCATGCCGGCCAATTGTTTGCCATGGGTCTGATCGATGAGGCCAGCCACGTCGTGCTGGCGCAATACCGCAAGAAATTTGACCCCGAGGTGATGACCGCTGCGTTGGATTGGTTCTCCGCCCAGGTCGGCGCGGCTGAGATCGACAAGCTTCTCTTGACCTTTGTCGAGCATTTTCCCGGCCAGAGCGTCATCCGCGGACTTGAATCCCCTCAGCAATGGCTCTCCGGTACTACCGACGGAATGCCCCACCGTGCGGTCGCTCTCGAAGAACTTTTTCTTCTTTGGGCAGCGAACCGCAACGAGGCGTTCAAGCCATTCGATGAGCTCTTCGAAGAAAAGAGCTTGGCCGAAAAGACAGTCTACCGGCAGGTCACCCGGGAACTTCCCAAATATTTCGCCACGCGCCCGCTGATCCCCGTGGAAGGTACAGGCCAGGTGAGCCTGATTGACCTTCTGCGCGCACCTGCCACCGGCGCCCCACGGTCCCTGAGCGAGCAGCTCTCTCTGATCCGCAGATTGTGGAAGTCCCTCCTCGGCGATAGCATGGACCGTTTCCTCATGATCGCCGGAGAAATCCTGCGCGAAGAGGAACTCGCCATCTGGATGCAGTTCAATCCCGACGCGGGCCGCGTGCGCGCCGCTGCAGAGGAAGCTGCCCGCCGGCGTCGCGAACGCGGGGAACAGCAGTGGCAATCCATCGTCAGCAAGTCCGAAGTACCGGTCTTCGGCGACCCTGCCTACGAGTACGAAAAATTCAGCGCCGACACGGCCTGGATGCCCAGCACGGTCCTCATTGCCAAGAGCACCTATGTCTGGCTTGCGCAACTCAGCAAACAATATGGTCGCCATTTCAGCCGCCTCGACGAAATTCCCGACGAAGAGCTGGCGACCTTGGCGCGCCGCGGTCTCAACTCGCTCTGGCTCATCGGCGTTTGGGAGCGCAGCCGCGCCTCGAAAACCATCAAGCTGCTCTGCGGCAATTCCGACGCTGTGGCATCCGCCTATTCGCTCTATGACTATCGGATCGCCGATGACCTGGGCGGGGAACGTGCCTATATCAACCTTCGCGATCGCGCCTATCACCACGGCATTCGCCTGGCCAGTGACATGGTTCCCAATCACATGGGCATCGATTCGCCGTGGGTCGTCGAGCACCCTGACTGGTTCATTGCGCGCCCTCAGCCGCCTTATCCCGCCTACAGCTTTGAAGGACCCGATTTATCCAGCGACGGCCGCGTCGAAATCAAAATCGAGGACCATTACTTTACGCAGACCGATGCTGCTGTAGTCTTCCGTCGGCGCGACAAATCCTCTGGGGAGACCCGCTACATCTATCACGGCAACGATGGCACAAGTTTCCCTTGGAACGACACTGCGCAACTCGACTACCTGAATCCCGCGGTACGCGAGCAGGTGATCCAGACGATCCTTCACGTCGCCAGGCTCTTTCCGGTAATTCGCTTCGACGCCGCAATGACCTTGGCCAAACGCCACTTTCACCGGCTCTGGTTTCCGGGTCCCGGATCGAGCGGCGCGATTCCATCCCGCGCCGAATACAGCATGAGCGACGAGGAGTTCAATCGCATCATGCCGCAGGAATTCTGGCGCGAAGTGGTCGACCGCGTGGCCGCCGAGGTCCCCGGCACGTTGCTTCTTGCCGAAGCCTTCTGGCTCATGGAGGGCTACTTTGTCCGCACCCTCGGCATGCATCGCGTCTACAACAGCGCCTTCATGAACATGATGCGCGACGAGGAAAACGCCAAGTACCGCTCGGTCATCAAGAACACGCTCGAATTCGATCCGGATATCATGAAGCGCTACGTCAACTTCATGAGCAATCCCGACGAACGCACGGCCATCGATCAATTCGGCACCGGTGACAAGTGTTTCGGTGTCGCCGTGCTCATGTCCACTCTGCCTGGCCTGCCGATGTTTGGCCATGGCCAGGTCGAGGGCTTCACCGAAAAATACGGGATGGAATACCAGCGCCCGCGCTACGATGAGACGCCCAATCACTGGCTCGTCGAGCGCCACGATCGTGAGATTGCCCCACTGCTCAAGAAGCGTTGGCTCTTTGCCGAGAGCAGCAACTTCCTGCTTTACGACTTCTTCGAAGCTTCGGGCTCGGTCAACGAGAACGTCTTCGCTTATTCAAACCGCAACGGCGATGAGCGCGCCCTCGTCATCTACAACAACCGCTTCGGCACCGCCCACGGGACGATCGATTTCTCGGCGGCCTACGCCGACAAGTCGAATTCTCAACTTCGCCAGCAGCGCTTGCGCGAAGGCCTGGCCCTCACAGGGGATCCCGGCGTCATCCTCGCCTGGCGCGATTCACTCAGCGACCTCGAATACCTCCGCCGCGCCAACGTGCTTGCCGAGCGCGGTCTCACGCTCGATCTGCACGCTTACCAATCGCATGTCTTTCTCAACTGGCGCGAATTGCGCTCAACTGCGGGGCAGCCGTGGGATCGTTTGTGCGATCAACTCAACGGACGCGGCGTTGCCAACCTCGACGACGCCCTCGCGCTGATGGAATTGAAGCCTGTGCACGATGCCCTCGATGCCCTGCTCGATCCCGAACTCGTGCGGCAACTTGCCGACTTCGCGGAACAGCCACCCCTGACTGTCGCGGCAGACCGAAAAACCCAACGCGAACGCAGCGATTTCGTCGAGCAAGCCTTGACGCGGTTTGAAGCACTCTTCCGGGCCACGCAAGAAGCCTCAGCTTCTTTGATCGGTGACCTGAAGGCGGCAGAGCCAGTCGCGAGCTTGCGCGCATCTGCATTCCGCGACTGCCTGCGCTCTGTTATGCATCTTCCCGCGGTGGAAGCATTTTTCCCAGCGCCGTGGCCCGCGACCGCCCGCCACGTATTACCCAGTCCGAGCCCGCACGATACCGCAACTGCACTGTGGGGCCCGGTGTTCGGCTGGTGTGTCATCGATTGCCTGGCGTCCACCATCGATCCAGAGCATCCGCATCGCGCGGCGCTCGCACTTTTCGATCGCTTGCGTTTGCGCGAGCCACTCGCCCACACCTTTCACACGCTCGGCATCGAAGGTGAAGAGAGTTGGCGAGCCACCGCACGTATCAAGGTGTTGCTTCTCGCTCATGCCGATGCGCTGCGACCAACGAGCACGACCTCACCATCGCGGCCTGAAGCTGTCGCGACGCCGTCCCAACCCCGAGCCACGTCTGCAAGCTTCGCCGAGGACAAGAACGCACACATTCCTCCGCGTGCGCCTGCTTCTCGCACTGTGCCTGGCGAGCACGAAACCGGCTTCGCGGCTACTCTATGGCGTGATCCGGACGTGCGTTGGTTGACAGGCGTTCACGAGGCGGGTGGCCATGACTATCTTGTGAAAGAGCCCTTTGAAGAATTGATCTGGTGGCTCCAGCTCCCCACACTGCTGCGGCTCGCGAGTCATTCTGAACCCAACCGGCCCGCGGCCGCGGCCATCGCCAAGGCTGTTGAAGACGCCGTTGTCACGGTAGCCACTGCTGGATACCAGACAGATCGGTTGTTGGCCTTCGATCGGCGCAGTCGGAACAAGGACGCCGCCACCCCAACCGGCAGGGAACCGGGAAACAAAAACGGCGAGCCTCCTCGTTCTTCCGTAACACCGCCGAAAGTTCAATCGGCGCTAGAACCGGCAGAGGCGAAGAAGAAATA
>Ga0182024_10002912_pt1 | contig 41698 bp, 43 predicted proteins | sample P32metaG_FD_120480 | JGI IMG/M metagenome (GOLD analysis project Ga0182024, IMG submission 120480) | Permafrost microbial communities from Stordalen Mire, Sweden - P3-2 metaG (Illumina Assembly) | ecosystem: Environmental > Terrestrial > Soil > Wetlands > Permafrost | place: Sweden: Stordalen... | reverse complement strand
GAATCCCACCGGGTACCGATTGGATCTTTTGTTTACCTTTTGCGATTTCTTCGCCATGACACTCTCCCGTTTAATGAAAGTGTCTAACTTCGCCGCTGTCTCAAAACTTGGGGGCACTCCATTGGCCGCCGATGAACGCAGATGAACGCTGATAAGCATTTTGTTTTCTATCGGCGTTAATCGGCGTTCATCAGCGGCCATATATGGTTTTCGCTTTAGAACTCGGCGTTGCCAGGTGTGCGTGGAAACGGAATCACATCCCGAATGTTCTTCATCCCAGTGAGATACATCATCATCCGCTCGAAGCCCATCCCGAAGCCGGCGTGCTCGACGCCGCCGAACCGGCGCAGTTCCAGATACCACCAGTAGGCCTCTTCGTTCATCCCGGCATGCTCGCGAATCTTACTCAGCAGCAGGTCGTGCCGCTCCTCGCGCTGGCTGCCGCCGATGATCTCGCCGATTCTCGGCACCAGCACATCCATCGCCGCCACGGTCTTGCCGTCATCGTTGGTCCGCATGTAGAACGCCTTGATCTCGCGCGGATAATTGGTGACGATCACGGGCTTCTTAAAAAGCTCCTCGGTGAGGTACCGCTCATGCTCGCTTTGCAAGTCCGATCCCCACTCGGTGGGAAACTCCCAGGTCCGGCCTGACTTCTGGAGCAGCGCCACCGCTTCCGTGTAGGAAATGCGTTCAAAACTGCCGGCTAGCACGCCTTCGAGATTCTGGAACAATTCCGGCTCGTACCACTTGCTCAGGAATTCCAGATCCGGGCGGCACTCCGCCAGCACCTGCTCCACCAGGCTCTTGAGAAAAGCTTCGGCCAGGTCCTGATCGTCGTTCAGGTCGCAGAAAGCCATCTCCGGCTCGATCATGTAAAACTCCGCCAGGTGGCGCGGCGTGTTCGAATTCTCGGCCCGGAATGTGGGGCCGAACGTGTACACGTTGGCGAATCCCAGCGCCAGGATCTCGGCTTCCAGTTGGCCGCTCACCGTGAGAAACGTGCGTTTCCCAAAGAAATCCTGCGTGAAGTCCACCGGCTTTCCGGAGCGCGCCGCCGCCTCCAGATCGAGGGCCGTCACCTGGAACATGGAGCCTGCGCCTTCCGCGTCGGAACCCGAAATGATAGGCGCGTGCACGTAGAGGAAGCCGCGGTCCTGAAAGAATTTGTGAATGGCCCGCGCTAACACGTTGCGCACTCGGAACACGGCTCCGAATGTATTGCTGCGACCGCGCAGATGTCCCAAAGGCCGCAGCGTCTCCAGGTTGTGCTTCTTCTTTTGCAGCGGGTACTCTTCCGGATTGGCCGTGCCGTGGATCACCAGCGCCCGCGCTTTGAGTTCCACCGCCTGGCCTTTGCCGGGCGAGGCCACCAGCTCGCCCTCCACGCTCAAGCAAGCGCCCGTGGTGATGCTGGCCACGACTTCGCCGGGCACCACGCCTTCGTCGAGCACCACCTGCAAATCGGTAGGCGAAGAGCCGTCATTCAACTGGATGAAATGTACGTTCTTTCCATCGCGCCGCGTTTTGACCCATCCCCGGGCTGTCACCGTAGCTCCGGGAACCCCGCGGAGCAGGTCGCGGACGTAGCCTCCGGGAAGGATCACGGCTCGTCTTCCTGCTCTTCCAGACGATCGAAAATCTGCTTCACCTGATCGAGCGGATTGGGAACGTCGGTGCGCTCTTTCAGTTCGAGCAACAGGGGAAACTGGCCCGGACAGCCGCGGAACAATTGCATGGTTTGCCGCCAATCGATGGTCCCGCCGGAGGACAGAAAAGGAAACAGGTGGATGTCGTCCTTCCCATTGTTATCGTGCACATGCGTGGAGCGTATGCGCTCTTTCATGAGGCCGAAGGCGGAGGCAACGCCCTCGTTCATGTTGGCGTGCCCGGTATCGAAGACGAAGTTCAACCCCAAGTGCGTGATTTCGTCGAACTGCCGCAGCCGTTCGGCGCTCGAAAGCTCGTTGGGGATGTTCTCCAGCAGGATTTCCACGCCGCGCTGACGGGCAAACAGGCTCAGCTCTTCGAGCGCGCTGAACGCCGCATCGAATTTGCGCATGTCGAATTCTTCCCCGCTCACGCCGATGTGCTGGATGAGGTATCGGAATGGAATCACCTCGGCAATCTCCAGGGCGCGCTTGATTTCATCCACCGATTTCAATCGCTGCCCCTTTACCGGCTCGGTAATCGTGATCACCGAATGCGGGCCGGAGCGCCCCCAGATCTCGTCGGTATACATCGGGGAATGCAGCGAGTGCATCTTCACCTGCGAGTCGTGGAACCAGTGTCCGAGCTCCGCAATCTGCTCCTTGTTGTAGTAGTCCAAATGCTGGCGCGCGCAGAAGATTTCGACAGCCGGAATGCCGGCCTGCTCGATCTTGCTCAACATCGATGTGGTGAGGCGATGATTGACGAACAAGTGCGTGGACAGTACGTGATTCATCGGGGGTACCCTCGATTCTACTATGTGGCGCTGTAGCGGCGTTTCCACTCGAACAGCACAATGCCCGCCGCCACCGACACGTTGAGCGATGAGATTTTGCCCGCCATGGGAATGCGCACCAGCACGTCGCAGTGTTTGCGCACTTGTTCGTGCAACCCCTTGCCTTCGGCGCCCATCACCAGCGCGGTGGGCGTGGAGAACTCGACCCGGTCGTAATCTTCGGCGCCGCCCTCGTCGAGGCCGTAAATCCAGTAGCCGCGCTCTTTGAGCTCTTCCAACGTGCGGTTGATGTTGGTGACCCGGATTACCGGCAGGTGTTCGAGCGCGCCGGCCGCAGCCTTCGCCACCACGTCTGTGACGCCCGCCGCGCGCCGTTCGGGAATGACTATGCCGGCAGCCCCAGCGGCATGCGCCGTGCGAATAATGGCGCCCAGGTTGTGCGGATCTTCCACCCCATCCAGCACCACCAGGATGCCGGCGGCGGGGATCGCGTCCAGATCCGTATATTTCTTGGCAGCGCCTAAGGCCACCACGCCCTGGTGCGCCGGTGTCCCGGCCACTCGGTCGAGCGCCGCCCGCGGCTCGAATCGAACGGGAACCTCGGCCTGGCGCGCCAGATCGACGATCACCTGCAGCCTCGGTCCGCCTGCGCCTTGTGCTACCAGCACGCGGTCCAAGGGACGTCCCGCGCGCAGCGCCTCGGTGACCGGATGAATCCCACTCAGAACCGCCATCTACGATTCCGGCTGGAGCATTAATCCGTTGTTGAACCGGTTCGTGAAATTCGCCATCGCCGCCACCAGCGTGATCTCCACGATCTGCTGGTTGTCGAAGTGCTCGAACAGCGCGGTTCGCGAATCCTTGGCGTCGGCCTCGCGCGTCAATTCGCGGGCGTAGCGGATGGCAGCCCGCTCTGGCTCGGAGAAGATATGGTCTTGCTCCGTCTGCAATGCGCGCAGTTCATCCTCGCTGATGCCGGCTTTTTTCCCGCTGGCCATGTGCGCGGCCGTGCAGTAGGCGCACTCATTAGCAAAGGAGCAAGCCAGGTAGACCAGCTCCTTGATTCGCCGCTCCACGGAGCCCGGCCCCACCACCGCGCCATAAAAAGGCACGAAAGTCTTCAGCACCTCGGGGCGATTCGCCATCGTGCGGAAAAAGTGGTTCGCGCGGTGAGACTTGCTCTCCAGGCCAGCCAGGAACTCGTCCTGCTGCGGGTCCACCATCTTTATCGCTGTTCCCATAGCAACCAGTATAGGCGGGCGCAGCGAATGGATTTAGTGGGATCCGGCACGGTTGGCGCTGGCGAAAGTGCGGATGAAATCGCGATCGCCTTCGACGAAATCGAAACTGCCGAGCTGGTTAATCGGCGCCCAGCGCATTTCGTGAAAGATCAGGTTCTGCGGTTCGCCGCTGTAAGACTGTATGCGGAAGAAGATCAACACAATCGGATCTTTGCCCGAGTATTGGTATTGGTACCGCGTAATCTCGATACCGGCCGCGTTGCCGATCGAGAGTTCTTCCTCCAACTCACGAGCCAGTGCCTGCTCCGGCGTTTCTCCCGGTTCGACTTTTCCGCCGGGGAACTCCCACTTCAGCGCGTGTGATTGTTCGGGTTGCCGCCGCCCGATCAGCACGTTCCCATCGCGCTCGAGAATCGCCGCGACTACTTGGACCATGGCCTTATTGGACCACACGCGCAAGAGACGCGCGGGAAGGCCGACGACCCGCTTTACTGGCTTCTAGAACACCAAGATATTATCTGGCCGCGGATGAACGCCGATGAACGCCGATTGAAGACCAGAGAATTTGAGTTTGTCTTATCCGCGTTAATCCGCGTTCATCGGCGGCCAGATCTCTTTTTTTCGCAATCTGCTAGGAGCATTCGGCAAACGAGTGTGCCAAATGGTCCGCTAACCCCTGTGTTAGCAAAGCGAATTTTGCAATTTGGCACACGATGTGCCAAACCGTTCCAGACCGGGCCTGGAGGAGGCCCGGGTGCAAGGTGACTATAAGGGGCTGAAAAAGATTGTGGATGCAGCCGCTCCGGAAGTCCATATCATGTAAATCAGGAGTGCGCCAATTCAATACAATTTAATGATGGGCCTGATGTAAGCCGCCGACTTGGACACTACTCGATTTGCCAGGAAGAAGCTGGACGAAACTGGCTGAAACCAATGGCCGGAACAGCCGACGACCAACACACGCGCGTCTACTTCCCTTGCCGGAAGTTCTGAATTCCAATGCCCAACTTCGCGAAACTCGTCACATAAGTGAGGATGCGGATGCTGCGGCTGTGCGGATACTTCAGATTGGCATAACTCGCCAGCGCATCCAGTGGCAACGAAACGCCCAGGAACATGCCGGTCCGCAAGCGGCCGTCGTTCGTAGTCAGGATGGGATTGGATTCGCGCATGGCAGGATTGCTCGAGAGCGCGTACCGCGTGCTGACCAGATCCAAAGCGGTTGCGCTCCAGATTAAACCGACACGGAGCCATTTGTCGCGGGGAGGCGTGCTCCCCCCGATTCCGATTGAGGACACGATTGGGGATTCGGCGGGCAGTTCGGCTGCCATTGCTGCATACCCCGAGGTAAACATCAGCGCAATCACACAGACAAATCGCAGCATTCCAGCTCTTTCTCGGCACCGCCGGTCACTGGGTGCCGTGAAAGTAATCGGCAACTGGAATGGAAAACTACAGGTCTCGTGGGGGGGCGGCAGGGATGCCTGTGCTACTAAGAGTGGCACCGGCATTCGTGCCGGTGTCTGGTGTATCGGCAAACCGAGGGGGCTTAGTTGCACGGGGAAAATCTCTTAAACTTCACGGTTTTTTTTGCCCGGATTCTTTCGGATGAAAGAGTACCGAAATTCCCATTGACAAGCTTCGCAACCGGAGCGAGACTGTTATTGGAATCTGATTCCATCAGAGTTCAAAAGCCGGTCCCCCCAAAGGATCGGCGGGAGGTACTTGATAGAACCGGGCCAGAAAGAGGGCGGCCTCACCTCCGGGTAGCGAACAGGCAGTAAGGGATTCCTGAACGGTCGGATCCACCAGTGCCAGCAGTTTTAGCACGGCGCCAAGAGCGCAGAAGTGATGATCGCCAACAGGGGTTTCCGAGTTTGCGACCCGGCAGGTGACCGCCCTTTTCGTTTGCCCACTCTGCCAGCACCACTACGAGTGGACCAATCCGCACAGTAGTGTACACTGGATGGGTTACCCCGCATATGACATCGGTTGCTCCCCAGGAAATTGTTAGCGCCCACAGTCCCGACTCCGACGACGCCTTCATGTTCTATGGGTTGGCCACTAAGAAGGTCCGCTCTTCCAAGGTGAACTTCCGTCATGTGCTGCAAGATATCGAAACTCTGAACCGTGCGGCTATGGAAGGCCAATACGAGTTGAGCGCGATTTCTTATCACGCCTATCCATATGTTGCGGATAAGTATGTGCTGATGGCCAGCGGTTCCAGCATTGGCGATGGCTATGGTCCCATGATCATCTCCACACGTCCCATGGAGCCGGAGGAGCTGAAGGGGAAGCGCATTGCTATTCCGGGCACCATGACTTCCGCCTACCTGACGTGTAAACTGTTCCAGCCGGATTTCGAAGCGGTGGTCACGCCGTTCGATCACATCACCGATGCGGTGCGCGAGCGCTCGGTCGATGCGGGGTTGATTATCCACGAAGCCCAGTTGACGTTCGATCGCGAGGGTTTCCATCGGATCGTCGATCTCGGCCGGTGGTTCAAGACTACGTATGGGCTGCCGCTGCCGCTGGGCGCGAACGTTTTGCTGCGATCGCTCGACCCGGAGGTCCAAAGCGAGTGTTGCCGGCTGATGCGCGAGAGCATCCAGTATGCCCTCGACAATCACGACGAAGCGCTGGCATATGCGATGCAATTCGCCCGTGACATGGAACCGCGCCTGGCGGAGAAGTTCGTGGGCATGTATGTCAATCACTTCACGGTGGATGGCGGCGATGTTGTGCCCGAGGCGGCGCAGAAGCTGCTGGATCTGGGGTACGAGGCGGGGCTTATACCGAAACGGGTGCAGGTGGAGTTCGTGCGGTAGAGCAACACTGCTAAACCGGCATATAATCCGCCGTTACGGTAACCTGGAAATAGGAGCGGTTGCATGAGCATTGAGATTTCACGCGAAATCGAAGCCCGTCTTACTAGCGAAGCGCGGAGGCTAGGTATTTCCGTCGACACCCTACTGGAACGGCTCATGAACGAACGTGCAACCGCAGCCCATGCTGCCGGCAACGGCACAATTCCCGAATTGCCGGTTCTGCATCTCGGAGCGATGGGCGCTCTCCACCGGCGCGACATCTACGACGATGTCCGTTGAGGCAGGGATACTTGATGCGAACGTTTTGGCTTATGCGATCAATGCAGACGCCCGACAGCACAGCGCCTCACGAGCCTTGCTGGAAGCTGCGCGCGTCCCGTCCACAACGCTGTATGTAACCTCGCAAATCCTTTGCGAATTTTATTCGGTCATCACCAACCCGCGCCGTGTCGCCGTGGCCTCTTCTCCAACCGAGGCATTGCGGATAATTTCGGCCTTGCTGGCGCTTCCCGGTCTGCATGTGCTGCCGACCCCGGCCCGTGCAGTCGCGGGGTGGATGGAACTGTTGCAGCGTCGCCCCGTCATCGGGGGAGACGTATTCGACCTGCAGATCGTCGCGACGATGCAGGCCAATGGCGTCCACCGAATCTACACCTTCAACGCCGATGACTTTGAAGTGTTTTCGGAACTCGCGGTCGTGACGCCGTACCTGCCCTGAACGAAAGCAGTCGTTAGCACTGTGACAAGCCCCCGCTGCTACTGGTGCCTGTCGCGCCGCCGTGAAGGCCGGTAGCAGCGATGGCGGGCCGAAGGCTCCTACTCAGAGATGAAGGACTTGAACGACCGCGTTGACCGTTCCCGCGCCGCCGCCAAGATTGATTACTACATTCCAACGACCGGGAGATGGAGGCCTGATGATCGCAGGGGTCTTCGTGTAATATCCGCCATAGTATTGGTAGGCTTGGCCCACTGTGAAATTTTGAAAATTGGCATCATCCATCACGAGCACGTTTGCGGCACTGCCGATGAGGTGAACGCGAACAGAGTCACGTGGCCCCGTCGTGACCACGTAATGAAGATAGTTCATGGATTCCCTTGATCCTTAGGCAAAGGTGCCTCCATGACTGTTCCGCCAGCAGAAGGGATAGCGCGGCTACGAATTCGACCGATGGCCTCTGCCGTATGCTTTCGCAATCGGCTCCAGATTACGAGCAAAACAAATCCTGCGATGACAGTGATCACGGTTATAACGAGCACCGCGACGAAGTTATAGAGCGACTTCGACGGCTCATTCAGCAACAGGGAGACAAGAGAACCAAGTCCGATCGAGGAAAAGCCAATTCCCAGATTTAAGCATGTTGAAGCTGCGCCGCCGCCTTCAAGTAAACGTAGTTCGTCCTCAGAGACCAAGAAGACGGTTAGCTGTCCGATGCCAATGTAGCGAATGGTCGTCGCCGGCAACACTTCCATTGACTTCTGCTCATCCACGGCTGGGACCCGTCCCCATCATATCGCCTCCAAAACGCTCCTGAAGCTCGTGATCGGCAGCTTTAAAAACATTCCAGTTTCTTACGCCGCATTGGTCAAACGTGTGATCTCAAATCCCGATCCGCTCCACTTCCCTCACGCTTAGGTCACCGTTGCGCCGATTCGCTCCGACGGGGCAAGCTAAAGGCATGCCGCACCTAGCTGGCAGACGGCCCGACGTCGACCCATTCTCGCTGTATAATAGAAAAAGATGGTCTTTAGCCGCCCGCAGGAGCGGGCCGATGCAGTCTCGAATTGCTCCCCGAGGAACCCCGCAATTCTTTCGCGCTTTTTTCTGCCTGGAGGTACCCAGCACCCACTCAATGAAAGCTAGCGTTCGCATTCAACGAGGTGTAGAAAGTCTGTTCGGTACGCGCGATGAAAACATCCGGTTGCTGGAAACCGGCTTAAACGTACACACCCAGCTCGTCGACAACAATCTGGAAATCGAAGGCGAAGCCCCCAACGTTTCGCGCGCTGAAAATATCCTGGAAGATTACAACACGCTGCTCCGCGAAGGCCACGTTTTCAATAATGGCGATTTGAACAGCTACCTCCGCGTGGTCACGGTTGACTCCGAGGTCTCGCTGCATGCTTTGGTGCAGAGCGGGCGGCAGCGCAATTTCGGGAAGAAGATGCTGGCCCCGAAATCGGTGAACCAGCGGCGCTATCTGGAAGCCATCGAGCGCAACGATATGGTGTTCGGCGTGGGTCCGGCGGGCACCGGCAAGACTTACCTGGCCGTGGCCATGGCGGTCTCCGCGCTGATCAATAAACAGGTCGCACGCATCATCCTCACGCGCCCCGCTGTGGAGGCCGGCGAGCGTTTGGGCTTCCTGCCGGGCACGCTGCAGGAAAAGATCGATCCTTACCTGCGCCCGCTTTATGACGCGCTCTACGATATGCTCGACAGCGAGCGCGTAGAAAAACTGCTGGAGCGCAACGTGATCGAAGTAGCGCCGATCGCTTTTATGCGCGGACGCACGCTGAACGACAGCTTCATCATTCTGGATGAGGCGCAGAACGCCACACCCGAGCAGATGAAGATGATCCTCACGCGCCAGGGCTTCAACTCCAAGATGGTGGTGAACGGCGACATCACGCAGATCGACCTGCCCAACGCGCGGCGCAGCGGGCTGATCGAGGCCGTCGAGGTGCTCAAGGCCGTGGAGGGAATCAGCTTCGTGCAGTTCGATGACCGCGACGTGGTACGCCATGCCCTGGTTCAGCGCATTGTCAAGGCGTACGAACGTTACACCGATACGGTTGGCGCGGGGCGTCAGCTGGCGCTGAAACTGGCAGAACAGCCAGCCGAGAGCAGCAATGGCGAAAGCCGTACCGACAGCCCGGCTCTCGATACCGCTCCGCAGGCCTGAGCGCTTCGTCATGTCTCCCGAAGGCAGTTGTATTATGTTCCGGCGCGTTCCCGATGAGTTGCGGCGGCCCGTCGAGCGGTTCGCGAGCCGGTTGCGATCCGAGGTGACTAAGGGCCGGCCGTTCGATTGCGTGATCACCTCCGATGCGGAACTGCGGCGATTGAACCGGGAGTTTCGGGGGGAGGATTACGCTACGGATGTGCTGTCGTTTCCGGTGGGGCATGCTTTAGCTTGCCCTAAAGATGTCTGGGCAAGCTCAAGCATGCCCCACCTGGGTGACCTGGCCATTTCGCTTCCGCGCGCGCGTTCGCAGGCGCGCGCATTCGGCCACGCCACCGCGCAGGAGATCCAGATCCTCATGCTGCACGGGGTTTTGCATTTGCTGGGCATGGACCATGAAACCGACCGGGGCGGGATGGCGCGCGCGGAGAAGCGCTGGCGCGCGCGGCTCGGGCTGCCTATCGGCCTGATCGAACGCGTTCCATTATGATGGCGGCGATTATTCTCGCGACGCTGCTCGCGCTCCCTCTGCTCGCGATCGTCAACTTCGTGCAGGTGCTCTATCTGGAAAGCATGCGGCTGCGCACGCGCGACCTGCCGGCTCTCAAATTCTTCAAGGAAACGCTGGAAGACAAGCTGGGGATGAAAACCGAGCAGGGCGCGAGCTCGTTTTCGCTGGTGAAGCATACGCTGCTGGTCTTCATCGCCCTCTGCTACTTCGCCTGGTTCGCCGATGGAGAGCCCTGGAATTGGACGGTTTTCTGGCAAGCGGGACTGGCGGGCTGGCTCACCACGCTAGTGCTGGCGTATGCCGTGCCGCAACTTCTCTATCGCCGCACCAAGGCTGAATGGCTTCTGCCGTTCGTTCCGTTGCTGCGCGGAATGGCGTGGATCGCGCGGCCCTTTGAAGCGCTGCTGTCGTTCTTCGAGTCGCTGATCGAGCTGGGCGATGACGCCTCCGCCGCCGAAGAGGAGCCCACACCGGCGGAGAACATTGAGGCGCTCATTTCGGCGGGAACCGAAGAGGGCCTAATTGAGGAAGAGGATCGCAAGCTGATCCAGTCGGTGGTCGAGTTCGGCGATAAGGTGGTTCGCGAAGTCATGACGCCCCGGCCCAATATCGTCGCCATCGCGGCCGATGCCACGCTCGAGCAATTGCGCCAGATCGTGATCACGGAGCAGTACTCGCGCATTCCGGCCTATGAGCAGACCATCGATCAAATTGCCGGCTTCGTGCATGTGCGCGACATGTTCGAAGTGGAGGAAGAGGAACGCGACCGCCGCACCGTGCGCGAACTACTGCGCCCCATTCCATTTGTGCCCGAAACCAAGCCGGTGAGCGACCTCATGCGCCAGATGCAGCAGGAGAACACCCACATGGTGATCGTGGTGGATGAGTATGGAAACACGGCGGGCCTGGCTACCATGGAGGATTTGTTGGAAGTCATCATCGGAGAGATCCGCGACGAACACGAACCCGACAGCGATGTCACCGAGGACGGCCAGGGCGGTTACATCGTGTCCGGCAATTTCGATCTGGCGCGCATCGGCGATCTGTTCGAATCGTTCCACCGCGAGGAAGATATCGAATCGACGACGGTGGGCGGCCTGGTTACCGAGTGGCTCGGCCGTGTGCCGCAGCCTGGCGAATTCGTGGATCGGGATGGCATTCGCGTGGAAGTGCTGGCCAGCGACGAGCTGCGTGTGGGGCAGGTACGGATCAGCCGGTCACAGGCCGTGGGCGCATGAGTCAAACCTTCCGCTCGGGATTCGTTTCCATCGTGGGCCGGCCGAATGCCGGCAAATCGGCGCTGCTGAACGCGCTGGTGGGGCAAAAGGTGGCCATCGTCGCGGACAAGCCGCAAACCACCCGCACCTCCATTCAAGGCGTGCTGACACTGCCCCAGGCGCAGATCGTGTTCCTGGACACGCCCGGAATCCACCGGGCCGACACCCAGTTGAACAAGCGCATGATGGACACCGTGCACGCGGCCCTGGAAGAGCGCGACCTGCTGCTGTTCGTGGCCGACGCCGCGCGGAACTTCGAGGCACAGGACCAGCGCGCTGTAGACGTGGTGCGCAAGACCAGCACGCCCGTTGTACTGGTGTTGAACAAGGTGGACCTGCTGAAAGACAAAGCCGCGGTTCTGCCGCTGATCGAGCGCTATAAAGCGGTCTGCGATTTTGCCGATTACGTGCCGGTTTCGGCCACCAAGGGGATTGGCCTGGACGAATTGCGCCGCGTGATTCTGGAGCGCTTGCCGGAAGGGCCGGCATATTTCCCCGAAGATCACATCACCGACCAGCCCGAGCGGTTTCTGGCGGCGGAACTGATTCGCGAAAAGCTGCTGCTGGCCACGCGTCAGGAGGTGCCGCATTCGGTGGCCGTCAGCGTGGACAAATGGGAAGAGACTCCCCGTCTCACGCGCATCTACGCCACCATACGGGTGGAGCGGCCCGGACAAAAAGCCATCGTCATCGGATCGAAGGGCGCGATGCTCAAGAGGATCGGCACGCTGGCGCGGCAGGAAATGGAACGGATCTTCGGAGTGAAGATCTATCTGGACCTGCATATCCGCGTGCAGCCCGGCTGGCGCGAGAAGGCGGCCTTTCTCGATCAGCTCGACTGGCGTACAATGGCCGGGGACGATGAAATCTAAACTCTGCGCGGTGCTGTTGATGTTTTTCATGCTGGCAGGCGTCTGCCTGGCCAAGCAGGATGCGGTCTCAGACGACATGCTGTACAACAACGTGAAGATCAAGCTGGCCAGCGATGCCGTCGTCAAGGGGGGCGGCCTGCAGATCGAGGTCAAAGAGGGTGTAGTGACTCTCGGCGGAGCGGTGGAACTCCCCGTGCAAAAAGAGCGGGCGGAAAAGCTTGCCAAGAAAGTCAAAGGCGTCAAGCAGGTGATCAACAACCTCACGATTCGGAAATGAGCCGTGTTCTGCTCGTGGCGGCGTTCTGCCTGTCCTGTGGGGCGCAGGAGTTTTCAGACATCGAACTCGCCCGCATCGCCGTTGGATATCGCTTCACAGAGGGCGCGGCCTGGTCTAAAGACAACTATCTGATCTTTAGCGACACGCCTCACGATCAGCTTCTCAAATTGACGCTGGGAAACCGGCCGGAAGTGTTTCGCGAGGATGCGCACGGTCCCAGCGGCAACGCCTTCGATTTGCAGGGGCGGCTCTACACCTGTGAAACGCGGACGCGGCGCGTCACGCGCACCGACAAGAACGGCAAAATCGAGACCCTGGCGGAGCGTTGGGAAGGCAAGCGGCTAAACGCGCCGGCGGCGGTGGTGGTAAGTAAGTCGGGTCACGTGTACTTCACCGATCCGGCGTTCGGCTATCAGGAGGACCAGCGCGAGCTGAGTTTTTACGGCGTGTATCACATCCCGCCCAAAGGCGCCATGGAAGTAGTGGCTAAGCCCGCGGGACGGCCGCATGGCGTCGCGTTGTCGCCCAACGGGCGCATCCTTTATGTCTCCAATGCGGATGAACACAATATCCGCGCTTATGACTTGGACCGCAACGGCGAAGCTTCGGGCGAGCGAGTGCTGGTGTCCGGCATAGCCGGCGTACCCGGCGGCCTGGCCGTGGATGCCGAGGGCAATCTGTTCGTCGCGGCCAAGGGCATCGCAATTTACGACCCACAAGGCCATCCGCTGCGCACTCTCGGATTACCGGAGCCGGCTTCGAGTTGCGTTCTTGGGGAAGGCGACATGAAGTCTCTATTCGTGACCGCGCGCGGATTCGTGTACCGCCTGCGGCTGGGCGAGAAGTGAACGACGACCGCCGCTACCCCCGGCATCCGCTGGTAGGAGTAGGCGCGCTGATTTACGAGGGCGACCGCATCCTCATGGCGCAACGCGGCAAGCCGCCGTTGCAGGGCCAGTGGTCGCTGCCCGGAGGACTCGTCGAAACCGGCGAATCGCTGGAGGACGCCGTGCGCCGCGAAGTGCGCGAAGAAACCGGGATGGTCGTTCGGCCGACGGGAGTGCTCGAGATTTTCGAGCGCATCATGCGCGACGCCGCGGGCGCGGCCGAGTATCACTACGTGCTGATCGATTATGTGTGCGCGGTTTCCGGAGGCGAACTGCGCGCGGGCGACGATGCCTGCAAAGTCGAGTGGGTGCGGCGCCGCGACTTGAAGAAGCTCGCGATCACCGAGGGCACCCTGGCAGTCATCGAGAAAGGCTTTCGCAAGCGGCGAAAGTCTTGAATGGGGGATGGCACGGGTTGGAAAGGCGCGATAGGACGCGGCAGCGACTTGGGAATCTGCGGTCGTGGTTTCGGTGACCCGGACTTATCGGGACGAATCCGGGAACCGCATGCCGTCAATGGTTGGTTTCGGCCCAACTTCCGGCTTGCTGACGCCTGAAACGTCGCCCCGAGTTATCCGAGTCTGCGTAAGGGTGGAGCTGGCCGAGACGTTGCATTGAGGAAGCGCCGGACGAAGGGATTGCTGGCCAAAGACCGATTACGGTTGTTCCGTTTCGCCTGCCCTGGCCTTGATGTGTGTAATCAGCTCCTGCACCGCGGGCGGTAGATTCGGATGCGCTGCCAATCTCTCCGCCAACCCTTTATAAGCGTCCATTACGGCGCCCATGACCGCCCGCTGCTCTTCGTAGTAAATCTGGTACCACGCAAGCACCTTCATGTTGATATCGAGGACGTCTTGCGGCCATGCCGGTACGGATTGTCCGCGGCTATCCACCAAAACAGGTCGTTGCTCGACTTCCGACCAGCGGATCCATCCATGCACGATCGTCCTGCGCAGCCGGTTGACGTTGCCCAACTCGTCCAGAATGCTGTCGAGACGGCGATGATCGACGCCGTAGTAGCGCGCGATATCGGCATAAACGCGTTTTAGAAAGTCGCGTTTCTCAAGAACCCGCAGATGCAACAGAGCGGGTGCCGCCGCTTCTTCCTTCAATTCTTCGGCCTCGCTTAACGACGCGAGCAGGCGCGCGTCATTCACGAGGCAGTCCTCGATCCGACTGAATAGCAGTGTCAATCGCCCGACCTCGATTAAGAATAGGTCCTCGGCGTGGAGAATCTCGGCGATGACGTGATCGTTGTGCGTTTGCATGTCTTCAGTTTTCCACACCCGGCGCCTGGACACCGCGTCGAGAACTTCGCCGAATCAACTCACGGAGAATTGCGACCCGGCCGAGTATGATCGATTATATGTGCGCGGTTTCCGGAGGCGAGTTGCGCGCGGGCGACGATGCCTGCAAAGTCGAGCTAGTGCGGCGCCGCGACTTGAAGAAGCTCGCGATCACCGAGGGTACCATGGCAGTCATTGAGTTGAGAAGGCCTCCCCAAGCGTTTGAAAAGGCCCTAGGTGAGCGAGGCAGCGACTGGAGGAAGGGTTCTTTCGGCGCTCACGAGAAGACAGCGAGTCAAGGACGCGGCAGTGGACTCGGCATTGGCCGCTGAGAACATCGTTGAGTGGGCGCCGGCGGTCTCGACAATCGATAGAGTGCCAGCGTATTTGTGCCAGGTCGCCTGGGGAGACGGGAGGCCGGGTTCCCGCTCCACCGGAGTGAACAGAGTCAGTTCCCCTGGATAAAACCCGGGCCGAAACCGCGCCGATGCGATCAGCCCGCTCACCGCCACTCTAAGAACACCGGTGCGCGCGGCCTTAAGAAAACTGCGCAAACTTTCACGGACCTGGCGGCCCACTCTCCAGACTGCCGACGGCCAGCTATCAATGGGCGCGGCGATCACGCCGCCGGCGAACAGCACCATTCGCCGGCGGACAATGGAGAGCCACGAACGTAACGGCCATCTGAGCGGGCTCATTGTGACGTCGAAAAGGCCGACCAGGGCTACTTCGTCTCCCGACTCCCGAAGCCGCCGCGCCATTTCGAAGGCAACGAGTCCCCCGAAGGAGTAGCCGCATAAGTAGTAGGGACCGTCGGGTTGCCACGCCTTTACCTCTCTCAAATACGCAGCCGCCATCGCCTCCACCGTCGCATGCGGCGGCTCCTCGCCGTCCAGACCACGCGCCTGGATACCGATAACCGCTCCTGGGTAGGTCATTCGGCGGGTCATCGGGAAAAATCTCGCGACACTCCCGCCGAGGCCAGGGATGATGAAGACCGGCGGTAAGCCGTCGCCCTGTTTCAGCAGAACGAGCGGGACGTAACGGGTGGTGCGATGTTCCCTCAGGGCCTCGCAAAGTTCGCCGAACTTCGGCGCCTCCATGATCAGAGTCAAGGAAAGCTCCAGGTCCAGAGCCCGTTCAAGGTCGATCATAAACGTGATCGCCTTTAGCGAATCGCCGCCGGCATCGAAGAAGTCGTCCTCCGGACCGCTAATTGGCATTTGCAGTACTGCTTGCCAGACTTGCGCCACCGTCCGCGCGATGCGATCGCCGTGCGCCGGTTCGGGTTCGGCGGCAGCGGCGGCATGGGCGCGTTCGTTTTGGGCGTTGATCTCATCCAGAGCCATTAGCGCGCGCAAGTCCAGCTTGGAACAGGGCAGCTGAGGAATGTTGTCGACTAGATACAGGCGTCCTGGCCGCATGGGCGGCGGCACGGAGCGCATGGTTTCCTTCAGGTCGTCGAGCAGCCCGGCGTGCGCGGCGTGCGCTCCATCGCGAGCGCTCACATAGGCGGCCAGAGCCACTCCGCCATCGGCCACGCTTGTTTGGATCGGATGCCTTGCCAGGACGCCGGCATCGCGAACGAGGGGTTGCCGGCGAAGAAAGGCTTCCACGCCGTCGAGATCGACCCGGGTGCCTCGAACCTTGACCTGCCTGTCCTTGCGGCCGATCCGCTCCAGCAGCCCGTCGGGTCTTTGGCGCACGAGATCTCCCGTTCGGAAAAGCCGGCAAGCGGGCGCGCCGTCGCCTTCGCGTTCAACATAGCCGGCGGCGCAACGTCCATCGACCCAAAGCCCCAACGCCACGTAGGGGCTTCCGACGATCAACTCTCCCACCTCGCCCGGCGGCGTCTTACGCCCATGCTCGTCGATCAACGCCAGGCGGTTGGCGGGGAGCGGATAGCCAATGGGAATTCGCGAGTCGTCAGTCCGGAAACGGGCATCGACGAACCACTGCATCATCGGCGCTTCCGTGGCGGCATAAATTAGTTGGATTGCCGCCTCCGGCTGGAGCCAGCCACGGATCAGATCGATGTCGCTCCACAGTGTGGTGTCTCCGCCGACCCGAACCAGTCGAAGGGCATCGCTCGCCCGCTCCCCACCTGCAGGGATCACCGACCTCAACAATGCCGGAAACGCGAACAGGATGGTGATGGCCTCTGCGCGGATGACATTCAAAATCTCGCGCGCGCCGGCGCGTTGCGGATCGAGGAGGTGAACGCTGGCGCCCGCGAGCAGGGCGGTGATGGTGTCTCGCACGCCGACTATGGTGCAAAGCGAGGCCAGGGTCAGAAACCTGTCCTCGGCATTGATATGCGCGGCGTTTATGGATTGGGAGACGCGCTGCAGAAGATTCCTCTGGGTATTGACGATACCCTTCGGTCGGCCAGTACTCCCGGAGGTGTATACCACGCAGGCGGGTTGGTCCAAGCCGAGTTCGGCGGGACGCCAGCTCTTCGGCGCGGCTTGAGGCAAACGGGTCAGATGGATGACGCGGGCCGTTGGCGCGAGGCTCTCGATGCCTCCAAGGACATCCTCTCGTCCGATGATCAAGGCTGGCCGCGCATCCTCCAACACCTGGCCCAACCAGTTGCCTGGATAGCGAGGATCCAGGGCGACAAAGGGGCGTCCCGCCGCCAGGCAAGCTAGCATGGCAAGCGGAAACATCGAACACGTCGGCAGTACGATGCCGATCAGGTCTCCCGGTTTAGTTTCGGCCGCGATGGTTTCGGCCAGTCCGGAGAGGCCATCCCACAATTCTGCATAAGAAAGAGATGTTTCTGAATCCGTCACCGCGATGCGGTTTCGCTGCCGGCGGGCCACGCACGCGAAATGATCGATGATCCGCCGATCCAGATCTTCGTCGCGAAACCTGGTGAAAATCCGGCTGGTTGGGCCGTTCCAGTCCAGGGGGTGCTTACCGTCCTCAAGCCACTGCAGGCCCGCACTCTCCGCGGCGCCGAGCGCACAGCCCGTAACTGCAACTGGACTCATCGTTCCCGTTCTCCCGCGATGGCCGAGCCTCGAATGGCGCCGCGGGCTAACCCGAAAGGCAGCCCGGCTCGGCTGACGCAATTGTAATGCATCCGTACTACCCGTTATAGATACGAACCCGGCGTCGAATTTGATCCCTCCCAGAGCAACTATTTTTGGGCGTTGCGTCGCTCGTAGCATGGAATTCACATTGACCGGCTACACTGGAAGCCCGCAATCCGTCGCGAGGTCCTATTACTTATGAAACTGCTTGCCGGCATCCTCATTTCCTGCCTATCGGTATTTGCGCAGACCAAATCCTGGGAGCTTCTGAACCACGGCCATCCGGTTTTGGACGCCCACAATTGCTATCCCTATGAAGGGCGATGGATGGATCGCATAGACCGCGCCTTGAGCGCGGGATTCCCCGTCGCCATCGAACAAGACCTGACCTGGCATGTAGACGCCGCCAGCGGCAAAGGCCGCATCGCGATCTCCCACACCACCGAGACGCGCGGCGATGAACCCGGTCTCCGCGACTACTTTTTCGAACATGTCCGGCCGCTCGTGGAGCGTGCGCTGGCGGAAAACGACCGGTCGCGCTGGCCTATCGTGATCCTGCACTTCGATTTCAAAAGCGAAGAAGAGCCGCTCCTGCGTGCCGTATGGGAGCTGCTTGGCGAATACGAGAACTGGATCACCACAGCCGCGAAAACTGCCGATCCGCGCCAGCTCTCGGCGTTCGACGTGAAACCGCTCCTGGTGGTGACGGAGGACTCCGACAAGCAAGAGCGCGAGTTCTACGGGAATTTGGCGGTCGGCGCGAAGCTACGTGTCTTCGGCTCGGCGCACACCATCGGGCTGCGAGGCAAGAGCCGGGAAGAACGCATCCGCCTGGCGGCCACCGCCCGTCCCGAACAGCTGCTGCCAACGCCCGCGACGAACTACCGCCGCTGGTGGAACAACTCATGGTTCGAGGTCGAGCAGGGCGGCCAGCAACAGGCCGCGGACTGGACTCCGGATGAGGAACACCGTCTGCGGGCGCTGGTCGATCGCGCGCACCGGCTTGGATATTGGATACGGTTCTATACGCTCGATGGCTTCGCTCCCGACGAAGACCGAGGTTGGGACAAGGGCTACAACTTTGGTTCGCGAGACGCGGTGCTGGTCCGCTGGAAAGCCGCCATCGCCGCCGGTGTGAATCTGATCGCAACCGACCAGTACGAAGACCTGGCGGCTCTAATGCGCCGGTGATACTCGTAATACCACGACTGTCGCGTCATCGATTTGGCGCCCGCCGGTAAACGCATCCAGGGATGCGAAGATCGCCTGCACCATGTCGTCGGCCGATCGCGCGTGGCTTTCGGCCGCCGCCCTTTGCAAGCCCTCTAATCCCCATTCCTCGCCGAACGAATTTACGGCTTCAATCACGCCGTCGGTGTAGGCGAGGATGAGGTCACCCGAGTTGAGTTGCACAACGCCTTCCTCGTAGGGCCACGCCGAAAACATTCCCACGGGCGCCCCGCCGGGTCGTCGCCGGAGAACAGTGCCGCCGTGCGCAGCGATGACTGGACGTTCGAGATCATCAGCGCCGCGGCCAGACCCCTGCCGGACGCGTCTCCCACAGCCAATGCCAGGCGGCGATCGGCGAGTGGCACGAAGTCGTAGCAATCGCCGCCCAGTTCGTGCACCTGCCGGCATCGTGCACTGTAGTCCAGAAAGTCGATCGCTCGAACCGGGTGCTGCATGAACCGCTGCTGCACATCGCACGCCGCCGCCCACTCCCGCCGATTCTCCATTCCCAATGCATCGCTCAACATTTTCGAACCCCTCATCAGTACGTCGATCCAGAATGCGCGAAATCGACACGGATCTATTGCTCCTGATGTGCCTGCTGCAAGCGTTTGATGTCGATTTTGTCCATCTGGAGCATGGCCTTCATGACTCGATTCGATTTTTCAGCGTCAGGGTCACTCAACAATTTGCCTAAAGCCGTCGGAACGATTTGCCACGACAGGCCATATTTGTCTTGTAGCCAGACGCATCTGTCCTTGCGCCCGCCGGCAGAGAGTTTTTCCCACAGCTCATCCACTTCCTCCTGCGTCTCGCAGTTTACGAACAACGAGATGGCCGGCGTGAAAGCGAATTGTGGACCGCCGTTTAACGCCAGAAACGCTTGCCCATCGAGCTCAAATGTCACGAGCGTAGCCGTTCCCTTCGGTCCTGGCCCCGCTTCTCCATACCGTGTGATGTTTCCAATCCTTGAGTTCTCAAAGATGGAGACATAGAAATTCGCGGCCTCTTCAGCCTGGCTGTCGAACCACAAGAATGGGGTGATCTTTTGCATATCGTTAATCTCCTTTAGATCGCTCTCACAGTTGGCAGGCCGTCGATTTCCAGCACCGGCCGTATTTCAACCGTGCCCCATCGTCCTGCCGGAATCTGTCCGGCGATCTCCAGGGCCTTACCTGCGGCTCAATGGTATCGCCATTCCGGGCATGTACGGTCCTTCAGCGGACGAGCCATGGCACGGACCGCGTTGAGGCCTTTGCGATGCACGCCGCGCTAGAATGGAGCTGGCTATGAGACGCAGACGCTGGCTGGTTCTATTTGGCGCCGCATTGGGACAGGGCTGCCAGGCTTTCCGTTCCGCGGATGCCAGCCAGTGCTATGCCTGCAAGCGGCCCATTCACGCACACTCGAAGACGGTCGCGTTCGAGAACGGGCGTGCCCGGGTTTTCTGTTGCCCCGCATGCGCTCTGTCGGAGCACGAGCAAACCGGCAAACCGGTCACCATTACGCGATTGACCTCATATCTCACGGGCGAGCCGCTAACACCCGAGAGCGCCTACGTAGTTAAGGGCAGCGATGTCAATATGTGTATCCGCACGCAAGATATCGTCAATGCCGACAAGCGCCCCGCCGATTTGCGGTATGACCGCTGCGCACCCAGCTTATACGCCTTTGCCCAGCAGAGCGAAGCCGCCCGGTTTGCGAGGGAGCACGGCGGAGAAGTAATGCTCTTTCCCCAAGCCGCCGCAGCGTTCATCAGGTAGCACAGGCCTCCAGGCCTGTGTCAGGTTTTCGTCCGGTTTATCGCGCAGCGCTTGCATCGCGATACGCACTCAAAACCTTCAGCCCTTTGGATTGATTCAAACGCAGCCAGAGGTCGTTGTAGCGAACCTCATCCAGCCGCTGTTTCAATTGGAAGTTGAATCCCTTGAGACTCCCGTATTCGGTCTTGGCGCGCTCGAAAGTCGTGATGGTCAACTGAAACGGTCCTGAGCTGCTGATGTTTTCGATATCCTCATAGCGCCACGTGCGCGACGCGCCCTTCTGATCAGAGCTGTAAACGATCTCGCCTTCGCCTATCCGCAGCACGCCTTCATCTCCACCGAGCCGCAGCAGATGCTTCACCGGGATCTCCCACAAAACGTCGGCCGGCCGGGTTGTAATCGCCGCCACGAAGCGCTGGTCCAGGCGGCTCTTCAGCATCGGATAAGCGTCTTCAAAGGTTCGATCCGAGAGCAGTTCGAAATCGTATTCACGGTCGGCGCCCAGCTTCCACTTGTCGTCCTGGTACGTGAGCACCGTTAGTGTCTTAGGCGAGAGCTTCAGTTGCTGGATGTCCTGATAATCCCAGTGCCAGATGTGCGGATGCTGGGAAGTCTCCGCGAAAGATACTCCCGAAGCCGAAATGGTCAATGCGCCCAGCTTGCCCGCCCGTTTCAGATGCGGAGGGCGCGAGTGCCCGTGCCAGGCCTCATACTGAAACTCCTGCTGGGCGAAACCGGCCGGCGCCAGAAACAGCAAGCCGGTCAGAATCGCGAGAGTTCTTTTTTCAATTCGAAATTCCATTTCCACACCTCATAGACTGCCGGATAGACAATCAGCTCAAGAATGAATGACGTGAAGATGCCGCCGATCATGGGCGCGGCGATACGTTTCATCACATCCGCCCCGGTCCCGATGGACCACATGATCGGCACCAGGCCCATGAACATCGTGGCGACGGTCATAAACTTCGGGCGAATCCGTTTCACCGCCCCGTGCATGATGGCCTCGCGAAGTTCTCGCAGGCTGCCCAACTTGCCGGCCGCCTTCGCCTGGTCGTGCGCCAGGTCGAGATACAGCATCATGAACACGCCGGTCTCGGCGTCGACGCCCATCAGCGCGATCAGCCCCACCCACACGCCGATGCTCATGTTGTAGCCAAGGAAGCTCAGGAACCAGACGGCCCCAACCGCCGAGAACGGCACCGCCAGAATGATGATCATGGTCTTCGTCAAGGATTTTGTGTTGACATAAAGCAACATTACGATCAGGAAAATGGTCAGCGGCACCACCACCGTCAGCTTCTCGCGAACCCTCTGCATCGCCTCATACTGGCCGCTCCACTGGAGTGAGTAGCCAGCGGGCAGCTTGATTTTGTCGCGGATCACTTGCTTGGCTTCATTCACGTAGCTGCCGATATCGCGGCCGGCTACATCCACGTACACATAGCCGTTCAGCATTCCGTTTTCATCGCGCAGCATGGCCGGACCGCTCACAGTGCGGATTTCGGCGAGCTGCGCCAGCGGGATTTGCGTCTGCCCATCCATGGTTGGCACTAGCACGCGTCCCAGCTCGGCGGCGTTGCTGCGGTAATCGCGCATGTAGCGGACGTTCACCGGATAGCGTTCGCGGCCCTCCACGGTTGTGGTAACGTTCTCGCCGCCAATCGCGCTCATTACCACGTCCTGCGCGTTGTCGATGCTCAGGCCATAGCGCGCCAACTCGTCCCGATCCCATTTGAAGTCGAGAAAATACCCGCCGCTGGTGCGCTCGGCGAAAACGCTGCGCGTCCCCTGAACCTTCGGCAGGGCCGCCTCAATCTCAGTGCCAAGCGCTTCGATCTTGCGGATGTCGGCCCCGTAAATCTTGATGCCGACGGGCGTGCGAATCCCCGTTGTGAGCATGTCGACCCGGGCCTTGATGGGCATCGTCCAGGCGTTGGAGGCGCCGGGTAGTTTCAACGCCTGGTTCATCTCCTCCACCAGCTGGTCGGTCGAGATGTGGTCGGGCGTGAACCGGCGAAAGATCCCCTTCGCCCATTCTGGAGCCCACGCCGAATACCACGTATCCACCTTGCGCCACTGGCTCTCGGGCTTCAGCTGAATCACGGTTTCCATCATCGACAACGGCGCCGGATCGGTCGATGTTTCGGCACGGCCCGCCTTGCCGAGCACCGTTTCTACCTCAGGAAACCGTTTGATGATCCGGTCCTGCACCTGCATCAATTGCTGCGCCTGCGTAACCGAAATGCCGGGCAGGGTCGAGGGCATGTACATCAGGGATCCCTCATCGAGCGGAGGCATGAACTCCGAACCCAGCCTCTGCAAAACGGGGACAGTCACGACGATCAGGGCAACGGCTCCGGCGATGACGAGCCACTTCCACCGCAGCGCCCAGGCGCATACCGGCTCGTAGAGTTTGATGAGGACCTTGCTGATGGGGTGGTTTTCCTCGGAATGGATCGTGCCGACGAGAATGGCATTGGTGGCCCGCGCCAGCCATCGCGGCCGGAATGCAAACTTCTTCATGTGCGTGAACAACACCAGAATCGCGGGAACCAGCGTAATCGCCAGCACCGCCGCGATGATCATGGAGAAGTTCTTGGTATAGGCCAGCGGCTTAAAGAGCCGGCCCTCCTGAGCCTCCAGCGTGAGCACGGGAAGGAACGAAATGGCGATGACCAGTAGCGCAAAGAAGCTCGGCCCGCCCACCTGCTTGGCAGCGTCGATCACCACGCGGTGGTAATCCTGCTGGCGTCCACTCCGCTCCCATTCTTCCAGCTTCTTGTGAGTCTGTTCCACCACCACAATGGCCGCGTCCACCATCGCGCCCACGGCAATCGCGATCCCTCCGAGCGACATGATGTTGGAAGTGAGGCCCATCTGCCTCAGGGGAATGAAAGAAATGATGACCGCCACGGGGATGGTGATGATGGGAACCAGAGCGCTCGGCACGTGCCATAGGAAGATCAGGATCACAATTGCGACGATGATCAGCTCTTCGGTAAGCGTGTGCTTCAGGTTCTCGATCGATCGTAAGATCAGTTCCGAGCGGTCATACGCCGTGACCACTTTCACGCCCGCCGGGAGCCCGCCTTCGATGTCATGCAGTTTCTGTTTGACTCGCTCGATCACCTGGAGCGCGTTCTCGCCCTGGCGCATGATGACGATGCCCGCGACCGTGTCGCCGGTCCCGTTCCAGTCCGCCACACCGCGCCGGATATCCGGCCCCAGCGTTACGTCGCCCACATCGGAAATCCGAATCGGCACGCCGCCCGGGTTCTTGGCCAGCACGATTTTGCCGATGTCGCCGGTGGATTGCGCATAGCCCCGGCCGCGCACCATGTACTCGGCGCCGGTGAATTCGACCAGACGTCCGCCGACGTCGTTGTTGCCGCTGCGAACCGCCTCCACCACTTTGCCGATTGGGATGTTGAACGACTGCAGCTTGTTGGGATCGACATTCACCTGGTATTGCCGCACGAAGCCTCCGAGCGGCGCCACTTCGGCCACGCCTGGCACGGATTTCAGGTAGTAACGCAAATACCAGTCCTGGTAGCTGCGCAGGTCCGCCAGGCTCTGCTTGCCGGTGGTATCGATCAAGGCGTATTCGAAAACCCAACCAACGCCCGTCGCGTCAGGCCCCAACTCCGTCTTGACTCCCTGCGGCAGGCGCTGCAGCACGCTCGACAGATACTCCAGCGTCCGCGAGCGTGCCCAATAGATATCCGTTCCGTCCTCGAAAACGATATAGACGTAGGAGTAGCCGAAATCCGAAAAGCCGCGCACGTCTTTCACTTTGGGCGCGCCCAGCATGGCGGTCACGATGGGGTACGTGACTTGGTCCTCCATGATGTCCGGGCTGCGGTCCCAACGCGAATAGACGATCACCTGGGTGTCGCTCAGATCCGGCAGTGCGTCCAGCGGAACGGTTCGCATCGACCACAATCCGCCCATCACGGCAGCCGCGACCACCAGGAAAACGATGAACTTGTTTTTGGCTGAGAACTCGATGATGGCGTTGATCATGGCTTGGGGGCCTCCATCCCCGGCATCCCGGCCATTCCACCCATCCCTTCCGCCGCGGCCTTCATCTGGCTTTCCGAATCGATCAGAAAATTGCCCGAGGTGACCACTCGCTCACCGCCCCTGAGTCCCGAGAGGATTTGGATTCGATCGCCATCGCGTTCCCCCGTCTGCACCTGCCGCGGCTCGAAGTAGCCGTTCCCGCGATCGATGAACACCGTCTTCCGCTCTCCGGCATCCAGCACCGCATCCGCCGGCACCGTGAGCCTCGACGGCAGATTCAAGTGGAACTCGACATCCGCATACATGTCGGGCTTGAACATCAACCCCGGATTTTCCAAATGGAGGTGCACCTTAAGAGTGCGAGTAATGGGATCGACCTGGGGCTCCAAGTAGTCCACTCGTGTGGTGAAGACTCGCCCCGGCAGCGGTTGCAACGAAACGCTAGCAGTTTCTCCGATGCGGATATTGGGCGCTTCGTACTCGAAGATATCCGCCATGATCCACACGTGGCTAAGATCGGCGATCGTATATAGATCTGTGGCCGGCGTCACCTTCAATTGCGGGAAAGCCTTGCGGTCGGTCACGTATCCGGTCGCCGGCGAATACAACGTGATGTTCTTGATGGTCTGCCCGGTCTCGATGATCTGATCGATCTGCGCTTCGCTTAGATCCCACAGCTCCAGTCGGTGGCGCGTTGCTTCGAACATCGCCTGGGTCTGGTCATAGGCCGCTGGCAGGCTGCTTTTCTGCATGATGCTCTTGGCCTTCGCGGCCAGCAGCAATTCTTTTTCGGATGCCAGCATGTCGGGGCTATAGATGGTCAACAGCGGCTCGCCCTTCTTTACCAGCTTGCCCGTGAAATCGACGAACACTTGATCGATCCAGCCTTCCACCTTCGTATGCACGTGCTGAATCCGCGTCTCATCCACGGCCACTTTGCCAGTCGCGCGGATCGTGCGCGAGCCGCCAGTCACTTCGGCCTGGCCGTATTTGACGCCAATCAACTGCTGTTTCTCAGCCGTGATCTTGACTGTTCCCGGGGGCATTGTGGATAAGTCATCCGCATGGTCAAGACGTTCCGCGGTAGGCTGGTCCGCCACGGCGGTTCCATCGGCATAGACCGGTTCCAGTTTCATTCCGCAATCCGGCGCGACTCCTGGCTTGTCCGACTTATAAGCGGGGTGCATCGGGTCGACCCAATAGAGAATCTTCCGCGCTGGTTTCGCGCTCCCACTGCGCATGCCGCCGTTGACGGCTTTGTAGACGTAGCCGCCCCCAAAAGCCGCGGCCACCAGCAGTAGGAATCCGAGTATTCGAAAGGCTTTCATCGCGTAACCTCAATCCGTCAGTGGCCGGCCACTCATTTCCTCGAGCCGGCCCAGCGCAAGCATGTAGTTCAGCGCTTCGTCGTAGTAATTCATTTCGGTGTCGAGCACCAAGGCGAAGTTCGTCAGGACCGACAGGAAGTCCACGGTGCCCGTTTCATAAGTCGCGAGTGAAGACTCAAGCGCCAGGCTTCCTTGCGGCAATACGGTCTCGCTGTAGAGCTTCATGAGCTTGGCCGACGCCTGGGCCATCAGGTAGTCATCGGTGATGCGAAAATGCACCGACTGGTCGGTGGCTTCGAAGTTATGCTTGACTTGGGACAGACTGCTGACCTGTTCGTTGACTCCCGCCCGGTGCTTCCGCCAGAAGTAGATTGGCAGCTTGAAATCCGCGCGGAATTCGTACATCGGCGGCATCGAGCCCTGGTTGTAATAGCCGGCATTCAGCGTGAAATCGGGATAATACTCCTTGCGCGCCAGGTTGACGGCCAGCTCCGTGCGCTCGATCACCTTCTGATCGCGCCGCAGCATCGGAGAATTCTCCCGCGCCGCCGCGAACAGGTCGTCCAGGTTCACGGCGAACTCGGGAGGCTGCATTTCCTCCGGCCGTCCCAAGGGAGTGCCGGGGGCGCGGTTCAGGATGCTGTCGATCTCCGCTTCGCGGCTGCGCCGCTCCTGATCGAGCTTCACCAGGCGCGTTTCCAGAATGCTGGTTTGCGCTTGCGCCTTGAAAAGATCTTGTTGAGCGGCTTTCCCTACGGAGTAGCGGGCCTCAGTCACCTTGAGAAGTGTTTCCAGCAGAGTTCGATTTCGTGTGAGCACCGCCGCAGACGCGTAGGCGTACTGCAGGCGAAAGTAGGCCTGCTTGAGTCGCGAGACCACGCTCAGTTGGACGGCCTGGTATTGCTGGAATTCAGCCTCGGAATCCTTAGCAGCCATGTCGCCCTGGAGTTTCAATTTCCCGGGGAACGGGATCTCTTGCGATACCATCAGTCCGGCGTTGGCCAGAGGCTGCTGCCCGATGCCGGCCACGGGCCGCGGACTTCCCACACTGTTGTAGCCCAGTGAAACCATCGGATCGGGAAGGCTGCTTTGCTGGGTGGGCCGCTGCCGCGCCGCCTCGTAACTCTTTTGAGCCGCGATCACTTCCGGGTTACCGCGAAGCGCCTCGCTGGTCAACTCGCGTAAACTCAATCGCCCTTCCTGCGCCGCCGCAGGCAAAACAAAAGCCGCCAAAATGAGAATCCCGGAATGTCTCACGTGTTCCGTCATTTGGACCCCGCATCAAAAAAGCCCCACGCATCCGGCCAACCCGCCGGACTATGAACAAGAGTTTGAAGATGTGGTTCTAGATACGGAACTGGTGATAACTGAGAAACAACTCGTGAAGGAGAGGCTCGGGAGTCGCGCTAGCAATGCTCTGCGGCCGTGCGTCCGGAACCACCGGAACCGCAACGCCGCTAGCTACGGCCGAGATTGGTGTTGGATGGTCAGAGGGTGCCGGCAGAACCACCGGGGCGGTAGAGATGCACCGCATTTTCAAGCAGGTATCCTGGCTCTGGTGCCCCGTGGGCGGGCAGCAAGGATGTGCGGTCGGAAGCGGCGCAGCCGTCATGGCCGCGCAAGCCATCGAGGTAAAGACGAACACGAACACCAGTGCGAGCGCCGGGATGATTCTCGCCCCAATTGCTCCGGTATTCGCTCTCTCCGGCATCTCGCTCACTACGTTAGCACGCGACTTACCGAACAGTGAACACCTAGAAGTACCGTAGAATCGGGTCCAACTGTAAAAAAACAGGTCTGCTTTGAGTGAAATCCCCCAGGCGAGCGGTTCCGATCCCCCAACCCAGCCTGACCGGCCTCTGGTGATTACAGCTTCACTTCTCCCGGCAATTTCGGCAGCACCGGTGCTTGGGGCGGCGCCGGAGGCCGCGGCAGTTCCACTCCCCTGGCGCTGGGCGCGGACCCCTCTTTGCGCACCGATACCGAGCCGTGATCCGCGGTAATCCGGATCATGGCGCCGTCCCCCACTGCCCCTTTCAGCGTGGCCGTGGTGCCTGCCACCTGCTTCTGTATGGACGGGCCAAAGTCGTTGATCGCTTCCCCGCGCTCCGCCGTGGCTTGCAATTGAAAGGCAGCTTTTTCCGGCAGCACCAGGTCGATGCGCCCCACCACGGAATGCGCCTCGATCTTGGGCAGCGGCACGTGCGTAGGCTGCAGTTCCACGTCGCCGCGCTGCGTTTCCAGGTCCAGCGATTCGGTGAAATCTTCCAGCCGGATATCGCGCGATTGCGTCACCAGCCGCACGGGGCCAATGATGTTCTTCGCCGTGAATTCTCCCAGATCCATGCTGATGGCGCCGGGGACAGCCTCCACGCGCAACTCCGTGCTACGCGTCCCTTCGAAGCGCAGCGGCTTGGCCAGATTCTTGAATTCGAGCGAGCCCATGTAGGCGCCGTCGATGGTGACTTGCCCCGCCACATTTTCCAATTCGACATCGGAGCCGCTGCCACGCAGGTCGACGCTGCCTTTGATGTCCTCGGCGTGAATCATGCCGCTGCGGCCGATTTCCAGCCGCACATTCCCGCCTACGCGCATCAGACGCACATCGCCGCGCGAACTCGATAGATCGACTTCACCGGCATCGGTGATTTCGAAGTCTCCATTTTGCCCGCGGGCCTCGATGGCCGCGCCGCGCGGAACGGTCACTTCCAGGTCGTTGGCAACGCGTTGATCGCCGGACGCGCGATCCTGGTGCGAGCGCACCAAGAGCCGGTCGCCTTCCCGTGATATGTCGATGCGTGTTTCACCGTTGGTGCGGTCGGCGTCTCCACGCGCGAAGGCCCGGATCAATTTGTGCCCGTTGACGGCGAGCTCTTGCGTGTCGCCGCCGGTGATCCGCAACGAGCCCCGCGGGTTGTCAAACACGATGCGCTTCACGCCGGCCGCCGAGGCGTGCTCCGCAATGGGGTAATCGAACTCTTCGCCGAAGATGTTGGGCGTAAACTGCACGCCGTGCCGGTGAATCTCAAACATTCCCAGGCCCGCCATCGAGATCAGAACTACCAGCACGATCTCGCCGCCGGTCAGCCCGGGATAACGCGACTCCCGCAGCGCCACCACTTCGATCAGCCGGACGAACCCCCAGGCGATCAGCAGGAAGGGCCAATAAGTCGCCACCAGGTCGAAGACCGGAGCTTCCGGGTGGATGTTGCGCCACAGGAACAGGCCGCCGATCACCACCAGCAGCAAGGGCCCAGCAAAGGAGCGCCGTCTCATCGCGGTCCTCCCGCGTAGGGCGGCGGGGGCCCATTAGGCGGGGGCGGCGCGCCGTAGTTTCTTCCCAGCAAGCTCAACAGGCCGAAGACAATCAACAGCACCGGCCAGGTTTCGGAGAAACGATACGGAGTTAAATTGTTCAAGGCGAATAGCGCGCCTAGCGTGATCAGGGTGACCGGTCCTCGAATGGCGCGCAATACCGAAACGTCTCCCCTCATTTTCAGTCCCCTCTCTCGGAGGCGCTGTGGCCGGCAAAGCGCGTATACAACAGATAAACACCCGCGACGATCAGCACCACCGGCCAATAGCGCGCCAGGTAGGCGAAATTGAAAATGTTCAAGGTATTCAGCAACAGCAAAATGCCGAGCAGCACCAGCGCCACTCCGGCCGCAGGACCGCTGCCTCCGCCACGCAGGTTGACCAGGCCGGAGTACTCGTCCACCCGTTCACCGTTACGGCGTTTGAGCGCCGTGTGATACGCCTCGAAGGCCATGTAAAAGATCCAGGCCACCAGAATGAACGCGAATACGATGTCGGTGCCGCCGTTGTTGGCGTTGAGAATGCTGATGATGACTCCGAACACCACCGCGTGCACCAGCCCTTTGGCGTACTGGCTGTTGTAAATCGCGCCTACGCCGGGAATAAAGCCCAGCAACAGCGCCAGTCCCGGCGAAACGTCGGCATTCGAATAATTCGGGCGCGGAGCATAGGCCGAAGGTATCGGATCGGGGGCCGGCGGAGGCGCTGCCACAGGTGCATGCTCCGCGCAGTACACGGTCCCCTGCGCATCGCGCCGGCACTGGTCGCACACGGGTTTGCCGCAGGCGCGGCAGTACGCGGTCGCTGAAACGTCGGGATGATTCTGGCAAGTCATGGCAAGTTACTCCTACGTTCTCCCTGTTGGTGGATTGGCCGCGGGCTTTTGGGAGGGCGATGGATTGCCAGTCTCCGGATTAGCGGCCGGTTGCGCCTCGGGCGCCTGCTGCTGCCATTCCCGCAGGGTGGTTTGAATCTGATACACGAATTTCAAGTTGTCGTAGAACTTCAGGGTGCGCGCCCACACGCGATAGGCGCGGTCTTCCAGGCCCGCCCATACCTGCGCCGGCGCCAGGTCGGAAGGCTCCAGTTGCCGCATCTTGGGCAGCATCATCGAGAATGACAACACCGTGAGCGCCATGCTCATGGCGAATTTCGGTTGCAGCACCGCGTGGAACGCTCGCTGGAACCAGCTCTTCCCCTGGTGGTGCCAGGGCGGATCGAACAGAATCCGGCTCACCAGTTCCTGCGGCGGCTCCACCGCGGCTGCGCGTTCAATGAACTGCAGCGCGGCGGCCGACTCCTCGACCAGCTCAGCGCAGGCCGGGCATTCCGCCAGATGGTGCTCTACCTCCGCGCGTCCGGCGGGAGCCAGCGTGCCATCCACGTAATCGCAGATCAGAATTTCAATCTCTGCGCAGTTCATAGCGACAGCTTTTGCTTCCGCAAGAGACGGCCCAATTCGGCACGCCCCCGGTTAATTCGCGATTTTACTGTACCCTCGGGTATCGCCAACACGCCGGCGATCTCGCGGTATTCCATTTCCTGCAGGTCGCGCAGGATCACTGCCTCACGCAACTCCGGCGAAAGTCTTTGCAGCGCCGCCTGCAGTATCTCACTGGCTTCCCTGCCCGCCAGCGCCTGGTCCGGGCGCGCAATTATCCCGGTGCCTTCCACCTCCAACATAGGGAGCTGCGTCTCGATCGAATCCGTTACCCGTTCCTGCCGCGTCCGGCGGTAGTTGTCGATCAGCAAATTGCGCGTCACCCTTGCCAGCCAGGTGCCAAACGAGCCTTCCGCCGAGCGGAAGCTCTTCAGCGTGCGAAACACCCGAAGAAAAACTTCCTGGGTCAGGTCCTGCGCTTCTGAGGCACTGCCTGTGAAGCGGTAACATATGGCGTAGACATGCCGGGTGTGCACACGGACCAGTTGTTCCCAAGCGGCTTCGTTGCCTTTGAGGCATTCCGTGACCAGGCTGTATTCGGGTTCCAAGAGTCGCGTGTTTGCCGGCTGCCGGGCCTGGCTTACCAGCCCGTTTCCGCCCACTTTCCCGAGTGTCACTGCCGCAGTTGCCACCGTACCCTGTCTTTCATCATGAGAAACGCGGCTTTTTCATGATAAGTTCAATTTTTCAGGCAAGCTAGCGGCTTCTTTGGTCCCTGCCGCCGGAGGGTTTGATTCGACGCCATACGTGGAAGTGGATTGCCGGCTGCATCGTCGCCGCAGCCGTCGCCGCTTGGTTAATTTATCACGCTCTAAAAGCCCGGCAATTCGATTGGCGGCTGGCCCTTTCGAGTGTGGCCCAACTGCGCCTGCCGTGGCTGCTGTTGGCCATCGCGACGTCATACGCGACCTATGTCGGACGGGCGCTGCGCTGGGCGGTGTTTCTGCGCCCGCTGAAATCCAACCCGTCCCTGTGGAGGCTGGTTTCGGCTACGGTAATCGGTTTCACGGCGATTACCCTGCTGGGGCGCCCCGGGGAGTTTGTTCGCCCCTATCTCATTGCCATGAAAGAGAAGGTTTCCGTAACGTCGCAATTGGCCGCGTGGCTCCTGGAGCGGATTTTCGACCTCTTGATGGCCCTCCTGGTCTTCGGCTTCGCGCTGGCGCGGGTGACTGCCTCTGGAATCGCCGTGGGACCGACGTTGACCTGGGTGCTGGCCACCGGGGGGAAATTCGTAACCATCACCAGCGTGATCCTGCTATTGCTCCTGGTTTGCTTCCGCCATTTCGCGGAGCCGGCACGCCAGCGCCTCACCGACGCGCTTCGATTTCTGCCGGAAGCCAAGTTCCTGCGGATGGAGAAGCTCGTGGCGGCCTTCGTTCAAGGTGTGGAGTCCACGCGCAGCGATGGCGCGCTGTTGTTGGTACTCTTCTATTCTGTAGTAGAATGGCTCCTAATCGCTGCCTGCTACTGGTGCCTGGCCGCCGCCTTCCGGGGTTTAAATTTTACAATTGTGGATGTACTTATTTTTATGGGATTTGTGTCGTTTGGCGCGATCGTCCAGATACCCGGAATCGGAGGCGGTGTGCAGGTTGTCGCGATTCTCGTGCTTACGGAACTGTTTGGGGTACGTCTCGAATTGGCTACGGCGTTCGCCGTGCTCATTTGGATAGTTACATTTGTAGCAATTGTGCCAGTGGGGCTGGTATTGGTTTTTAGAGAAGGCCTAAAGTGGCATAATCTGCGGCAGATCGGGCGGGAGGCTTCAGCATGAGATGCCCTTTTTGCAATCACTTACAAGACAAGGTGGTGGATTCTCGCGAGAGCAAGGAGGGCGAGGCCATTCGTCGCCGGCGCGAGTGTCTGGCCTGCGAACGCCGCTACACGACGTACGAACGAATCGATGAAGTGCCCTACATGGCGGTGAAAAAAGACGGCCGGCGCGAAAAATTTGATCGGCAGAAGGTGCTGGCGGGACTATTAAAGGCGTGCGAGAAACGGCCGGTCAGCATGGGCAAACTCTCCGAAATGGTCAATCAGGTGGAATCGAAGGTCAGCGACTCGCCGGATCGCGAAATATCTACTACGGAGATAGGAGAATTTCTGATGGAGAGCCTCCGGGACCTGGACAAGATCGCTTATGTCCGCTTTGCCTCGGTCTACCGGGATTTCCAGGACGAACAGGCATTCTTCAACGAATTGAAGAACCTGATGCGCCAAAAACTCCCTTAGCAGCGGTTACCGAGCCGCGACCGTGAGGGAGCAGGATTACTCTTTGGGGCTATAGTCTGCCCCTACGAAAAGATACACAACACCTGTAACCTTAAGGCGTTCCAAGCATCTCTTAAAATAGAACTTAACTTTGCTGGGGAATGATGATATGATCATTCGGAAACCGGATCCCAGGAGGGAGCCTGATTTCCCGGCACTTGGAGCCGGACCGGCAAATCGTAAAAATTTCGTTTTGCATCCCAGGTTCACGCTTGTCAGAGCTGGACACGTGTGGGAGAGGTGAGTTTTAGTGGATCAATTTGAAGATCAGTTTTCGCCGGACAGCCCCGAAGCTCTAGGTATCAATTTCGAAGAAGAAGCCAAGTTCTTCGACCCGGAAGCCGCTCACGAAGCCGATTTCCTGCACCCTCATCCGGTGGAAGAGTCCATCTACACGGACGATCCGGTGCGCGTGTATCTGCGCGAGATGGGCGCGGTTCCGCTGTTGACCAGGGAAGGCGAAGTTGATCTGGCGCGCCGCATGGAGCGCGGCAAGCTTCGCATGCAAAAGGCCATCAGCCGCTCGGCACTGGTGCAGCGGGTGGCGGTGGAGCTGGCCGACCAGGTGCGCAAGGGTTTGACCGAGCTCGAAATCGTGGTGGATTTGGGCGACGTCGAGGAAGGTTCGCCGGCCGATCTGAAGGTGCGTGCGGAAGCCCAAAAGCAGTTCGCGGAAGTGGTGACGCTGCACAAGAAACTGGGGCAGCTCGAAGACAAGCTGGCGGTGACTCCCATCGCCAACAAGCGGCCGCGCAAACGGCTGTGTGCCAAGCTCAACCGCGCCAAGGTCGAAGCTTCTCTGGCTATCCGCCGGGTGGCCTTCAAGACCATCAAGTGGAAAGAGTTCGCCCGCGAAATCGAGCGCGCGGTGGATGAGCTGAGCCACCTCGATAGCGAAGTCAAGCGCCTAGAGAGCCGTAACAACCCAATCCAGCAGGCCCGTGTGCGCGAGTTGAAGCGCGAGATTAAGAAGCGCGAAGCGGGGGCTGGCGCCAATTTGCCGGAGCTCAAGCACAGCATGACTGTGATCCGGCATGGTGAGGCCGAAGCCGAGCGCGCCAAAAAAGATCTGGTGGAGGCCAACCTTCGCCTGGTGGTCTCGGTTGCCAAAAAATACGTGAACCGCGGATTGCACCTGCTGGACCTCATCCAGGAGGGCAATATCGGCCTGATGCGCGCCGCCGACAAGTTCGAATACCGGCGCGGGTACAAATTCTCCACGTATGCCACATGGTGGATTCGCCAAGCCATCACCCGAGCCATCGCCGACCAGTCGCGAACCATCCGCATTCCAGTTCACATGAACGAGAGTATGAACAAGTTCCTGCGCGCCACACGCGAGCTGGAAAAGGAACTGGGCCGTACTCCCACAAATGAAGAAATCGGGCGCCGGATGGATATCCCCGTCGAGAAAGTCCAGAAACTGAAGACCATTTCCCGGGACCCCGTATCGCTCGAAACTCCGGTCGGGCGGGATGGGGAATCCGCTCTGGGCGATCTGATTGAAGACCGTTGGGTCGGTTCGCCGGTGGACGCGGTGATCGAATCCAACGTCCGCGATGAGACCGCAGGTATTTTGAAGACACTTTCTCCCAAGGAGGAGAAGGTGATCCGCATGCGTTTCGGAATCGGTTGTGAGCGCGAGCACACCCTGGAGGAGATCGGCCAGGAGTTCGACGTTACCCGCGAACGCATTCGCCAGATTGAGGCTAAAGCGCTACGCCAGTTGCGGGCCCCCGAAAGAGCCCGGCGGCTGCGTGCGTTGATGGCCGCACGATAATACCCGCAGCCGTTTCCAACTCCTTTTCGCCGGGCCGGCCAACTGGTCGTCCCGGCTTCTTTTTTGGTGGGGCATGCTTTAGCTTGCCCAGCTGCGTTTGGGGGTGCGTGGCGAATGCGTGCAGTTTTGGACGCAGGTGACGCACACCACACTTCAATATTTTCGCAATCCGTTTGAAAACAAAAGCCGTAGTTATTGGCAGGTGAAGTGCTAAAAATTGGCGACTGGAGGGTACGGATGGCTGTCGTGGGGATCACCAGGCAGGGGCTGACAGGCATGGCGATTTCGGTCGCCCTGCTGTGGGGCTGCCTCCTGGGTGAGCGTCTGATTGTGCGGCGAGCCGGCGCGGAACAGGCGCGGGCGCTGCGCACGATGCAAGGCCTCCGTAACCAAATGTCGCAGCCGGTTTCCACTCCGATCCCTCGAATTCCGCACCCGCTACGCCCCACCGTGGGCTGATCCGCTTCCATCGCCAGATGTACAATTGCAGCAATGCACAAACTCATGTGCGCGCTTGCCGTTTTTCTCTTGGCTACCGCTTGCAGCCGGCATTCCTCCTCCCAGTTCAGCCAACTGTCCGAAGAATTCGTTTCCACCACCCTGTCGTTCTCGCCTTCCAGTGCCACGGCGGCGGGTCTGCACCAATACCACGATCAGAATCTGGATGACATGCTGGACGATGTCAGCTCCGCGGCTCTCGACAAACAGCGCAAGTTCTACCAGGATTTCCGGCAACGGTTGAACGGGTTTTCGAGCGATGCCCTATCCGCCGAGGAGCGCGCCGACCAGACCATCATGCAAGACCAGATCTCGCTGGCGTTGCTCGAGTTGGATGAGATCCGCAATTCGCTGCACAATCCCACCGGATACGTCGAGACCCTGGGGAATGCACTTTTCAGCCCTTATGTTCTGGAATATGCTCCTCTACCCGCGCGCATGCGGAACATCGTGGCGCGGCTGCAGAAGGTGCCGCTGTTCCTCGATCAGGCCGAAACCAACCTGGCTTCCTCGCCGGATATTTGGACAAAGGTGGCGATCGAAGAAAACGACGGCAACATCGGCCTGGTGGATAAGACCCTCCGTGCGGCAGTGCCGTCCGATTTGCGCGACTCCTACGACCGCGCCGCCACTCCAGCGCTCCAGGCGATGCGCAGGTTCCAGGATTTTCTCAGGAACAGTCTCTCGGCACGCAACAACGCGGACTGGCGTCTGGGACGCGACCGCTATCTCAAGAAGTTTCACGACGTGATGGAGAGCGGCGTGGAAGCCGAGAACGTGCTGTCCGAAGCCGAAGCGGACCTGGAGCGGGTCCGCGCGCGCATGCTCGATCTGGCTCTGCCCCTGCACCACAGCATGTTTCCGGGCCACAAGGATCACACCGAGCTTTCCGGCGAAGAGCGGCAAAACAAGATCGTCGCGGAAGTGCTGGACAAGATCGCCGAACGCCACTCGTCGCGCGAAGCATACCTGGAAGACGCGCGCCAGGATCTGGCCGAAGCGCGCGCCTTCGTGGCCGAGAAACACCTGCTGACCCTGCCACCCCGGGCCAACCTACAGGTGATTCCCACACCCGAATTCATGCGCGAGTCGTACGCGGTGGGAGGGTTTTCCCCTGCGCCGGCCCTGGAACCGCAGTTGGGCGCGTTCTATTGGGTGACGCCCATTCCCGCGGACTGGCCTAAGGAGCGGGCCGAATCGAAGCTCCGCGAATACAACTTCTACAAGCTCAAGCTGCTGACCGTTCACGAAGCCATGCCCGGACACTACGTGCAGTTCGAAATCGCGGACGATGTGCAGCCCAAAAGCCGCCGCGTGCTCCGTGCGGTGTACGGTAATGGATCATACATCGAGGGCTGGGCTCAATACTCGGAGCAGACCATGCTCGACGAAGGCTTTCTCAACCATTCACCGGAGATGGCATTGACTTTCGCCAAGGAGGAGCTGCGTGTGCTGGCCAACGCCATTCTCGACGTGCGTCTTCAGATGCTGGACATGACCGACCAGCAGGCACTCGATCTGATGGAAAAGAAGACTTTCCAGGAGCCGGAAGAGGCCACCCCCAAGTTGGAGAGGGCCAAGCTCACCTCCTGCCAGCTACCCACGTACTTCGTAGGCTGGCGCGGCTGGCTGCGGGTGCGCGGGGAATACCAGAAGTCCCAGGGCAGCGCGTACCGCCTGTCCGAGTTTAATGACAAGGCACTGCAGCAGGGAGCGGTACCTCTGGCCGTGTTAGGACAATTGTTACGCTAGCGGGCAACCGGAATGCCGTCTGGACAGTCTATAATTATGTAGCAGCACCTGTAACAATAAGGGATGCCGGAGAACGAAAATCTGAACCTCGCCTCCGAAACTCCGCTCGCGGCGGAGCTGGCCCAACCACCCGAACGGGCGCCTTTCTGGAGCGCATTTTACTGGGTCCGCGACCTGGTATTTTCGGTTCTCATCGCGGTCATCCTGATTGTGTTCATCTACCAGCCGGTGAAAGTGGAAGGCACCAGCATGATGCCCACCCTCACCGACCAGGAACGCATCTTCATCAACAAATTCACCTATCACTACGGCCTCGGCAGCATCTCACGCGGTGACATGGTGGTGTTCTGGTACCCTCTGGACACCTCCAAATCGTATATTAAGCGCATCATCGGCCTTCCGGGCGACCTGATCCGGATCGACGCCGGACAGGTTTTCGTGAACGGCCGCCCGTTGGCGGAAGATTACGTTCCCGACGAGTATCGAGACCGGGTTCCGTATAGCCCCAAGCGGGTGCCCCCCGATCAGTACTTTGTGTTGGGCGATCACCGCAGTTCCTCCAACGACAGCCGCGCCTGGGGATTCGTTGACCGCAAGTACATCTATGGGAAAGCCGTTTTCGTCTACTGGCCGCTGGACAAACTGGGCCGCCTGAAGTAATAGCTACCCGCGTTACAGAGCCGCGGCCAAAGGGAGCGGTGCCGTTCGCCCCGCTACCGCCGGAAAATCCACATCAGCACGGAGAGCAAAACGCTGAGCACCAGGCACGTGGCCAGCGGAAAGTAAAAGCTGGAATGCTTTCCGTGAATGTAGATATCGCCCGGCAGACGGCCGAGCCGGAACGGGAGCCGTCCGGCGAAGGTCACCAACACGCCCAGCACGACGAGTGCGACGCCGAGTGTAATCAGGGCGCGGCCCAAACCCATACTCCCACTATACGGGTTTTGCCGATGCGGGCTTGTGAGATAATCCTCTGAGCTATGGACATCAACACCGAATACGTCAACCTTTCTGCCAGCGATGGCACGAGCCTGCGTGCTTATGTGGCTCGCCCTGCTGGGAAGCCCCGCGGCGGGCTGCTCGTCTTCCAGGAAATCTTCGGCGTGAACTCCCACATCCGCAGCGTTACGGAACGTTTTGGACGCGAAGGATTCCTGGCCATCGCACCGGACCTGTTTCACCGCACCGCACCGGGATTCGAGAGCGGCTACACCGACATGGGGCCGGCCTTCGCCGAAATGGGCAAGGTGACCGATGCTGGTCTAGAGGCCGATATAAAGGCGGCACACGGTTGGCTGCTCAACGCCGGTGAATCCAAGATTTGCGCCACCGGCTACTGCATGGGCGGTCGCATCTCGACCCTGGCTGCGATCACCGTGCCGCTGGCTTGCGCGGTTTCTTACTATGGCGGCGGCATCGCGCCCAGTCAATTCAATCCGGGCTTGATCGGGCGCTTGAAGGATCTGCAGGCGCCGATGCTGTTTTTCTGGGGCGGCATGGACACACACATTCCCGCCGAGTCCGTGCAGGCCGTTACCGGCGCGGTGAAAGCGGCAGGCAAGCCCTACACCACCGTGGAGTTTTCGTTTGCCGACCACGGCTTTTTCTGCGATGCGCGCGCCAGCTACAATCCCATTGCGGCGGCGCTGGCGTGGCCGCTGACGATCGCGTTCATGGACACGCACGTTACGGGGCAAACTCGCAACGCGGGGGCCTAGCGGGGCCTGCGCCATCCGGCCCCCAGCCCGGAGCGCAAATAGAGATTCTCGTCTACCCCCGTGCTGATGGACTTTGAAGTGCCCATCCGTGGCCTGGCTGTAGGCCTGATCATCGCCGCGCCGATCGGCCCCGTCAACGTACTCTGCATTCAGCGGACCATCGAGAAGGGCTGGAAATCGGGTATCGTTTCCGGTTTTGGCGCGGCGCTTGCCGACACGTTGTACGGCGCCATCGCCGGGTTCAGCATCAGCCTGGTGATCGAGTTTCTCATCCGCGAAGAGTTCTGGATCCGAATGATCGGCGGGACTCTATTGGCGGGTATCGGAGTGGTGTACTATTACAAGCCGCCACGCTCGCTCGAAGCAGTCGAGGACGCCGCCTCCGCTAATTCGGACTTCGTCTCCACGCTTCTGCTGACCGGGACCAATCCTACCACGGTGCTCTCTTTTCTAGCGGTGCTGGCCACGCTTGGACTAGAAAATCGGCGGCCGCTGTGGCAGACCTCATTTCTGGTGGCCGGAATATTTTGCGGGTCGATGACCTGGTGGACCATCCTGGTGAGTGGCGTTAACCTACTGCGCAGCCGGATTAACGATCGCACCATGCGCTGGATGAACCGCATCGCGGGGATTGCCATCGGCGGCTTCGGACTGGTGAATGTGCTGCTCAGTCGCGGGCATCGGCATTAGGTGCACCCAACCCGTGCGTTTGACACTCTGCCCCATGCAAATGATAGGATCGATCCTTCCAGGTAGTTTCAGAAAGGTTTCCGTATGAGAACCCAAGTCAACACGCAAGCACGTCTCTTCCCGTTGGCGGTATTACTCGCAGCCTCGCAACTCGCTTCGGCCCAGCAAAAGGTGCCGTTTGAGAATGGCGTCCCCGTGGCGCCCCGTGGGCTAGCTGCGCGTCCGCTGCCGGATAAACCGATGGTGTTCGACACCGCCGAAGGACAAAAGATCCGCGTCGTGGTGGTCACCAAGGAACTGGAATATCCCTGGAGCGCTGCCTTTCTTCCAAATGGCGACATGCTGGTGACAGAGCGTGCGGGCCGCCTGCGCATCATTCGTAACGGCGTGCTCGATCCCTTGCCCATCCCCGGCGGACCGGCCGCATATTTCGCGGGCGAATCCGGCATGCCCGGCGCCGTCCATGGCTATATGGATATCGCCCTCCATCCCCAATTCGCCCAGAACCATCTCTTGTATCTCACCTACACCAAGCCGCTCGACGAGAAGCGCCGGACGACCGCGCTGGCGCGAGGGCGATTTGACGGCCATGCGCTCACCGACGTGCGCGACATCTTCGTGTTGGATGAAGCCGGCACGTCGCGCATTGCCTTCGGGCGCGACAACACGATCTACATGACCACTACCGGCAAAGATCCGCAGGATCCCAATACACAAGGCGGCAAGGTGCTGCGCCTGCGCGACGATGGCAGCATCCCGCCCGACAACCCGTTTGTGGGGCAGGCCGGCCACAAGCCGGAAGTCTACACGCTGGGGCACCGCAGCTCGCTGGGCCTGGCTTTGAATCCGGGAACCGGCGAAATGTGGCAGAACGAGAACGGCCCCAACGGCGGCGACGAGATCAACATCCTCAAGCCCGGTAAGAACTATGGCTGGCCCATTGTGAGCTACGGACGCACCTATCCGGGCCCGTGGCAATCCGGGATCCCCAGGCACGATGGGTTCGAGCCGCCGGTGGTCTACTGGATGCCGGCGATCGCCGTCTCGGGCATGGTGTTTTACACCGGAGACAAATTCCCCAAGTGGAAAGGCGACATCTTCGTGGGCTCCCTACGCACCGGCGAGATTCCGGGGACCGGCCACATCGAGCGCATCCTCTTCAACGAGAAGATGGAAGAACTGCGACGCGAGGCGTTGCTCCGCGAACTGCGCCAGCGGATTCGCGACGTTCGACAAGGTCCGGATGGACTGTTGTACCTGCTGACCGACGAGAAGCCCGGCGCGGTGCTGCGGATCGAGCCGGCGGAATAGGGCTGCCCACCGGCGACAAGATCGCCGGCGTTACCTGCCCGCCCAGGTCACGCGCCAGATCGCCCGCGAGCCGTCGTCGGTAACATACAGGGCGCCATCTTTGCCCACCGCCACTCCGACGGGCCGCCCCCAGGCTTGGCCGTCCGGTCCCAGAAATGTCAGGAAGTCCTCGTACATCCCGCTGGCGTGGCCCTTCGACAAAGGCACCCGGACCACCTCGTGTCCCGATTCGTGAGCCCGGTTCCATGAACCGTGCTCGGCTGCAAATAAATCGCCGCGATACTCCTTCGGAAACTGCGTCCCCTCGTAGAAGGTCAGGCCAAGCGAGGCGCTATGGGGCTGCACCAGCACGTCGGGAATCAGGACCTTATCCTTGAGTTCCGGGTGCTTCCCCTCGAGCCGCGGGTCCTGATGGCCGCCGGTGTAAAACCACGGCCAGCCATAGAAGCCGTCCGGTTGCACATGGGTGATGTAATCGGGCACCAGGTTGTCGCCCAGCGCATCGCGTTCGTTCACCGAGCACCAGACTTCGCCGGTCTCCGGGTTGACGCCCAATCCCACCGGGTTGCGTATGCCCGCGGCATAGATGCCTACGAACTTTCCCTCCGGCGTGTATTCCAGAATATTCGCGCGGCGAATCTCCCGAGGGTGCGTATCCGGGTCATCCACGTTACTGCCGGAGCCGACCGCCACCAGCATCTGCTTGCCGTCCTTGGAAAACACCAGGTCGCGCGTGGAGTGGCCGCCGGAGGGAAGATCGGGAATCAGCACTTGCGCCGGCCCCGTGGCTTTCAGATCCCCATTCTTGTACGGGAAGCGGACCACCGAAGTGGTATTGCCGACGTAGACCCACTGCGGGTTCGCTCCTGGCGGATAGAAGTTGATGCCGAACGCGCCCTTCTGGCCGGTGGCGAATGTTTCGACTTGCTGCGGTCTGCCGTCCGCGCCCCGGCCGCGAATCACTTTGATCTCTCCCGCGCTGGTCTCGGTGAGGAAGAAATCGCCGTTC
>Ga0182024_10002911_pt1 | contig 41704 bp, 44 predicted proteins | sample P32metaG_FD_120480 | JGI IMG/M metagenome (GOLD analysis project Ga0182024, IMG submission 120480) | Permafrost microbial communities from Stordalen Mire, Sweden - P3-2 metaG (Illumina Assembly) | ecosystem: Environmental > Terrestrial > Soil > Wetlands > Permafrost | place: Sweden: Stordalen... | reverse complement strand
CCTTCTCGGTTATCTGATGGTTGCGGCGGTCGATTGCTCCGATCTCGATGAGCCAGTTCTCTGCGAAAGCGACTTCACGGTGGTCCACCTTTGACATGAACTCTAGCTCTGAGAACTTCAGGCCGTACTTTGACATGAGTAGCACGAGGTCGAACGGGGTCTCGGTCTCGAGAGCTTTGCGAACCGGTATAGGAGTGATCTTCTTCGGAATCGGCGAATCAGAGATTATGACTGCCCGACCTGGCTTGAAGCGACCGATTCGACCGACCATCTGCAGGAGTGAATTGTTGTCTATCTTCCTATAGCGAAGAGTCTTCTGTCCCAGCTTGTCCTTGCTGTCGATTACGTCGTTGAATATCAACACGTTATCGACGTAGATGTTCACAGAAGAGGCAATGACATTGGTCGCGAAGATCCTTAGATTCTTGTCGGACTCGGCCCTCTGCTGGATCTTGTTGATCTCAGAGCCGTCGAGGCCCCCGTGGACATAGACGCCGCCGTAACTGCTCGCGTACTTCTCGACCAATCGCCGCGTAGGGAGAAAGATCAGCCATGATTCATCGTGGGGCTGCGCGTTAAGGTAGAGGGACAGATTCTTGAACATCTCATCGATGTCCCTCGCTAGCTCCACCTCTACCTTCACCGGGTATCTGCGACCGCTCAGCGAATAGAGTTTGGAGATTCCAAGGAAGGAGAGGAACTCATCGGGTTCGATTGTGGCGCTCATGACGCGAAACAGGTTCCTCGCGTTGGCTTCCTCCTTCTTGGCCAGCGACAGGCACAGTTCCAGCTGAGAGGACATCTGATGACTTTCGTCAAAGTAGATCGACGAATCAAAGACCGAGTTCTCTGCGAGCATCCTGAGCAAGACACCATCCGTCACAATCTTGATCTTGCCCCCGACGTTGATCTTGGTGTCCTTTGTGATCACCGATAGCTCGTGCCTGACCTCCGGATGAAGCGCCTCCAGCGAGTAGAACAGCGCGTTGCAAGCGGCCCTCGACGGTTCTCGAAGGATGATCTGCCTATTCCTCTTGCTCAACTCAAACTCATGAATCGGCGTCACGGTACTTTTTCCCGTCCCGACATCCCCGAGAAGGACGAAATGGTCTGAAAAGTCTATCGAGCCAAGGATCGAGAAGATTGGCAGCCTCGGTCTTGCATCCTTGCCCGTCGCTCCTTGCGATTCTGATGCCCCTTGTTCATCTGTCGCGGATGGCTCATGAGAGGTATCGACGCCTAATTCATCGCTAGCCAATAGAATCGCTCAAACCCAGTGAGGCATGATTATCGAAGTGGAACAAGGTAAACCAATGTGAGAAGGATGTTCGGCGACCTCGAGATGAGGCTATGATCTGAAAAGACATCTCAATGCTTCGCGCCCGCCAGGGCTTGCTCAGCAACCCTGGCGCTCTCCTTAAGCACCCCGGTCGCCTCCTCGAGCCTCTTGCACATTTCGTTCTCCAAAAATAGCGCGCTCTGAAGTGCTTCTAGCTTGCTGAGTGCACTGTCGAGGTCCCTGCTGATTTCCCCAAGAGGCATGTAATCCATCCTGCGCGGCATGCTCGCAAAGAGCTCTCTCTGAGCCTGATTTATCTCGCTGATTTTCTGCGTGTCAGTGCCCGCAAGCCACGATACTTCCCGAGCGGCCTTTATGCTCTCGTAAAGCTGGTTCTGCAATTCGACGTAAGCGTCCCAGTAGGTCATCCAGGCCTTGTTGAATTCGGCGAAGATCCCCTCTATCTCCGTATTTCCTCCGCCCGTTGCGCTGCTCATTATGCTATCGACGATTCTTCGGCGGTAATGACTTGTATATTGAGCCATCGCCTCTGAATGTATTGCTGGCATAGCAAGTGCGCTGCCCTTCTCCAAGCAGACGACCCGATGACAACCGGGAGATTTTCGCTCCACGTTCGGCGGTGCCGTTTCGAAGCGTGCAGTTCATCGCTTAGAATGGCTCTCGTTGGAAAGTGCCACCTATCTCGTCTAGGAGCAGCTGGGACGGACCTACGGCACTTTTCTTGATTGGCACCCGCACCGGATTCCTAAGGAGCCCTCCGATTGTTACCATTCTACCATCGTCTTCATCCATCTTGAGAGTGACCACGCGCTCTTCCATCTTCGACGCTCCCGGTCCTCCAACGGCTATACTGAGTGTCACCTCGCACCCCTCCTCTCCGGAGCTTTGCAGATCAGCTATCTCCTTGCGCAGAAACCTCGAAATCTCTTCGGAAGTGTGTAGGCCCGTAGCTGGAACTATTCTCAATCGCAAATCAACTCAGGCGTTGCTCACTGTGCTTGCGAGCAGGGTCGCCGCAAAGAGCATGACGAACACCACTATCATTACCTTGGCGACGCTCATCGAAAAACCTCCCACTCCCTTGGCGCCCAGAAGATATGAAACGAAGGCGACCATCAGGAAGAGGATTGCCAGACCGAGAAGAGTCGCCATTCTCCGTCGCCTAACTTAGAAAAAATGACCGTCCGTCTTCTGCACATCGTTACCCTTGAAAGCGCCGGCGAACTCTTGTTTCTCTACTGCTGTAGCGAACAAATACGTGGGCGGTGAAGTTGTCGTTTTCATGTTTGACATATTCGACATGCTATTGTAACATGTATTGCACTATATAGGTGTATATATATAAAATGCAATGGATGGCTATTTACTATGGCTGCTGCCGCTACTGGAGTGCCGCAGGTCAACTGAGGCTCCCGAGTCGTCGCGTCCATACCTTTCGTTGCTCATAAAGGACAGACCGGAGGAGTCAAAGCGCTGAACACACCTCGCGCAGAGTAACCCCCTCGGAGTTCGGTACAGTATCTCAACGCTTCCACATGAGTTGCATTGCGTCTTTGGGGTCGCCATCGTCGTGACTACGTATTATCCTGAATCCGACATGCTGCTACCTCGTTGATATTCTAGGCCTGGTCCTTGCTTCGAGCGACGCCGCCCTGCTCGCGTCAATCTCCTGCTGCAGGATTTCGTACGCTCTGGGTCCGTCGGCCCTGCTGAGAATCAAGACCGTCTCCTCGCCGATGTAGCTTTGCTGTATGCTGATTCCGTGCCGGTACAACAGCTCAGCGAGCAGCAGGCCGAACTCGGGTGTGGGCTCCACGGATGGGGACAGGTGGATGTCAAGCCGGGACAGCTCAGTCCTCTCCCTTCGGATCTCGAACGCTCCAAGGGAGGATTTGATTAAAGAATCGTATTCGTCCTCGTCGGCAATCAGCTCGATGGAGCTCGAGAGCTGGAACATTCGAATAGGCTCGCTCAGATTGGCGGACAGTTCGCCTATCCGCTTCGCAATTTCATACAATTCGGATTTTCTGGCCTTGATGGTTACGTTGACCACGTCGCTCGCGAGCGCTATCCGAGCGTCTCTTAGGATGCCCACTGATTTGTTTCCATTTGGCCTTGCCCGTGCGTCAGAGAACCTGGTTATCGCTACGACAATCGTGTTTATCGTGGTCTGCCTGCGTGCCACCTTCTCGACTTCGGGCTTGATGCTGGCGGCCACTGCATGGTAGTTGACGACCTTGCGCTTGAAGCACTCGTATAGCGCGAGGTCACGGGTGATTATCGACGCGACTATTGTCGGTATGGAAGGTGATTCCCGGGGCATTTTTGACCAACCGCGGGACGGTCTCCGTAATACTTAACCATTTCTCATAGATAGATGTATATAGTCGGTAATGCATGTTACATCCAGTGAATGAATGTGAATCCCCGTCCACAACTGAAATCGATTAACACGGCCGCCAGTTACTCAGGCAAAGGGATGCATTGGATATCCACGGATGGTTTCGGCCATCTAGCTTTTGCTGTTTCGAGGATTACCGGTGAGTAGAATGACCGAAGCATCATACGTGACTACCTCGGGCGGCCAGCAGGTCCTGGTCCTGAACCAGGGTCAGTCGAACAGCCGAAGTAAGAGGGCTCAGAGCAACAATATCTCCGCAGCCAAATTGATAGCAGAAATGGTGAAGACTTCCCTCGGTCCGAGGGGCATGGACAAGATGCTGGTCGATGCCATGGGAGACATAACCATAACCAATGACGGAGCGACGATGCTAAGGGACATGGACGTCCAGCACCCCGCGGCAAAGATTGTCATCGAGGTGGCTAAGGCGGTCGACGGGGAAGTTGGCGACGGCACCACTTCGTCGGTCATCCTGACGGGCGCTCTCCTCGCGAACGCCGAAGAGCTGATGGACAGAGGAGTGCATCCGATGGTCATAGTCAACGGGTATAGGAAGGCGGCCCAGCAAGCGAAGCGGATATTGGACAAGATCTCGGTCAGCGTCGCGCCGACCGACAAGGTCATCCTCACCAAGGTCGCGAGGACCAGTATGGCTTCGAAGATCATATCGAACGACAGTGCCGCATTAGCGACCGTCGTAGTCGACGGTCTACTGCACGTAGCCGAGGACGTTGGGGACGGGAACTTCAGGGTCGACCTCGAGAACCTCAAGGTGGAGAAGAAGGTGGGTGGTTCGATCAAGGACACAAAGCTAGTAATGGGCATCGTCTTGGACAAAGAAGTCGCCCAGTCAGGAATGCCGAAGAGGGTTGAGAACGCGAGGATAGCGCTGGTCAGTGGCCCCCTCGAGATTGAGAAGACCGAGTTCGACGCCAAGCTGACCATCACCAATCCAGCCCAGATTCAGAAGTTCCTGGACGAGGAGACGAGGATGCTGAAGGCGATGGCGGAGAAGGTTTCGGAGGCAGGAGCCAACGTGCTCATCTGCCAGAAGGGCATCGACGACGTGGCCCAACACTACCTCTCGAGGGCAGGAGTGCTCGCAATCAAGAGGGTGAAGGAGTCGGACATGATCAGGTTGGCGAAGGCGACGGGCGCAAGGATAGTGTCCGGGCTCGACGAGCTATCAAAGAGCGATGTGGGTCGCGCGGGTCTAGTAGAAGAGAGGAAGGTCGAGGACAACAAGTGGACTTTCGTCGAAAAGTGTGCGAATCCCAAGGCCGTGACAATCCTTGTCAGGGGTGGGACTCAGAGGGTCGTCGACGAAGCCGAGAGGTCGATGCACGACGCCATCATGGTCACTAAGGACGTACTAGAGAACCCAACCATCGTCGCTGGCGGCGGGGCTGTTGAGGCAGAGCTGTACCATCGCCTGATCAAGTGGTCGAGTACGCTTGAAGGGAGAGAGCAGCTCGCCGCTGAGAAGTATGCTGAAGCCTTCGAGGCCATCCCTCTCGCGCTCGCGTCGAACGCTGGGTTCGACCAGCTCAACATCCAGGTCGCGCTGCGAGAGAGGCACGGGCATGACAAGACTTGGTTCGGGGTAGACGTGCTCGGCACGGGCGTCCGCGACATGTGGGAGAAGGACGTATTCGAGCCGGCAAAAGTCAAGGAACAAATCATCGATTCAGCGACCGAGTGCACCTGCATGCTTCTTAGGATCGACAACGTCATACAGAGCAACAGGAAGAACTCATCCATGCCCTCCGGCGGCATGGGCGGGATGTAGTAGCGACGGACCCCCGGTCCGCCGACACAATCGCAGAGTGTTTCAACATGCCCAAGGAGTCTACCGATGAGCGAAAGACCTCGTTCGAGCGACGCCAGTCGTCCGAGAACAAGGCAACCATAGTGACTTATCGGGACGATTTCGCCAAACGAGAGATAACTGAGCTAGCGGAAGCCGCGGGCTACTCGGTCCAAGCCCTGCTCCCACAAAAGATCGTCCTCAAGTCCGAATACGGTGTTGGTGTCGGCAAGGCAGCCGAGTTGTTTGAGATAGTAAGCGACAACGACTCGAAGACGCTGATCATAGACGAGGAGCTTACATCGTCCCAGGCGAACAACCTATCGAAGGTAACCCATGTGGAAGTCATCGACCGCGACAGACTGATACTGAACATATTCGCGAAGAGGGCGACCACCACCGAAGCGAAGCTTCAAGTCCAGCTCGCCGAGCTCAAGTATGAGATGCCGCGCGCTCGGGATGCCGTCCGCTACTCGGTCGACGGCGAGCGGGCAGGTTTCTCAGGGATGGGGGAGAGCGCCGTCGACGTAAAATTCATGGCCCTGAAGCGCCAGATGGTTACAGTCAAACAGAAGCTCGTGAAGGCTCAGTCATTTCGGAAGCTCCAGAGGGTCGAACGAAGAAAGCTCGATCTACCGTTCGTCTCGCTCGCGGGCTACACGAGCAGCGGAAAGACTACCCTCTTCAATCGCCTGGCGACCGAGTCAAAGGAGGAATCACCAAACCTCTTCACGACGCTGACCACGACGACGAGGGCCGTGAGCTTGGGCGACTCGAGGAGACGGGTGATGCTCTCGGACACTGTCGGATTCATCTCTAGGCTGCCAACGTACATGGTAGAGTCGTTCAGGTCAACACTCGAGGAGCTTACATACGCAGACCTGATCCTACTCCTTCTAGACGCGAGCGAGAACGAAGAAGCAATGCAGATCAAGCTGCAGAGCTGCCTGGACACCCTGGAGCAGCTCGAGGTGGACTCGAAGAAAGTCCTCTTGATCCTCAACAAGATCGACCTCGTCGAGAATCAGCGCGCAAGGACCATCGAGGAGGAACCCTTGTTCAAGGACCTCTCGGTCGTCAAGATATCTGCCGTCAGTGGCACAGGGCTGCATCAGCTCAGGAACAGAATATTGAGCGCGACACACGGGTCGAACGCGTCACCGACAGGCGAACCGCCCGCATCTATTGGCCAGGTTTCAACCTGACGAACTCGACGAGTCCGTCCCTGAACTTGATGCTCGCATGGCTGCCGTTGCAAAACGGCTTGTTGCTCGAGACCCCACATCTGCAGAGCGCCACGCGGTTCCGCGTTTCGTAGGGCACGCCCGTCTCCGATTCGATTTTTATTCCGCCGCGTACCCAGAGTGGCCCACTGCATCCCAACGCCGAGTCTTCGACTACACCGATTGACTCTGGAAGTTTGGGCTCGATCACCTTCCCGGTCTTCTTGTCATGGAGGACGAGCCTTCCCGACGGGCAGTAAGACTCCTCCCGTATGGCGAGCTTGCGCACTTCCGGGTCGTCAGTCTGCCCAATCAGACCCCATATCTTCCCTCCTGGGTCGCAGAAACGGGCGAACGCGCAGAGCTCCTCGGCGTCGCTAAGCGTAAGGGTAGGCCCATCAAATGTCTCCGCCTGTCTGGCGAACGGCTGATGCGTCGCGGTCTCCGCCCCATCGAAGCGAATCTTCTTGTGCGTATCATCGCAGAAGGGTTTGTTCTTCGAGTGGCCGCATCGGCACAGGGAGTAGCTGGACCCGGTCTTGAGAGTCTTGGCGTCCTTCCAGTCCCACGATAGTCCCTCTTCGTTGGGAACGATCAGTTGGATACTGATAGGAACGTCGCCTGAGACGAGATAGGGGCCGTCTTTGGAGACTACGATCTTCTTCTCTGAGGATTTCGGCACGCCCCATTTCGGTTCCAGTGCGATATATTCCTTGTTGCTTTGGGAACGCGGGAGTCTCCGGCCGGAGCTCCCGAGCCTTCAGGGGGTCAGGCGATGGCGCTCGGTTGCTGCTGCGTGACGCAGTGTATCCCACCGAACCCATAGACCAGAGCCTCGCAATTGATTCCCACGATCTCCTTCCCGGGAAAGGCGGACTTCAGTATCGATACCGCGGCGTCGTCGTTCACATCGTCGAATATCGGCACCAGCACCGCCGAGTTCCCGATGAAGAAGTTGGCATAGCTGGCGGGAAGCCTCTCGTTCCCTCCGACCTTCTTCTTCGGCATCTCAATGGGCACGACCCTTAGCGGTCTGCCCTCCTCGTCGGTTGCTCGCTCTAGCAGCGCCCGATTCTCCCCCAGAGCGTGAAAGTTCTCGTCCGTCGGGTCGTGCTCGACCATGCAGACAACGGTCCTTTGGTCGATGAACCTCGCTATGTCATCGATATGGCCGTCCGTGTCATCACCCACGATCCCCTCCTTCAACCATACAAGGTTGGTGAACCCCAGGTATCGACGCAAAGTCGCTTCGATCTCGCCCATAGTCCGGTCCGGGTTACGGTTCTTGTTGAGCAGGCACTGTTCGGTGGTCAGGCATGTCCCCCGGCCGTTCGTGTCTATCGATCCTCCCTCGAGGACAAGGTTCGGCTCGAGGATGGGGCAGCCTACCCTCCGTGCTACCTCTAGCCCGACGAAGTTATCCGCCTTGAGCTCATCATACTTGTCCCCCCATGCATTGAACCTCCACTTCACGGCGGTCAGGCCGCTGGGGCCTCGCACGAAGATGGGTCCGTAGTCTCTCATCCATATGTCGGCGGTCCTTATCCTGTGATAGACGATGTTCGGAATGTCTCCGACCATTTCTGAGACCCTCCGCTCCATGAGCTCGTCGTCGACGAGGATGTCTACCCGTTCGCCTACGGCCAGCGTACGAGCCATCTTCACATAGACGCCCTCGACCGCACCGATTATCTCAGGCGGGAACGTGAGGGGGTCCTTGGGCCACGCTATCCAGGTCGCGTCGTGGTGCTCCCACTCTGCCGGCATCAGCTGACCTTCCCGGAGCGGGTTCGGACCTTCGCTCATGGCTTGATGAGTCCCTTGTAGGTGCTCGGCCTGCGATTCCTCATGAAGCCCCAGCCTCTCTCTATGTCTTTGCCGAGCTGGAGGTCGCATGAGGCGACGAGGACCCGTTCCTTCGCGTCGCCCCGCACGAGCATCTTGCCGAACTGATCGCAAACGAACGAGCCGCCCCAGAACCTCATGTCCTTCTCGACTCCGACCCTGTTCACCGTGGCGACGACCACGCTGTTTGCGATTGCGTGCCCCCGCTGCACCGTCTCCCACGCGTCCTGCCAGCTTCCCTCCACCTGTTCGATACCTCTCACGGTCCCGATAGCGGTCGGATAGAACAAGATCTGCGCACCAAGTAGCTTGCTTATCCTAGCCGGTTCAGGGTACCACTGATCAAAGCAGATCAGGACGGCTAGGTTGGCGTAGCGAGTCTCGAAGACCTTGTAGTCGGTCCCCGACGCAAAGTAGTCCTGCTCGTAGAAGCCGGGGTCCTGCGGGATGTGCACCTTTCGGTACCTTCCCAGCTCATTTCCGTGCTCATCGAAGACCAGGCTCGTGTTGTACGACCTGCCTCTGAACTTCTCGAAGACCGACCCGCCGACAAGCACCACGCGGTTCTTTTCTGCCGCGCTCGACAGAGCCTCGGTCACGCGGTTTGGGATGGCTTCTGCTGACACGTCAGCACCTTCCTCCCGAGGAAAGTACCGGGAGTCGAAGAGCTCAGGCAGGCAAACAATCCGGGCCCCTCTCTCGGCGGATTCGCGAATCATCGCGGCCGCCTTCTGCAGATTACTGTCGCGTCCCTGCGACATGCGCATCTGGACGAGACCGAGCTTCAATTCCATGCCTACTGTCCTTCTTCGTCGTTGGGGCCTTAAATGTGTGCTCGTGGTCCGGCGCGCTTTCCGACTTCTTCGCCTTGCGGTGTTTCACTGATAAGGATATTACTGGGTACAAATTAGCCCGAAGCGAGCCGAGGCCCCAAGAAAATTGGACGAAGGTGCCAAGGAAGAGAAAAAGGTCGACGATGACCGTCGAACCTTCCTGAAAGTCACTGTCGTTGCTTCAGCTGTCCTCGCCGTTGGAGGGATGGCCGCCCTCGCCAAGGTGGTCGGAGAGACAGGCGGAGACACAACCAGTGTGACGACGCAGAGCGGTTTCCCGAAAGTCTTGATTGCCGACGTCAATAGCGGTCAGGTCGCTAACGTGAACACTTTGACGGTCAACGTGCCGCTGACCTACTACTACCCGCTTGACAACGAGTCGAACATTCTCGTGAAGCTCGGCGTGGCTGTGGACAATGGAGTAGGCCCGGACGGCGACATCGTGTCCTTCAGTGACATCTGCCAGCACCTTGGATGCAATCCGGCGTTCGTGAGTCAAGGCGGATCTCCGCCCTGCAACCCCTCCTACGTGGCGCAGGGAGGCGTGATGTACTGCTGTTGCCACGGCAGCATCTATGACCTCGCTAATGACGCTGCGGTCATCAGTGGCCCAGCTCCTAGACCCGTTCCCCGCGTGATACTCGAGGTGGATAGTAGCAGTGGAGACATATACGCGACCAGCATGGGGCCTCCCGTTATCTGGAGCGACGGGGGACAGCACGGGCCGCTTGGCTCGGACGACGTATCTTACGATCTTCAGGGTGGAACATTGGTGTCCTCAACATCGGTGTCCTCATAGATGTCCGAAGAGAATCCAGTCGGAGATGGGCCCGGGGTCCGTTTCGTCAAATGGCTGGATTCTAGGCTCGGGCTGAACTACCCACTCCTCCGCCCGGTCCCACAATACTCGATCAACCCATTCTACTGGATAGGCGCGCTGACCGTTGTCGCCTTTGTCGTCCAGGCGGTCACAGGAATAATCTTGCTCATCTGGTACATCCCCGATCCGACGACCGCGTACACTTCTACAGCATTCGTATTCAACAGCGTGAACTACGGCCGCTTCCTCGAGACCGTCCACCTGTACGGAGCCTATGCGATGATACTTCTCGCGTTCATGCACATGATGAGGAACTATTTTGTCTCCTCGCACAAGAAGCCCAGAGAACTGATGTGGGTGGTCGGTATGCTGATGGGCTTCGTGACCCTCGGTTTCGGATTCACTGGCTACCTGCTCCCCCTTACGGTTGTTGGGGTCGATGCAACCAACGTCGGCCTGGGCCTCTTGAGCCCCCTTCCGCCGGCGCTCCAGACCCTGATCCAGTCACTTCTGGGATCCAGCAATGGACTCAACGCTACCGAGCTCGTGAGGTTGTACGACATACACATCGTGATACTCCCGGCCGTGTTGCTTCTGCTCCTCTTCGGGAAGATGTACATGTTCGAGACGCATGGAGCGGCCAAGCCCGACAAGCCACTGACCGAGAAACAGAAGACCGTCATACCGTTCTTCCCTGACGCGACCGTATACCTTCTCGAACTGGGGGCTCTCTTCGGGGCGGCGCTTCTCTTAATCTCTGCCGCATTCCCCTACACGCTGCCCCCGCAGTATTCGATTCAGGCGTCGCAGCTCGCTACCCCGCAGCCCGACTGGTACTTCCTCTGGATGTACCAGATACTGAAGATACAGGCGTTCGAAGGTGCCGCCCTGCCAGCCGCCCTCACGGTCATCACCTTGATTTTTGTAGCCCTGTTCGTATTACCATTCGTAGACCGCGGAGGTGAGAGGAGGCTGGCGAGCAGGCCCAAATTCGTGCTGCTGGGCATAATCTTCGTCGCGGAGATAGCCGTCCTGACCTACTGGGGAAAGGTGACCCCGGGTCAGATTATCCCCGATGAGCAGGCGGTCCTGGTGCTGGGGGGAACTGCTCTAGTCGTTGCAGTCTTGTTCGTCGGCGTCTATAGGCTGATGTTCGCCAGACTCAAGGGCAAGCTGTCAGGGGGGGTCCAGTCGACCACCACGTTGCAGAGGGCGCAGATATGGACAGGCGCGGTATTCACCGGCTTGCTTGTCGGCGGGGCTCTCGCGATATCAGCCTCGATAAGCTCGGTAGTCCTGCTCGTGACTCGAGGGATAACAGGCATAGGGTTGCTCGATTTGGCGGGCTCTGTCGGAGCAGTGGGGTTCGTCGTGCTCGGGACGATCTATCTGCTATACAGGCTCGACCTCGCCAACGGAACAATAAAGACTCGCGTACCTCTGCTCGAGGTGGGGTGGCCCAATGAAGAGTGACATGGTAAAGTCGTTCGTAATTGTCATGTTGTTGCTCCAGGCCGTCGCGACAGCGTTCCTCTGGATCCTGAACGTGCTCTCGGTTGAGACCACGGGCGTCTTCGCCGTCCTGCTCGCCGCTAACCTCCTCGCATTCGCGACTGTCCTGCGGGTCTACAGGAATCCTGATGCGGTCGACGGAGGTCCCGTCGCGAAGGAGACAGCGCCGACCATAACACCAGCTATAGCACCGGAGCAAGGAACCGCTCCTGCCCCCGCTGTTGCTCCAGCTCCAGCTCCAGCGGCTCCCCCGAAGGAAATGATGCACAGCGAGTCCTCGCCTTCCTATGGCAGCGCAGCGCTTCCCCGGTTGATACACATCGGGATACCAATCGCGTCCATTTTCGTGGTCCTCGCATTCGCTATTGTTGCCCTGTTCCTTCCCGCTGACAAGAGCACTCTGCCGGTCGAATCGACGACATTGTTCATACCGGTCTACCTGGCGATAGTCGTGGCCCTGGTCTTGGGTTCCATGTACCTCTTCAAGAGAGTGATGGATACCGAGGACGCTCCTCCGGCCCAATGAGCCGAGATTCGCCCTCCCCGCAGGCTATCGCGTGGTCGCAAGGCCCCCGTTTACCCCGGGATGGCTGGCAGCAGCGGTTAGTGTTTATTAGCTGAGGATTCGATGTGGCCAGTCGTGAAGCCCCAGAAGGCCTTCGTGCTAATCAAGACCGACCCAGGACGCGAAAGAGAGGTTGCAGACAAGCTGAACAAGCTGCCCGAGGTCAAAGAGGTCCACATTATCACCGGCGAGTGGGACATCCTGGCCGTAATTGAGACGGAGAGAGAACTTGTGCTTCCGACGGACGAAAAGGTGTTGGAGCTGGTCATGGACAAGATAACTACCCTCCCGTACCTTCAAGACACGAATACGATGATACCTTCCTTCTCAAAGTACAAGACCTAGGGGCTGCACCTCGCGCCAATTGCGTCAGGGCGCGAGATCTCCCACTACTTCGCGAGCTGGTCCACGAGTTCCTTCGCGCGGTCGTACCTGACCTTCTTCTCTGCCACCATCTTCTCTGCCACCACATCGACGAGTTTACCCGTAGCTCCCGCCGATACTGCGATGTTCCGCGCGTGGAGTTTCATGTGCCCCTTCTGAATCCCCTCCGATGCCAGGGCCCTCAGAGCCGCGAAGTTCTGGGCAAGCCCGACCGCCCCCATTACCTCAGCCAGCTCTATAGCGGTCTTGACCCCGATGATCTTTATCGCGGCCTTTGCGGCCGGATGGGTCCTCGCAGCTCCGCCGACGAGCCCGACAGCGACCGGCATCTCTAACGCGCCCACGAGGTCCCCCTTCTCATCCTTCTCCCACGTCGTCAGCGGCTTGTATGCGCCCGTCCGGGCAGCGTAGGTGTGCGCTCCGGCCTCGAGCGCCCTTATGTCCTGTCCGCAGGCGATGGCCACCGCTATGACGCCGTTCATGATGCCCTTGTTGTGCGTGGAGCACCTGTAGGGGTCTGCCTCGGCGAACGCATATGCATAGACGATCCCGTCTACGGCCGCCTCGCCTCCGATCGACTCCTTGTCGAAGACCGCCTTCACCCTGATGAGCCTCCTGTCGGCCAGATTTGATATGATTCGCAGGTATACCTTTCCGCCCGTCACCCTCTCCAGGATCGGCGCCACCGCTTCGGCCATCGTGTTCACCGCGTTGGCCCCCATCGCGTCGCCCGTGCTCACTATCAGCTCGGCTATCACCATGGGCCCCTTCACGGAATGAATCACCTTCACGTTCAGGTCCTTCGCGCCCCCTCCGAGCGATACCAGCATCGGGTCCTGCTCGTTGGCTTTGGCCAGTATCTCATCCTTGTGCAAGAGAAGGTCCATCCGGGCGCCGTATGGGTCTTTCACCTCCACGACCTGGACCTGACCGATCATGACGGGGCCCGTGTTCGTCGCGCGGAAACCGCCCTTGACTCTCGCCATCTTCGCTGCATTGCTGGCGGCGGCCACGACCGACGGTTCCTCGAGCGCCATGGGGACCAGATAGTCCTTGCCGTTGATCAGGAAGTTTGTGGCGACGCCGAGCGGGATCGTGATGCCGCCCACCACGTTCTCGATCATTCTGTCGGCCACTTCGCCAGGAAGCCCCCCCGTGTTGCTCAGTGTCTTCACTTCTTCGTCGCTCAGTCCCGTGAGCTTCTGGACCAGTTTGAGTCTGTCGGCCATCGATAGTTTATAGAATCCCGGCTGCTCTGAAGAATCTTGCATCTGTCGTCGGGCAATTTGCCCCCAACGGGCTATTTATTTTGAGCGAATACGGAGTGCAGCAGAGTCGGCAAGAGCCGAAGCGCGTTCCTGGTCACTCGAGCAGGCCACGCAGGGTGTCCTTGTCGACCTCGAGCAGTCCCACCGAAGGGAGACTCTTGAGGAGCGTCTTCATGTCCTTGTTCGCCCTGAAGACGGACTTGAGCAAGGCCCGGCCCTCCCGAACCTCTCCATGATTTAGCATCGTGACCGCCTGCCAGAACCTCAGCTCGGGGTTCTCCGGCGAGAGCTCCGCCGACCGCTTGTATTCCTCGAGAGCCCTCTTTACATCCCCCTTCTCCATCATCACATCGCCATTGTTGGCGTGAACGAAGGCTTCGTGGATTCTGAGGAGTCTCCGGAGTTCGACGAGCGGCTGCGGATTGTCTTCCACCCGGAGGTCCACGACCTTGCCCTGCCAGGGCATACCGCTCCCGTTAACTTTGACGACCAGCAACGCCGCGGACTGTCTGCCTCGGAGGTCTCCGCCAGCGCGCTCGGCGCTCTCAAGGGCCGCGACGAGGCGCTCCGCGAGGCTCCCCTTGGACCTCCTGAACGTGCTCGCCATCGCCTTCCACACCCTCCGGTTGCGCATTATGTTCCCTTGCGCACTGAACCCCCTCCCGGTGATGTGGCCGGCCTCCGGGAGGCACTTGCGACCCGTATGTGCGGCGACCCTCCCGCGGATGTCGAGCATCGCCACCTGCCGCACCTCCGGCCTCGGGTCCGTAGCGAGCAGCGACTTGAGAGCCTGCTGCGGCGTCTTCCCGCCCCTCATCAGGGCGAGGCCTAGGGGCCCGTAGCTCACCTCGACGAACGCCTGGGTTGCGACGACGCCCACGCCAGCCTCTGCCCACGTGACGACGGACCCCACCGAGAACCAGTGCGATTGGACGGCGACTCCCATCTCCCCGGATTTCTTGTCAATCGCGACTATCGAGTATGTGTTGACGGGACGCAACTGCAGTGAAGCCGCGGAATCCACATAAAAGCTCTCGCTTGATTAAGGATAAAAGCTGCAATTTAGAGGCCGAGCCAATAGTGGGCCGGTCGTCTAGTCTGGTTAGGACATCGCTCTGACACGGCGAAGGCCGAGAGTTCAATTCTCTCCCGGCCCACCATCTATCCTTCCGACGAACTATTGGACCAGAGACTTGACCACAACGGAAGCCACGCTTGTGAAGAAGATCGTGGAAATCCTGAATGTTTGCTCTTGGTCCCGTGTGACGCCCCACCATCAACCAATAAAGTCATGGCGAACCATACCGTGAGGTCATGCCAAGGCTGCTGATCTTGAACCATCGTGGGGCGTCTGTGCCGACGCTCATCGAGCGGGTCAGGGAGACCGGGGCGAGCTTTGAGGTCATCGAACCCGAGAGCGTGAAGCGCTCGAGTGCACAAGGGTTCGACGGCGTGATTGCTTCGGGAGGTTACCTGCGCGCCGAGTCATACAGGACCGACCTGCAGGCGTACTCGCAGCTCCTGGAAGACCTGGACAGGCCATTCCTCGGCATCTGTCTGGGACTGAAGATTCTCGGACACTGCTACGGGGCGAGGATGAGAAAGATTGCGCCAGCGGTCGGAACCTATGTCGTGCACTTCCAGCGGGAATACGTTCTGGCGCCGGGTGTTCGCGAATGCACCGTCTACCAGAGCCATAGATACGAGCTGCTCCAGCCACTCCCCGAAGCATTGGAGAACTACGCGACGAACGGCAGCCCGGTCCAGGCGGTCAAGACGAGGGGTACGGACCGATTTGGCCTTCAGTTCCATCCTGAATTGAGCGAAAAGCCAGCGCGGACAATCATACAGAACTTCGTTTCACTATGCTGAAGCTCGTCGGCGCTCAGGGTACGTAGACGCCTATCTCTTCGCCGATCTTCCTTAGGCGCTCGACGCGATGCTGGGTGGACGGGTGCGTAGAGAAGAGCTCTACCATCGAGCTTCCCCTGAACGGATTCACTATCCAGAGGGACGCTGTCGCCGGGGAAGGCCCTTTCGCGGCGCCCCTGGGGCCCGGTCGCATCTTCGACATCGAGGAGATCTTCACGAGCGCTGACGCCAGCGCGCCGGGATTGTGCGTCAGCTTGGCTCCATACTCGTCCGCGTTGTACTCGACGCTCCTCGAGATGCCCAACCTGACAAACGTCGCGCCGAGAGGGACGAGGACTATCGCGGCCATCATCATCAACGGATTGCCGCCGCTCCTGTTGTTGCCCCCATAGCCTCCGAACATCATGGACCAGAGTGCGATATTCCCAACGTACGAGATTACGCCGGCCATCGTTGCGGCGATGCTGGACATTAGCACGTCCCTGTGCACCACATGCCCGATTTCGTGCGCTATGACGGCTTCGAGCTCGGCGGGGTTGAGAGCGTTCATTATGCTGGAGGTGGCGACTACCACTGCCTTGCCCGGTCCCCTTCCCGTCGCGAACGCGTTCGGCTGCGGCGAATCGACGATTCCGACCTTCGGCATGGGGATTTGGGCCTCGTTGGCCACCTTGCGCACGATTCCGTAGAGGGTCGGATTGTCGCTCTCCTGGATGAGCTTGGCGCGGGTCATCTTGACGACGAGCTTGTCGCTCCAGTAGTAGGAGGCGAGGTTTATCCCTCCCGCGAAGATCAGACCCACAAACATGAACCCCAGGGGGTCGCCGAAGTAGAGACCAACCGCGTACCCGACCAGCATCAGCAGTCCGGTAAGCACGAAGAACAGCATGGTCATCTTCACGTACAAATTCAAAACCTAAACCTCAAAATTTTGCATTCAGCACCCGTAAAAACCTTTCGAGAAAAAACTTATACATTTCTCGGCTGTTCGCGAGCGCGAAGAGACATGTCTGAAGACAACAATGACGATTGGCAGACCAGGTGGCGAAAGATGATGCCCTTTGGACCCTGGTCCTTTCCTGACATCGAGGAGATGATGAAGGAGATGGAGAAGGAGTTCATGCAGTTCAAGGACATAGAGAAGCAGGTACCCAAGGACCTCGTCCGCGAACAAAAGTCCCCCGATGGAAGCGTCAGGAAGGAAATCGGACCTATAGTATACGGTTATTCGATGACCATCGGCCCCGACGGCAAGCCCGTCATCCGCGAGTTCGGGAACGTCAAGAGAGGAGATGAGCCACTGAAGGGAGTTACTGACAAGAGGGAACCGCTCATGGACATCGTCGAAGGAGAGAAGCAGGTGAGGATAATCGCGGAGATCCCCGGCGTAAGGAAGGAGGACATAGACATGAACGTGAACGAACGGACTCTCACCATAAGGGTCAACACCCCGGAAAGGAAGTACGAGAAGCAGCTCCAGCTCCCGGATACCGCGGTGGTCGAGGGGGCCAAGTCGAACTACAACAACGGCATCCTCGAGATAACGTTCCAGAAAAGACCTCGAGAAAACACTGGCGTCAGGCTCAAGGTCGAGTAGTCTTCGACCGAGGACGGGCCTATTACCGGGACTACTGAAATTCGGGGCTCCCCTTGCAGGAACTCTTATTACCTCAGATAATCAAATATTCCTCATGGCCTCAATGATGTCGTGCGAATGTGGTTGGACTATGATCACCCCAATGGGTGAGTCCGACCTCAAGAAGCACGCTATGATGCACGTCGCGGACGCCCATCCAGGGATGCACGTCACGGACGAGCAAATGAAGAAAATGATGAAGACGGTCTAAGCGCGTCCGCGCAAAGCCTCTTCATCTCCAATTTATTCTAAGCGAATACAGTTCCCTGCGAGAGATTAATCCCTCCCGAGCCAGATGAGTGTGCGGGTCAAATGAAACTCAAGGGAATCACCTGGGATCACCCGAGAGGGTTTGCGGGTCTTCAGAAGGCGTCTCTAGTCTACGCGCAGTTGCATCCTGAGATCCAGGTAGAGTGGGATCGTAGGTCTCTCCTGAACTTCGGCGAGCAGGCTCTGGAGCACCTGGCGGAGCGTTACGACTTACTAGTCATCGACCACCCTTTCATGGGTACGGTAGCCAAGACCAGGTGCTTCCTCCCGTTGGATGGTCTTCTGTCGAAAGCGTCACTGTCGAGTCAGCGCGAACGGTCTGTGGGCCCGAGCTATGAGTCGTACACGTTAGCCGGTCACCAGTGGTGTCTCGCCGTGGACGCTGCCGCTCAGGTCTCCGCTTACAGGCCCGACCTGCTCGAGCATCCACCCGGAGATTGGCGCGCCGTCATCGAACTCGCAGAGAGCACCAGGGTCGGTGGCCCAAGAGTAGCGGTCCCACTTATTCCGACCGACGCCTATGCCTCGTTCCTGAGCCTCTGCGCGAACAGGGAGGAGCCGGCATTCTTGGGGCCGCAGATAGTCGCGCGCGAAACAGCGGTGGAGGTGCTGACCTTCATGCAGCGGTTGGCCGACGCGCTCCATCCAGACTCTTTCAAGCTCAACCCTCCGCAACTCTTGGACAGGATGTCGGAGACCGACGAAGTACTCTATGCCCCGCTCCTCTTCGGCTACTCCAATTATTCCAGGGCGCGGGAGGATAAACACCTCCTCCTCTTCGGCGACATTCCCTCAGCGGGGAAGGGGCCCGTGGGCAGCCTCCTCGGAGGTGCCGGGATCGGGGTCTCGGCGAGATCGCAGAATCCGGAGGCGGCGGCCCAATTGGCCGAGTGGGTCTGCAGCCCGGAGACCCAGCGCGGAGTCTACTTCGAAGCAGGTGGACAACCTGGAAACGGTGCAGCCTGGGAGGATGACTCCGTCAACGTCCAATCTCACAATTTCTTCCGTAGGACCAGGACTACTATGGAGGGGAGCTACCTCCGGCCACGCTACGCGGGATATGTGGACCTGCAGACTCGCCTGGGGGAGGTCGTCCACGGCTGTCTGGCAAACGGCGAGGACCCGAAGAGTGTCTATGCCGAGATGGATTCTGCCTTCCGTGAGAACGCACCGGGCTGAGTGCTGCCGTCTCTTTGACTATTCCTTCGGCGTGGTCGTCACGCCTAGGCGCACGAGTTCCTCGATCGATGCGGCCGGGTACCCCAGGGTCTCGGAGAGGACCAGTCGGCTGTGCTCGCCGAGTTTCGGCGCGAGGGAGGTTACCCTTCCCGGGGTCTCGCTCATCTTGAACGGGGAACCCGCGACCTTCAGCTTTCCCACCCTCGGGTCGTCGGTCTCGATGAGCATCTCCCTGCTGATGGAGTGCTTGTCGCTCATAGCCTCGGCAAGGGTTTTGACCGGAGCCGATGCGCCGCCCGCCGAGATGACCGCGTCCATGACCTCTTTCACGGTCAGGTTTTTGGCCCAGCCCGAGATGAGCGCGTCGATGTCGTCGTAGTGGTTCACCCTCTCCTCTACGTTCCGGAACCTCGGGTCGTCGACGAGGTCGTCCCTGCCGATCGCCCTGAGGAAGCTGCTCCACCTGTTGTCCTCGCCTATCGCTATCATCACGTACCCGTCCTTTCCCGCGTACATGTTGTAGGGAGCGAAGACCCTGCTCCGGTTGCCGTGTCTGTATTTCATCCCGGAGAGATAGAACCCCATCCACGGGACGGAGAATATGACCCCGCTGTCATGGAGGCTCATGTCGATGAACTGTCCTTTTCCGGAACGGTCACGGTGATAGAGCGCGGCGAGGGCTGCGGCCGTGGAGATCATCGCGGTGGAGTAGTCGAGCGACATCGCGTTCACCTTGGGCAGCCCGTCCTCGCACCCGTTGGCGTCCATCAGTCCAGATACCGCCTGTGCGAGAGGGTCGAACCCAGCCATCTGCGAGTACGGGCCCGTATACCCAAAACCTGTTATCGAGACGTAGATTATCTTCTCGTTGACCTTCTTGAGGTCCTCGTAGCCGAGTCCGAGCCTTTCCATCGCTCCGGGCCGATAGTTGCATAGGAAGATGTCGGACTTTGCTATCAGGTCCCTGAAAATCTCCTTCCCCTTCTCATGCTTCAGGTCGAGCGTGAGGCTCTTCTTGCCCCCGTTGTAGTACAGATAGAGCAGCGACTCGCCGTTCACCAGTGGAGGACTGCGCCGGTTCGCTTCGCCGCCGGGCTGCTCTATCTTGATGACCTCGGCCCCGAGCTCACCGAGAAGGCGCCCGCAATAGGGTCCGGCGAGATGTATCGTGTTCTCTATTACCCGTATGCCCTTTAGCGGAGAGTCCATCGCTGAGGTCATTTCTTCCGCTTCTCGACGAATTCCTTGATTCGGGCCTTCGACTCGCCGGTGTCGTAGAGGAAGGTCACCATCATCCGCTCGTATGGTAGAGCCATCCCGTAGGCGCCCACCGTAGCCATGTTGACAAGACGCTTCAGCGCAGTCACGGCTTCAGGAGACATCGACGCAATCTTAGTGGCAAGCTCGAGCGCGCTGGCGCGCAAATTGTCGGGCGGGACGACCTCGGAGACTATGTCGAGCCTTAAGGCCTCCTGGGACGTTATCGGGTCGCCGGTCATGAAGAGCCGCTTCGCAGTCTTGGGTCCCACTATCCTGGTCAGTCTCTGAGTACCACCCCCTCCCGGGATGAGACCAATCTTGATCTCAGGAAAGCCGAACTGAGACGACTCGCTGGCGATTATGATGTCGCAGACGAGAGCGATCTCGAACCCTCCGCCGAGCGCGAGACCATTGACCGCGGCAATCACAGGCTTGGGAAAGCTCTCGATGGATTCATGGAGCTTCTCGCCGGTCATCTGGAACTCCATGAACTCCTCGCGGCTCGTCATGTTGCTATATTCGAGAATGTCCGCGCCCGCGCAGAAGCTCCTGCCTCTGGCGGTCAAGACGACACAGCCGATCTCTTTGTCGCTTTCTATTCTCTTGAGCGCCTCGCCGAGCTCCCTTATCGTCTTCTTCCTTAGCGCGTTGAGCTTCTTCTCCCTGTTGAGCGTGAGGATTGCTACCCGTCCCTCCTTCTCGTAGAGGACGTCGGGCGCTTCGTGGTCCTGAGCTTGCATCGAGGCGAGATGGCCGCGAACCGCTTTAAGGGTTGAGGGGGCTTCTGACCACCTCTTTGTCCCCTGCATGGGTTAGCAAAGAAGATTCCAAACGACATTTCCATATCCCAATTAACTCCAGACCGGGCTTGGTGGGCATGAGTAAGGACGAAATAGAGGGAAGGGCAAACAGATAGAGGAAAGGTTCGTGAGGAAGTAGGCAAGCTGACGACAACAAAGTGGAGCAGGTCAAGGGCGAGATCGAACAGGTCGAAGGAAAGGTCGGAGAGAACCTGGAAAAGCACAGGAGGGCCGAGAAAGACTGAGCGCATCGTCCTAGCTCCGGACGACTAACGAGGCGAAGGTAGATATGGGGGGAAAATCTTCGGTAGAGGTTCATAGAATATGACCCTCCAACCCCCCGAAACTTTTCAGCGCGAGTATTTTGATTGGTCAGAGGAGGAGTTCGCTCAAAAGTTTGTTGAGAGGATCACGGCTGGGAGAATAGGGGGGAACGAGGCCTTCATCGACCTCAAGTTAGAGAAAAAGTCTTCCGGGCAGAAGGTGAAGGCGGTCTACAAAGACATGGTCAACCTTCCCAATCTCGTGAAGACGCTCCCCGGGCTCGCTGCCAACCCGTCGCCTGGGGATTACGTCAAGTCCGTCAACAGCTTCCTCAGGGACAACAGGGGCCGTGACCTTATACACTGGTGGAGCAAGCTGAGAGAAGGTACCAAGACCCCACTGTTCGGGTCCGCTGACATAATCAACGTCTGCAACCTCAAGTGCGTGCACTGCTATTGGTGGACCAACAGAGAAGCGACGGCAGGGGAGCTGACGCCCGAGCAGTGGAGGACCGTCATCCAAAACTCCTTCAAGAAGATGAGGATAGCCAACGTCACCGTCGTCGGCGGTGAGCCGATGCTGAGAAAGGACGTCATCAAGGTCTTCTCGGAGGAGATGAAGCACAGGATGAGCGTGGTCACGAACGGCATGTTCCCGCTGATGGACATCAACGGACTCTTCTTCATATCAATCGATGGAATTGAAGAGACCCACAATCGCATCCGTGGTCCCAACACCTATGCGAGGATCAAGAGGAACGTGAAGGACTTCGTCGACGCGGGCGGGCGGGTCGACATCAACATGACCCTGAACACTCTGAATTACAAGGACATAATCGCGGTCCTGCGCGAGTGGGATGACATCGCAGGGAGGATAAGCATCCAGTTCCACACGCCGTTCATCGACAACGACCCGCTGTGGTTGCCTTTCGGAGAGGAGAGGAACAAGACGATCGACAGCATCATGGATTACACTCGCAACGAAAACAAGCACTTTGTAGTAAACTCGGAGGAGCAGTTTGAGCTGATGCGCGGCAACTGGGGATACAAGTGCCCCAACTGGATGATACTCCCGCTGGACTACAGAGGCAATATCAAGATGCCATGCTGCATGGGAAGCGCGAACAAAGACGCGCTGCAGCCGCAGTGCGACAAGTGCGGGCTTGCCCCCTACTCCGGTGTCCTCGCCGGCTTGTTCCCGATAGAGAAAGCGCTGGCGAATTGAGCGAATCGGCGTCATACCGCAATCGAAGGTGCAAGTGGTGTAGACGACTCTTGGGTGGTGACTAAAATAGGAATTGGTCTCTTGATATGTGTTGAGACGTACTGAGGCCGCTTGGTTAGGAGCTCTCGTGGGCGGTGAAGGTTATCTGCGGTATCGCAGGAAGAAATCCAAAGTCAAAACAAAAGCGAAGGTATACACGTACTACTATTGGCAACTTCAATTAGAGATAGAAATGGCCGAAGAGGAATGGGTTAAGAGAGCAGCAGAGTTGTGCCAAGCCACCTACAGGGCAGAACCCAATGGCAAGTATTGGGAGTTGGTGATTGCAGGCTCCAGAGCGGTCAGCATTTTGAGAAGCATTCGGCCGTATCTCTTTGGTTTGAAAGCAAGGGTGGCCGACATTATTTTCAGTCTTGGACCCAATCTTCCCGGACGTTTAGCCCGACCTAATCTTCCCGCATTAAAGAGGCGGAATTAGAGAAAGATGGTGGACCGGGGGGGAATTGGACCCCCGACCTGTGGGAACTCCAGAGAGTTCTCTCCCGCGTGCAAGGCGGGCGTTCGTACCGCTGAACTACCGGCCCATCGGGGCCGCTCAAGTTTGCGATTGTATTAAAACTGTTGAAGGACGGGAGTCACATCAAAGGCCTTCCGCCGGAGACGACCAGTGTCTCGCCCGTCACGAAATCTGAATCGTCGGAGGCAAGGTATAGGACCGCCGCGGCGATCTCCTCCGGTCTCCCGAACCTCTTGAGGGGTGTCTCCGCCATCCTTCCACTCCTCGCCTGCTCGCTCATCTGCGCGAGCATGTCTGTCTCGATGGCGCCAGGGCAGACTACGTTGACGTTGATGGTGGGGGCGAGGTCTACGGCTAGCGCCCTAGTCAGCCCTATGACGCCCGCCTTTGAGGCGGTGTAGTCAGGGACCTCCACCGCTGATGGAGGGCTGTTCACGCCAGAGATGGAGGAGATGTTGACTATCTTGCCGCGTTTCTGCCCAATCATGATCGGAGCGACTGCCTTACTGCAGAGATAGACGCTCTTCAGATTCACGTCCAAAGTCCTGTCCCATTCCTCCTCGGTGGACTCCAAAATCCTCTTTCGGAATATTATGCCTGCATTATTGACAAGGATATCGACCCTCCCGAACTTCGCTATGGTCGCCTCGACCATGCTCTGCACATCCCTGGAAATCGATACATCTGCTTTGAAGAGGAGCGCTTCGCCACCGCTCTCCGTTATCTCGCGCTGGAGGTCTTCGGCCTCCTTCGAGGATGAGTTGTAGTTGACCACCACTCTTGCTCCCTCCTCGGCAAGCTTCTTTGCGATTGCGCGCCCTATCCCCCTCGATGCTCCGGTCACAATTGCGACCTTTCCCTTCAGCTTTCCATTCCCAGCAGCCAAGGGTTGTAGCCGTCCATATTTGGCCTAATAATGTCTTGTCAGTTCATTCCCCGAAGTCGTTATAACCACAAAGATGACCGGAGGTAGGCCGTGGGCCGGTAGCTCAGTGTCTCGATAAGAGACGGGCAGCTTAGCTAGAGCACTCGACTGATAATCGAGAGGTCGAGGGTTCGAATCCCTTCCGGCCCATTCTATTATCCGGATGGAACCCCCGTCCGTTAAAGCCGTCCCGGCTCTCGGCAAGAGGTGTTGCCGAGAGTTGAGGAGGCTTAGCCTGAAGAAATCGCCGTACTATGGCTACATGGAGGACGACAACTTCAGAAGGTGGGTGGAATCTATGGAGAGGGAGTCCATCCTTACCGCCTCGGTCTACTTCCGCAGGGTCGGTTTCCTCTGCGCGAAGCTGAAAGTCGAACCGAATCAGCTCGCCACGATGAACGTGAAGGAGGCGAGGGCGTTCATCCACGACCTCATCTCCTATCTCGAGACCTCAGGCAACGTCGGCTCGACGATAGAGGGATACGTCAAGGCGGCGAAGAGTTGGATGACCTGGAACGACATCGCGATACCGAAGAAGATCAAATTACTTTCCTGATGCATGTCTGATTGTCCAGTACGCCGCTATGATAATTATCCCTACCAAAAGAATAGTGATAGGCGATATGATTCTAAGGTATGCGACAAGATAGACGCTCACCCCTGCCAATAGAAACAGAAATGCGAGAATGAACCGAGAAGAGCCCACCATGTTCACTGAAGCTCAAAGGTGACGGCATTCTCGTCCGACGAAAATTTTGGCGACACCCCCATCTGGTGGAAGATTGCCTTCACGAAACTTTGAAGAAACAGGTTCCCCTTGGCGCCCAAACGATGTGTAATGGTGATGTTGATCCTTCCGTCGTGAGTGATTGCACTATATTCGAAGCGGTTTGAATATTCGGCGGTGACTTTGAGAAAACTCAGCGCGTTCTCCACGGTAAGCTCCCCCCACCTTGCTCTGATGTATGTCTCCGGAACGTCCCTGCCGGTAGTCCTCCCGGCCTCGATTACCGCATCATCCGTTGCTGCCTCCAAGATGCGCTTGATGGCCGACGTTGGTAGCTTCATCATGTCAAACCTCTTCATCGGTCGATCGTAGTTGATGTACGTGAGGAGAATCTGATTGAGCAAGCTGTTGACGCTCACGTTCTGCCTCTTTGCATCTTCCCGGAGAGCGTCGAGCACGGATTCGTTTATCCTGAATGAGGCAATCGTCGTTTTTGGTCTCAATTCGTTCTCCCCTTTTGTTTGCGCTCTGGCATTTTATCAGGTTGCCGTGAGTCGGCTTGGAGACGGGAAATTCCAGGCGTATTACATCCGCATACAAAAAATACATCCTTTCTATATGTTTTTGTGTCATACGTGATAGCGGCGAACCGAATGTCGCGAATCGATAGACGGGCATCCAACTACGCAGTGCACCAAAGTGTAGTTCATCACGACTTCTCACTCCAACAGAATGGGATTATCCCGAAACCTGCCGCCGATATGGAATCGGTCACACGGGACGTTTCATCAACTTCGTCGTTGATTCTAAGGGCTCTTGGGGATGAGTTCTCAAGAAGGATACTGGCTTCAGCCATCGCGGCTGGAAAGACGGTCCAGGAGATCAGCAATGAACAGAGCATATCATTGAGTACCTGCTACGACAAGGTAGGACAACTTGTAGACGACGGCTTGATGATTCTCGAGACGAGAGTGGTCACAATGACTGGTAAGAGGTATGGAGTATACAGAACCTCCTTCTCAGACGCGACTGTAAAATTCAGCTCTGGAGAAATTGAGGTAGAAACTAAGCCTAATGCTGCTGTTCTAGGCAAGCTACACAACACTTGGCTTTCCTATAGCCCTGGGCCGGACAATGAAAAAAGACGAAATGGCGCAGTTACATTTTAGCGAAGCGCTCGCTCGTTCGAATAAGGATTCGCACTCTTCTTGCCTCGTCAGCAAGACAAACTCCTAGTCGATGATCTTCTCGTTATCCTTCAAGTTTCAGACAGTTCGATCTTCGGGCGCTTTCTACGGCCAGGGATAACGGCATAAGTCGGATACCGCCGATGGGGTAAGGCTAGCCCACGGTGCCGATTCTTATCCGTAAGCGAACTGGCTCTGCCTGGCAGGGTGCTGAAGCCGGAGAACCGACTTCGAAAGTCGAAGGCCCCAAACTCATACCGGCTTCCCTGTTCATTGAGGTATCAAACCTTCCTTCTCGTAATCAGTGGTTATGCCGTGCATCATCCACGCTATCACCTCAATCGCCGCATATGACAACGCAAACACCGCCGTCATGACCGCAACTACAGCGAGTGCTTCCAGCCCAATCTGATGAAGCGCAGCCTGACCGCCTCCGAATAACAGGCCGTTTGGCAAGTTGGCATTTCCCGAAGCAGCAGCGAAAGAACTTTGAGTGAAAAAGCCAATCATCATTAGGCCGAAGAGTCCGCCGAGCATGTGCCCCGGAAACAGCCCTATAGGGTCTGAGAACCACTTGTACCTCGACAACCACTTCTCTCCGGCTAGAAACAGGGGCCCCGCGATTATACCAAGGATGACCGCGCTCGCCGGGCTCACGAAGCCGGCTAACGGAGTTATCACGATCAATCCCATCAATATGCCATTGTCCGCATAAATCAGATCGGGATTCCTCTTCGTCGTCATGTATCTGAAGAACATCACTGAGAGGAAGGCGGCTGCAGCCGCCAAGAAGGTCGTCAGGACCACGGTCATGGCTGAACTGTTGAAGGCCAAAACGCTCCCCGGATTGAAGCCGAACCAGCCCATCCAGAGTAGAAGGATCGCGAGGGTTAGCCAGGCCGGGTTTACGTTTGCGTGGACTACCGCGCTTTCCTCCAGACCCTTCTTCTTCTCTTCCCTCCATATCTTATGAACGATGGCGAGTCCTGCGGCGGCAGCGGCACCGTGGACGACCAGTCCGCCCGCGAAGTCTCTGACACCTAAGAGGTATAGCCAACCCGTGGGATTCCATATCCACGCCGCAGGCAGGTTCCAGATTAAGACAAAATAGACTACTGAAAAGGCGAGAAACGCCTCGAGTTTCATCTTCCTCAGCACGACTACGCCGACCAGCGCTAGAGTTACAGCCGCGAATGCTGTCTCGAAGAGAAAGTATGTCCCCGTTGTGAGGCCTGTCGCGAAATACGCGGTGTCCATCGACCACCAAACTCCACTCAGCAGGCCGGTTGCAGTGGAAGAGAAACCTCCTAGGAACGCGCCGCCGTTGTAGAGCGGATTCCCTATGATCCCACCGATCGTAGGGGCGAACGCCGTGTTGAATCCCAGGAATGCCATGAAGAATAACGCGCTACCCATTATGAGCAGTGTTTTGAGAAGGCTCTTCGAGTAACTCTCGCCCAGTTCGCCGATTTCCAGGAGCCCCACGGAGATGGTCATGGAGAACACAAGGAGTCCGCAGATCAGGACCCATAGGTTGTTGACGAGGTTCACATCTGTCATGCGAATCTCCTCTCGGCGGATTGGCCCTACGGCTTAGCCCAACCGATTCCGCCGGGGATATGCCCGAATGCTACGATGGACATTAGGAAGATGATCGTTGTGAAAACGAACGGCCCAGTCAGCGCTGGCATGTGTAAGTCCGTAGGCATTCCCAATTCCTCGAACACACTGGTGAGAGCGGGCATGGTGAAGAGCGTGCAGGCCACCGTAGCGAAGATTGCAAACAGAAAGGTACTGACAGTTAGTGGCAGAAAGCTTGTTATCGCAATCATCACCAGCACGTTGTTGAACCCGTGCAGCCCTTTCCTTACCTCGGCCGTCGGTAGCTTCGCCACGATCCCTAGGGCAACGCCGATCGCCGAACCGAGGAACGCCATGAAGCCCGCCAGGTAAAGCCAAGAACTGGGGTCCCAACCTGCTGTATAGGCGTTTGTGAGAACGCTTCCACTGACTGGAGCGAGCTCGAAGCAGAGAGTCAAGCCTACAATCCAGAAAAGTCCGGTGCGCCAATCCTGGATGAAAGTAACTTGCGATACACCGTTAAGGCTAGCGTGAATAAATTCCTTTGCGTTCCACTTGAACGGAGGCTCTTCGGTCGGAGTCTTCTGGGCGGTCCGCGCCGGCCAGATATCGCGACCGTACTTTCTCGTTGCAAACATGATTGCCCAAGCTGTGAAGACGAACGATATGGTAAAGCCTGGAATCGAATAGCCAGCACCCAGACCTGCGAACATGTCTCCGAACAGGTGTGAAAACGCTTCAAAGACGACGGCGCACACCGCAGCGCCGACGATGGATATCACGAATGTCGTCTTGTTTGATTTCACGAACGGACCCGACCAGAAGGCCATCCCTGTCAGGATGGAATTGAATCCGAACAGACCGAACGTGATCGAGCCGACGGGGGCGCCCAGAACATAGGCGACAGATCCACCCACAATGCTGGATACGAACATCATGAAAGCGGCTCTTCTTGAAGCGAGCATAACTCCGGCGAGTATCAGTATCCCCGTTAGCGGGGAGCTGATCAGCGGAACCTCAGAGATTCCATTAAGGATAGCATATAGCCCGTCAATCAGTGGATTGCCCGTCGTAAAACTCGGCGCAGCCACATGGGTTAGGCCGACACGCCTTGAATATAATCTTGGATGCCTGTTCCAATGTTTCGGAATCGGCCTCGGGGTTTAAACGGCACTCCTTTGCCTTGATTGACTGAGACAAAATGATGTTGGCGCCTAGGGAGATGGAGAAGTTTACCATATGGACTGCCGCCCAGATTGCAGAGCAGCGAAAGAAGAGGGGATTAAAGCTGAACTATCCCGAGGCAATCGCACTCATAGCGAACTTTGTGGTCGAGGGAGCGCGCGATGGAAAAATGGTCGCGGATCTGATGAAGTCTGGGAGGGCTGTACTGACCAGGGACGACGTGATGTCTGGGGTTCCCGAGATGATTCACACCGTGCAAGTGGAGGCGACCTTTCCCGATGGCACTAAGCTTGTGACGATACACGACCCGATCCAATAGGTGATGAAAATGTCAAAAGTGAACAAAGCGTCGAAGACGACGAAAAAGTCGACGACTCCTAAGGAAGCGAAGTCGAAAGCGCCGAGTGTTAAGAGCGCACAAGGAGTAAACTTTACCCCGGGAGAATGCATCACAGGCACTGAGCCTGTCATGTGCAACGTAGGGAAAAAAATGGTGAAGATGACTGTGAAAAACACAGGAGACCGACCGATTCAGGTTGGATCGCACACCCATTTCTTCGAAGCGAACAGAGCGATAGACTTCAAGAGAGGCGATGCCTTTGGTTATCATCTCAACATCGCTGCCGGAACGGCGGTGAGGCTTGAACCTGGTGAATCGAAGGATGTCGAGCTCACCGAGATAGGCGGAAAGAGGGTCGTGATCGGAGCCTGTGCTCTTACGATGGGCAGCGTCGATTCCCCAGTCGTTAGACAGAGAGCACTGGATAGCGCCAAAAGGCTCGGGTTCAAGGGAGCATAAGGTGAAGAATAATGGTGCTCAAGCTATCAAGGAAACAGCACGCGGAACTTTACGGCCCAACGAAGGGCGATAAGGTCAGGCTGGCAGACACTGAACTCTTCGTGGAGGTGGAGAAGGACTTCATCACTCCGGGAGACGAAATGGTCTTCGGCGGTGGAAAGTCGATCAGAGACGGACTCGGGTCTACGCCGGGCGTTACAAACGAGAACGGAGCGCTGGACTTCGTCATAACAAACGCCTTGATCATTGATCCCGTGCTCGGCATCGTGAAGGCGGATATCGGGATAAAGGAGGGAAAAATCGCTGGGATAGGCAAGTCGGGCAACCCCATGACGATGGACGGTGTCGACCCTAACATGGTGGTCTCTGCAGGCACTGAAGCTACAGCAGGAGAAAATACGATCTGTACTCCGGGCCACTTCGATACCCACGTCCACATGATCTCGCCTCAGCAGTACGTCCACGCGATAAGCAATGGCATCACCACCATGATTGGCGGAGGCACAGGTCCAGCAGACGGCACAAACGCCACTACCTGCACCCCCGGAAGGTTCAACCTCAGTAGGATGCTGGAATCAGTGGAGGACATCCCTGTGAACTGGGGTTTCCTTGGAAAGGGCAACGACTCGCACCCCTCACTTGCAACCCAGATGGAGCAGATCGAGGCGGGAGCCTGCGGCCTGAAGGACCATGAGGACTGGGGAACGACACCCGCAATCATAGACGCGTCACTGCGGGCGGCAGACCTGACCGACACCCAGGTGGCCATACACACAGACTCGCTCAATGAATGCGGATACGTCGCCGACACCATCAATGCGATCGACGGACGAACGATTCACACCTACCACACCGAAGGCGCAGGCGGAGGACACGCGCCAGACATCATGGTGATAGCGGGACAGGACTTCGCGCTTCCGTCGTCCACTACTCCTACAAGGCCGTTCACCATAAACAGCCTGGCCGAGGCGTTCGATATGACGATGTTCTGTCACCACCTCAACCCGGCGGTACCCGAGGATGTCGCGTTCGCGCACTCGAGAATCAGGGGTGAGACCATGGCTGCGGAGGACGTCCTGCACGACGAGGGCATCCTGAGCATGTATTCGTCCGACAGCCAAGCCATGGGAAGGATTGGAGAGGTCGTGATCAGGGCCTGGCAGACCGCAGACAAGCTGAAGAGGATGAGAGGAAGTCTGCCTGAGGAGAAGGGAGACAACGACAACTTCAGAGCGATGCGATACATCGCGAAGACCACAATCAACCCTGCCATCACGCACGGCGTCTCGGAATACCTCGGCTCGCTGGAGGTGGGTAAGTATGCGGACATCGTGATGTACGACCCAGCGTTCTTCGCAGCGAAGCCGAAGATGGTATTCAAGGGTGGGTTCATCGCTTGGAGCATCATGGGAGACCCTAACGCCTCCCTGCCAACGCCGGAGCCAGTCTTCTACCGACCAATGTTCGGTGCGCTCGGAAAGGCCGTTAAGAGAACCTCATTCACTTTCATGTCGAAAGCCGCGGTCAAACTAGGCGTCCCTGAAAAGCTCGGCCTCGAGAAGACAATCCTGCCTGTGAAGAACTGCAGGAACATCAGCAAGAAGAACATGATGTGGAACGACAAGACCCCCAAGATCGAGATCAACCCAGAGACCTACGAGGTCAAGGTCGACGGAAAGATTGCGACGATCGACCCGGCAGAGCAGCTTAGCCTGGCGCAGCGGTACTTCATGGCATAGCGAAAGGCAATGCGAAATGAGGGGTCGAGGGCCATCCGCTCCTGCACCTCCTTCAATGTTCTTACAAGAATATCCTTGTGAAATAGCTTGACAGGAAACGGCAGCTCAACTGTGGGGCTTTCGAGAAACGAAAAGGTCAAGGTCGCGGCGCTATTCGGTGCGATAATCGCCGTCACCCTCTTCGGTTTCGTCGCGTCTTTCGAGATTGGGAGGGTTGCCTTCGTCCTGGCCGGACTGGGGCTCGTCGCCTATATCCTGGGCCTGCGGCATGGCGTCGACGCCGACCACATCGCAGCCATCGACAACACGACTAGGAAACTGCTTCAGGAGAAGAAGAGGCCGCTCACGGTAGGTACATGGTTCTCCCTCGGGCACTCGACCGTCGTCGTAGGGCTCATCGTCGCCTTCGTATTCGCCGCGCGCGCTATAAGCTCGAGCGTCCCCACTCTGCAGTCCGACGGTAACATGATCGGCACGCTGGTGTCTGGGGGCTTCCTCTGGATCATAGGGCTCGTCAACGTCGTTATCGTAGTGGGCGTCTATCAAATCTTCAAGAAGATGAAAGAGGGCAAGCTCGACCAGAGCCAGCTCGACGACCTGATGGACAAGCGTGGTTTCATGAACCGCTTCTTCCACCAGTTCTTCAAGATCGTGAACGAGCCCTGGCAGATCTACCCGATAGGGGTCCTCTTCGGGCTCGGGTTCGACACCGCCACAGAAGTAGCGCTGATAGCGATAAGCGTGGGAGTAGGAGTCTCTGCTAACGTGCCACTGTACTACATCCTGGTGCTGCCTCTGATGTTCACCTGCGGGATGGTCCTCATAGACACCACAGACGGCGTGGTCATGAGGATGGCCTATGGATGGGCGTTCCTCAACCCTCTGAGAAAGGTCTACTACAATCTCACAGTCACCATCATCTCGGTGATGGTCGCATGGATGATAGGTTCGGTCGAGCTGCTCCAGGTACTTTCGACGGAGCTGAACCTAGGAGGAGGCTTCTGGGTCTGGCTGGACGGGTTGGACTTCGAGACGTTGGGCTATGCGATTGTCGCAATCTTCATCGCTTCCTGGGCCATATCGATGCTTTACTGGAAGGTCAACAGGTTCGAGCAGAGGTACGCTGGCATCATGACCCCTTCAAAGCCCGCGTAGAGCGGGGGCCTTATGTCGCCTAGGCCTGCGGATGTGGGGAGAACGGAGACGCCGGAGTTATCATCCCGAGAGCAAGCTGAGGCTGCTCACCGAGCGCAATGTAGCGATGACCGGCAGGTCGCGGAGGCGCTTCCATGTGATGCGGCGAAGGAACTTCCTGTGAAAGTGATTGGTTCTGTTCCCTAATTGCAGAGGGCGACGATTTGTCTTACGACTTCCTTACCCCAGAGAACGGGGCGTCAAGCACCAGTTTCCTCACAATAGCGACCACTTCATAGATGAAGCTCTTGATTTCATCAGCCCTGTTACCAAGTACTCGTATCAGAATACCTGAATCGCGGGGCAGGGTGGTTACTCCCGCAGAGACTTTTGGGAACTTTTCGCGAGCTACGTTAACTGCCCTCTTCAGCTCCTCAAGATACTTCTTGTTTGTTACGATGTAGATTGTTCCGAAGACGTCATGGTCTCCGAGTAACCCAAGAGTCTTGAGGTTACCTGCCTTCGGTATCAGCCTCGCGATATCGACGAATGTAAGTTCATCATTCTGGTCTCTCGCCAGTGTCTTGAGATAGCATACGTCGTAGTCGAAGGATTCTCCGTGGGCTACTCTCCCCGGTACCACCACCTCGGAATAAACGAGTGTCGAGTTAGCGTGGATCTTGAAGCTCGCCTTCTGGTAGAAGCGTGAATGGGCGTAGGGGATTATCTGGTCCGGCACGTATTCAAGGTAACAGCCGTCGTCCAAGGATATGTTGACGATCTGCGTCGCATAGTTTCGCTCCATGTAATAGAGCTTGGTAGCGCCCGTCGTCGTTATGTGGGCGCGCGCGTTTTTCTTCAGGGCGATGTCGATCCTGTACCTATCGCCTTGCAATATCCCCTCGGAGATGGATATCACGTAGAGATAAGCCATCGAAGGCAACGATTCTTCCAGGTAGAGTGCCCTTTGAACATAGAGGGGGACTTTGCAGAATTGCTCTTTCATCACGGTCTTGCCGCTCGACATTTCAAGAGTGAGCGCCAGGGCACCAACTTTCCCCGCTTTTCCGACACCCAGCTGGCGCAGCTCGGATTCGTAGGCCAGAACCTCTGGCGGTATGTCATCTGGGACGTAAAACTGAATCTCGCTCGGCGTCAAGACGACCTACGCCCTTGCGACGGCCTTCGGAGGAGATTCGAAGAGGATGTCTCGCACTAAATGATCCACGACCTTCTCCACTCCCTGACCCGTCTTGCAATTTATGAAGAGGGAGGGCTTGTTTCCCCTTACAGCCTTCGCATCTCTTTCCATCACGGCGAGGTCGGCTCCAACATAGGGAGCTAGGTCGATCTTGTTTATCGCCAGGAGGTCACAGTTCTCTATGCCGAGGCCCCTCTTCCTCGGATACTTGTCTCCGCCTGAGACGTCTATTATGTATATGAAATAGTCTGCCAACGCAGGGCTGAATGTGGTCGTGATGTTGTCTCCGCCGCTCTCTATAATGATCAGGTCGAGGTCGCTATACTCTTTCTCCATCTCCTCGACAGCTGCCAGGTTCATTGAGGGGTCCTCGCGTATCGCAGTGTGGGGGCAGCCTCCCGTCTGGAGTCCAACGACCAAGCCTTCAGGCATCAGGCCCTGCTCGACCGCCAGGTGCCTCCTCATCCTTTCCGCATCCTCCTTTGAGACCACATCGTTGGAAATTATCCCTATCTTGTACCCCTTCTTGTAGAGCAGAGGCACGACCCGTTCAATCAGAAACGTCTTTCCTGATCCGACGGGACCCCCCACGCCGACTCTAGGGACCCGCTCATGCTGCATACCATGGTCCCTCAACTTATGAACATCCTCGAGGTCATCTCTTCGTGGGCCATCTGGAATATGTCTATCTCCGCCGCAAACTGCCACATGCCTGAGAGCGGCCGATCGATATTCTGCCTAGCTGCTTCGAGTATTGCTGGTTTCAATCCATGAATCACGTTTTGACCATCAAAGTGGGTCACGACGCCGAGCCTTATCGCCGCGCCAACGACGCTCACAGTGAATGAGTACAGCATCATAATCGCCGCCTTCTCCTTGGGGATGCCAAAAACGTGGCAGGCGACACCGAGCGCCACCGGATATATTCCCGAGGCCCTCCCCTCCTCGATAGCAACCATGTATTTGTTCAGGAGCTTGTCGTCCTTGATGAAGGTACCTATGCATCGCAACAATTGGATACCTGACCTCGCCGACGCGTCCCTTGTCTCTTGGCAGAGCTTCATCGCGTAGGTCATCTGGTCGACCTCCACAAGCTTCCCAAGCTTGGACCCAGCCGCGAATTCAATGGCCTTCGCCAGAGCATTGCAGTCTGCCGGCCCGATCTGCTGCCCGACGTACACCTCCAGAAGCCCGCGGAGATCCTGCACGTTTCTCAACCTCTTCGCATAGTACATCGCTTCCAGACCGTTCGACGTCGCGTACATGCCCGTCGGGAAGAAAGAGTCCGAAAGCTGCAGCATCCCTATCTCAAACAAGCCTGCATCGTCAGTGGTCATGCTCTTCAATTTCCTCCGTTGGCTCAAAGACTCGGGACGTCTTTGTGATTACGAGATGCTCCTTCATGGGAGCAAAAAGCCTGTTGAACGTCTCTAACTCGCTGTCTGCCTGAATCGGAAAGAAGATAGTGCGGCCTTCCAGCATTATCGGACGGTGCAAATTGCCTATTCTGTGCCCAACTACGATGCCTAACTCAACAAGTTCGTCAATATGGGAGTCCTCCTTGAGCTCTATCGCAGCCACGCTTTCGGGTTCTCTTTGTACCACTATCATCTTGTCCTCCGCCAGTGCGACAACATCGCCATCTCGAAGGGTTGTGCCGGACGGAAGTGTGAGGGCAACGTCGGTTCCTTTATTGGAGAGCTTTCTCATCCTTACCCGGGTGGATTCCAGCCTGCTGACGTTGATGGTCTCTATGAGCCCCCTCGCCTGCATATCTGCGTACTTCCCCCTGAGCGAATTGTCGCTCTTAGCATTTCCAATTACGGAGTCTGACCGGATTAAGACGTAGTTACCTCCTTCTTATTCGCCTCATGATACTCTGTGACCGCTTCCACCATATCGAAGTATCTCCGAGTAAAGTCAACCGGACCGTAATGGTCAAACGCGGCGCGATTTACGATTGCAAAGGCAAGGCCCTCCTTCCCGAATCTCACCTTCGCACCCTTCTCAAACTTCTGGGTGATGACACAAGTTGTAATCCTGTGGTCAGGGTAGTCGAGGTTGAGGTGCGTCTTCACGTCTATGAGGCCAGACATTTCCTCGATCCTTCCGGACTTTACAATAGCATGCCTTGCCTTCGTGGGGTCTATTACGGTGCCTTTACCGTCGACGTTCGACTCCTCCACACAGTGGCGAATTTGCAATTTATGTTACCTCTCCGTCTCCGTGAGCCCTTCCTCGGTCAGGTTCGCGGCGGCTAGGTTTCTGTCGATTCGCAGCACTGCCTTGGCCATCTCGCCGGCAGCCTGGAGTGCGGTCGTTTTCACAAGGAGCGGGTCCAGTACGCCAGCTTTGACCATATCCACCGGATTCCCGGTATTGATGTCTATCCCGTACCCGTTCGGGGATGCCTTCGCTGCCATCACCTTCTCAAGGCCGTTGAAACCCGCGTTGGTGAGAATCTGGCGCATGACGCTTTCCAGAGCCGCGATGACAACATCCAGGCCAACCTGCTCTAGACCTTTTAACCTCAGTTCATTCAGCTTCTTCACCAGGTGCAGCTCGGCAGCTCCCCCGCCAGGCACCACGTTCGTGTTCAATGCGGCTTCGGCCGCGTTCACGCCGTCGATGACCGCTCGCCAACGTTCGAGAGACGTTTCCTTAGTCGTACCAGAGACCATTATCGTGACTATATTTCTGTCCAGACCGGCTTCCAAATAGATCAGCCCCTTGTCCTCATCCTCGTAGACTCGACCCGCAGTGCCCACAACGTCGGGCTGCTTGAGGTCCTCAGGCATCCTGACCGGCTTCGCGCCAGTGTAGCGACTCAGGTATTCGATCTCGTCGGTGCCTATCTGGATGGCAAGTACCTTCCTCGCCACGAGCAGATTCTCTATGTTCTGATCCACTTCGGGAGAGGCGACGAGAATCACATTTGCGCCCGTCTCCAGGATAGCGTCAACAATCTCCTTGGACTTGCTGACCCTGTCTTTTTCCATGGCAAGAATCTCGTCGTACTTGCTATTCTCCTTGAGCCACGCGTCCTTCACCGGCTTCAAGTCGAGTTTTGAGATGATGATTTTCGGGTCTCTAATCTCGAGCGGCATGCCTGGGTCCATTCTTCTCCTCTCGAGAACTACGCCGTTGACGAGTGTATCCGGAACGTTAGTCTTCCGGATGACCTTTATGGACCTGTCAAAATCGTATGAACCATCGTATATCGCCTTCTCCCCAACGGCTCGCAGTGCTGACATGACGAGTGAAGACAGCTTGGAGCCGTCTAGCTTTGATGCCAGCGACGTCCTGACGACCTGCTCTAGAGCTGGGTCGCCCATCTTGACCTTGATAGATTCCTTTTCCAGTTGCTCGCAGGCGAATGCCACTCCTGCCTCTATCCCTTCCGCCACCTTCGTCGGATGGACACCGAGCTCCTTAATGAGCCTCCTTCCGTCCTTGATCATTTCCGCTGCCATCACGACAGCGGTCGTCGTCCCGTCCCCCACCATCTGCTCCTGCCGCTCAGCTATCTCAACGATCATCCTTGAGACCGGATGGACGGTGCTGAGAGAAAGCAGGATGGTAACTCCGTCGTTCGATACGTGCCTGTTCATCGCCTGGTCGACCAAGAGCTTATCGAGTCCCTTGGGGCCCAGCGTTGTCCTGACTGTATCGGCCACGGACAGCACGGCGTTCACATTAGATTCAAGGGCGTCCGTATCTACGTTCTGTGCGATGGGCCTCCAGATTCCGTGGCTAGGGTTAGACATTCCTGCTCCTCGACCGAGTTTTCCCGTTCGCCCTTCGCATAATAAGCTTCATGGACGTCTTAAGGCCTGAGTGGGCCATTGCACGATTTGGCCGGGGCTTCGTGCTCAAAAAACTGGGCGACACGACTAATGTTACCGTTACGTATCTTTTAAGGGTATGACGTTATTCCAGAAATTCAGAATCGTATACTGGCTTAAATCCTGGCTTTCAGTTAACTATCACGAAGTGAGGGCGGTTACGAATATATGATCTCACAGGGGCATTTAGGGAATATGGCGTTGCAATCTCTGCCCACTTTCGGCGAGAGAATTTTGATTGGTTAGAGTCTCCTCACCAAATGAGGGGACAAACCCCCGCGCGTCCACCGTCAGGTCGGCGCTTAACCAGATGGATGCCGTTTTGAATGACCCGGCCTCTCCGACGGATTCCAAGCTCAACCTGAAGGACTTCGACAATCCTCGGCTGGAGTGGCGGAGGCTATTTGGCGAGGTCTTTGGGACGTTCTTCCTCGTCGTCGTTGCTGCAGGGGCGGGCGTGGTAAACGCGGTGAGCCTGGGAGAGGTCAGTCGCGTCGCGGCCGTCGTGGCGCCAGGTGTCATGGTGATGGCCATCATCCTGTTCATGGGTGCGGTCTCTGGGGCTCACCTCAACCCGGCTGTGACCATCGGCTTCGCAGTGCGGGGGGACTTTCCCTGGAAGCGGGTTCCGGGATACATCGCCGCCCAGCTGCTTGGCGCGGTCATAGCATGCGCGTTCCTCTGGCTGATGTTTGGGAAGGTCGGGATGCTGGGGGCGACCGAGCCGGGCCCGGGAATCTCGGACATCCAGGCGATGGCGATGGAACTCGTACTTACGCTCGGGCTTGTTAGCACGATACTCGGAACGGCATCCAAGGCGCAGAACGTGGGTCCATTGGCAGCGCTTGCGGTCGGGGGATACATCGCGCTAGCAGGTCTTTGGGGAAGCCCGATCAGCGGTGCATCGATGAACCCGGCTCGGTCGTTCGGGCCCGACCTTTTGCTCCTGAATTTTTCTCATTACTTGGTATATTTAGTGGGTCCGATTGCCGGAGCACTGTTGGCGGTCGGCGCGGCCTACGTACTTCGAGGCCCCGGAGGGGACGAACCAGCGATCCAAGCGGCTCAGGGCAGGCTCTAGGTATTCCATGGGCAATTCGTCCCAGGTAGGAATGTCAGCGAAGCAAATATGACTGCCATTATCTCGAAAAATCCGATTCCATAGGCTGATTCTCACAAAGGGGCGCGCACTTTTGATGTTCAGTTCTCCGTTTGCATTAGTGACTTGGTGACCGCCTCGGCTATCCTAGGCATGCTCGTCCTCGGGAAGGGGAGCGTCTCAGCGACTTTGGGAGACAGGTTGATGGCTCTGAGCCCGGCAGGCGTCTTTTCCATGTTCATCGGCAGCTCCATCAGTGTCTGGGCCGGGACCCAGTTCGGTCTTCCCATCTCCATAACCCAGTGTCTCCTTGGAGGGATGTTCGGGGCGGCTTTCACGAACAAGGTGCACGTCCTCAATGACACCTCGCCCTGGAGACAATACTGTCCTGGGCCGTCTTCCCTGCCCGCGGCCTTCGCGGCTGCATGGGTCCTGGCGACCCTCTGGCACTGAGCGCAGTTCTCGACCCGATGAAGACTGGTTACACAACTATCAACGAGGAGCGAGATAAGCCGGAATCCGCTATCTTTCTGGGTTAGTATGGAACATTTGCCACCGGTAGAGATGCAATGCGATAAATGCACTACGTACTTCAAAGATATCGACGAGCTGGAGAGGCACAAGCAGTCTCACGAGGCCAACCAAGCGGAAGACGAGTCGGCTCGTTCCGATGATCCAGACGCTAGGAATCAAGGATTGCAGAGCCAGGATGATAACCAAAGAGCAACAGCAGCCAACGTGGCGGATGGATCAGACAAAGAGGCTCAAGCCGAGAGGGACGTGGTCGAAGGGCAGCGAAACGACCGAACCAACGACCTGGCCAATCGAGCGAATATTGGCAACTATCGGGACGATGCCGAATGGGAAGTCAATCCGGATCAGACACCAAAGCAGGCCAAGACGATTCGACCCATCCCCTACGTCTGAACGAAACGTCCGGAAGGGCTGATTCCGCCGAGCAGCGACAATATGGAACTGGTATGCGTCGATGGTAGCAGACGTGGGCTCCAAGGATCCATTGGTGCAGAAATACCGACGCGAAGACTTGATTTAATGTCAGGAATCTACCCGCATATGCAATATCTTCTGTCCCGAAAACAGAAGGATTTTCTAGCATAGGTGGCGGGGCTGGTAAGGCTTAAACTTAATTGGGTTCACATCTAATCGACAAAATGGCCGCATAGAGCAGGAAGTTCAGCTTCATCCTCTACGAGGCGTTCTACGAGGCGTTCTACGAGGGCATAATCTTCCTGTGCACAGTCGATATCAACGATCGAGTACGCGTCGCGCAAACGATATTATATCACCCTCTCTCCATCTATTCTCATCATGGCGTCGGAGATGGAAACGCCGGCCGAAGCCGAGAAGGACGAAGAAGAGAAGAAGGAAGAGGACGAAGTCTATCGTGAACGCGAGCAGGAAGCCGACAGGCGCAAACGGAGGGCGTCAAGAAGCCGACCCAAATCGTCCGCAGCGCTGCAGTTTCCTATGAACCACAGAGTATTCCTTACACCTCTCAACTACTCTGGTCTCGTAAGTCTGTGCACTGCGCTTCCGTTGCCACTCTGGTCTGTTCTCTTGGGCGGCGGTCGCTTAATCCGAAAGTTGCCCAGAGGAAGGTCATCCGAGATCGATGCCTCATCGAGCACTTCCGCGCACTCTTACGCTGCGTCTCGCAGGGTCTGAGCTGACTGGCTACTGTACCGAAGAGATTTGTGAAGGGAGGGCTTTGCGCTTTCACCTCGAGGTGGGAGTTACGATTTGCTCGACAGATAGCCCCAGAGCATCACGCCCACCAGCATGACCATCGACCCGCCGAGACCAGTTAGGAATGCCCCTGCTATGTCTGAGCTGAGGCCGAGCCCCTGGAACGAGTTGATGACTGATGGGGCCACGAGCCAGGCGACGAAGCCTAGGGCGTACCCGATCAGCCAGGATCCGAACATGACTGCTTTTCGTCCCATTTTTGCGTTACCAATGCATTACGGGACATGGATTCAGTAAATGCGAGCAGAGTTGGATTCCTTCATCGATAGGTCGAAATTCTATACAAATCGGGTACAAATTTTGTACCAGTCAAAGGGCATATATCTGGCGAGACGAAAACCTTCCAAAAATTCTAGAGGCGGTAGAAAGGAAGTGGGCTGTGGCAGTCATCATGGCGTTCTTTAGTCGCACCATCGACGCGGCCTTTGGGTTCAAGCGGTGACTTCCTTCTGTTTCGTCGTGAACAGCCTCCTCTCCTCGTCGCTGAGGAAGTCGTAGAAAGGCACATGCGGGCTCTGTTGAATCATCGGGTGGTTTCTGACGGCGTCGCATGATGGGTGATTTGAAGGGGGGGTTGAACTTGAATGAGTGAGGCTCTGATTCATAGTCGGGTGATTTCTCCTCCCGCTTCACTTCGAGTGTTGCCACCGATTCGGTCAATCTTTATAGAATGGAAGTTATGTAAACACGAATCAAATGACGAGCGCAAAAAAGCTGCCGCTCCTCGGCAAGGGTGGAGGAGGACCCCTGATTGGTATGCTCAGCAGAGTGCTCTTCTACGTTATCCTCGACGTCTTGGTGGTGACGATAGTCGTTCTGGCGAAAAATGGAGCGACACTTGGTGCACTCGAAACGGTCATCTGGGGGGACATCGTGACAGGAGCGCTGGTGGGGTCAGTCGCGTATCTGTTCTGGCGTCCACGATACAAGGCCGCACCCTGAGCAAATCCTAAAGTTCCCTCTGCAACGCCCCTTCAAATCACCCAGTGATGCAACAGAGCCCACATGCGACCTCCTCCGCCAGATGAGGAGTACTTCCTGATGACCTTCTTCGTGTTCCTCGTGGCCGGAGTCTATTTTCTAGGGAAGATTGCAGGACGAACTCTACCCCAAACAAGAAACAGAAGATGACGGGCCACGATTCGAATCTCTTAAGTTCTGTCACCCTTCGCAAGACGCATGGCCAAATCCAGTTTCGAAGTAGGAGAGAAGGAGAAGCACACGCTCACAGTAGATCATGACTGGCTAACGAAGCATATCCGCATCGAGCTGGACGGAGAGAAGCTGGCCGATGAATACTACTACTCGCTCAGTGCGAAGACATGGTCCTTCGACGTAGGAACCTCTGAGGTACACAAGGTCGAAGTCAGGCTAGGAATGAGTTTGCCCCTGGTCGCAATTTTTAAGAGGAGAGATTTGAAGGTGCTCGTGGACGGGAAGCCAGCGCGGAGTTCGAGCACCTGAAACCGAGGATATGGCGCTATGCAGCAGTGACGCCATCGAACTGATTGAAACTGAAAACCTCGCCAGGAGGT
>Ga0182024_10002910_pt1 | contig 41711 bp, 40 predicted proteins | sample P32metaG_FD_120480 | JGI IMG/M metagenome (GOLD analysis project Ga0182024, IMG submission 120480) | Permafrost microbial communities from Stordalen Mire, Sweden - P3-2 metaG (Illumina Assembly) | ecosystem: Environmental > Terrestrial > Soil > Wetlands > Permafrost | place: Sweden: Stordalen... | reverse complement strand
TCCTACACGCTCCCGCCAGAATCGCTCCGACTCGAAACGACTCGGAACAATCGGCTTCCTAACCCGCCGCGCGGAGGTTAGTCTTACGCGCGGAGGCGACGACCCGATCGCGCAGGTTTGCCGCGTTGTGCAGCATGGCGGAGAAGCGCTCGACCTACCTAAACGATTGCAAGCACGGCACGAGCGTGCGCGCCGCCGTCGTGGCGCGGCGTCACGTTGAAGTCTTCCGCAAGCGACCAGACGATGTAGAGCCCGCGGCCGCGCTCGCTCAGCAGATCCAACGGCAGCTTTGGCGCGAACGTAAAGCCGGGACCGCGATCGAGCACGTGAAGAACCGGCGCGGTGGCGTGGGCCCAATTGAAGACGATCTCGACCGGTCCGGGAGCAAAGCGCACGACGTTGCCGAGCAGCTCACCGAAGACGAGTTCGGCCGCATCGAGCTGTTTCTGACGGACGCCGGCGTCGCGCAAGGCCTCGACGAACGAGTAGCGTGCCGCGCGCGCCCGGGAGGCGTCACTACTATCGAAGGTCCACCGCTGCACGCCTTCGCCATTGCGGTCGTGAACGTTGGCCTCAGGCGCCTCGAGTCGTAACGTCAACACGACCACGTCGTCGTTCCCACCGCGCTTGAGCATCGCGCGATAAAGGGCGCCAGCTGGACTCGAGCTGCTCGCAATCTCGGGACGAGCGAGCGCCGCCACGAGCCGCTCGTAACCGCGCACGACGTCGCGATCTGCCTCGATCAAACCGTCGCTGTAGAAAATCAACAGCCCGGAACTGGGTAGTGGTGTCGTCGTGGCGATCTCGCCGCGAACGCGCAAACCCAGCGGCAGTCCGCTCGTTCCGAGCGGCGTCACCGTGCCCGCGGCATCGCGCAGGAACGGTGCCGGATGCCCGGCCGACGCGTGCGCGAACGTCCGCGCGACCGGATCGAGCACGCCGACGAATGCCGTGACGAACATGTCGGGATACTCGGTTTTCAGCGTGCGATCGGCGGCGTCGAGCATCGCGATCGGATCGGCGTAGACCTGCGCGACCCCGCGAATGACTTGTCGCATCGAGGCCATGATCACCGCCGCAGACAGACCGCTGCCGGCCACGTCGCCTACCGAAATGACGATGCGCCCGTCGTTGAGACGCAGCGCGTCGTACCAGTCCCCGCCGAGCAACTCGCGATCGCTGGCCGGCACGTAGATGCCGTCAAAGCGCATGCCTCGCACCTGGGGAAGCGAAATCGGTAGCGCCGCACGCTGAAACTCCGCGGCGATCTCGCGCTCGCGTTCGTAAAGGCGCGCGTGGCCGATCGAAACGGCCGCGCGCTTCGTTAGTTCTTCGAAGAGCGGTAAATCCGCGACGGTATATCGCCGCGGAGTCTGCGACCAGTACGCGACGAGCGATCCAATCGTTCGCCCGCGCGTGCGGAGCGGAACGGTGACAGCCGAGCGCGGCTCCAGTTCGCGAATCACTTCGAGCAGGTGACGGGTAGCGACTTTTTCGAGGAGCTTGACGTTCACTTCATGGATGACGATCGGCTGGCCGTTTCGCAGGGCGGCGAGAATTGCGGGCTCGTAGTGCCGATCGTGCGTGTAACGCCCGACGAGACGCTTCACCAGACGCGTCTTCTTCGGATCGGCGTGAATGGCCGCGGCGGTCTTTAAGCGGTCGTTTTCGTCGAAGAGATCGATTGCGGCCCAATCGCCAAACTCCGGAACGATGATGGCGAGCAAACGGTTGAGTGTGGCTTGCAAATCGAGCGATTCCGCAAGCACTTCACCGGCTTGCGCGAGAAAGGCAAAGATTTGACCTTGGCGCTTGTAGTCGTTGATATCGGTGCAGATGCCGAGCCAGCCCGCTCCGTCAGCCTGCGCTTCGTCGAACGGCGAGACGAAGAGACGATGCCACCGGTACGTTCCGTCCGCGCGCAACAACCGCAACTCGAGCTCGAAACCGGCGCGGCTTGTAATTCCACTTTGCAACGCCTGGCGCCAGCGCGCCCGGTCGTCGCGATGAACCGCCGCCCACCACTGCTTCTCCAGCGATGCCGGGATTGCGTTCGAGCGCCGCCTCCGCCCGACGTGCTCATACCACGCGCGATTGAACGATAGCATCCGGCCGCCCGAGCCGGCAGTCCAAGCGATCTGCGGAATGTGGTCGATGGCGAGAGGCGGCAAAGCCATTGATTGCCTGGTTTTTCGCAGAGACCGGCCTCGACCTCGCGCAACGGGCTCAAACCCGAGGATATCAACAGCGGGCCCGTTGAAACGGGCCCGCTGTTCTCTCTTGTCGGCTCTTAGGTTACTTCGCCTTGCTCACCGTCGCACCAACGGGTTCCCCGAGGCCGGTTATCGTCTTGATCGGCGAGCCGCCGGCCGGGTATTTGTAAAACGCGACGTGGGCTAAACCGGCGTCCGCCCGATGACCTTCTTGCCCTCGATCCAAAACTGAACGACGTCTTTCGAACCGGTAAGTGGCGTCGAACTGACCTTGGTTCCGGTGCTTCCGCTTATGGCAAACTGATAGATCACAGCCGCGCTCTGATCCCCGATCGCCAAATGCGCGCCGTCCCACTGAACGCCGCCGGGGAAGCCGATGCTCTGGTTTAGGTTGAGTTCGGAGAAAGAACTGCTGCCGCTACTAAGCTCGGCGTATTCGAGAGCGCTGCCCTTAGTGGTGCCGTCGATGTAGAGGTTACCGTGATCGTCATACCCGCAGAACTCGTAATAGTAGAAATTCGAATCTGTGTAACTAGTAGGCGTGCCGCTCGCATCTGCGTAGATCGCGACGTCTCCGGCGGTGAAGCTCGTAGATAAGCGGTTCGTGACCGCAAGATTCCCGGTCGTCGGGTCGACGGAACATCCCAGGGGATAGTAGCCCGGATCGCTGAGCGTATTAATTGGGCTCGTGCCGCCATGGGCATATTCAAGTATCTGCGACGCTCCGAAGTTCGCGATGAAGACGTTGCCCGCTTTGTCGACGCACTGCCCCGACGGCTCGTTGAAGCCCGTCAGCTTACCCTTCAACTTATCCTTGGGGTACGAATGCACGTAAACGTCGTTGCTTCCATAGGGAAAGGAATCGGAGACGTAGAGGAGGTCGTGCTTTTTGGCATCGGGAGCCATCCACGACCGCCCGCGGTCCGGACGCCCCATCGTAAGTACGCTGCCGTTGGCGACCGCGCCAGAGCGGCTAAGCGGCGCTCCGAACTGCGGTCCGGAGCCGTTGCCGCAGCCGGCGAGTAGCGCTGCCGCTGCGAAAGTTCCTAAAGCGAGCCGAGCTAATCTCGAGATCTCCATGGGTGTCGCCTCCTTACCGTTCAGGTACGCGCGAAACTAGTCTCTCTACTATTGTTCAAGGTAGTCCCCCACGCCCCGGGCTTTGGAAGTCACAAAGTCTGCGCTCCGTGGCACAAAGTTGGGAGCGCCCTCCAGGTCGGGCTATATGGAGTGGCGCACAAGAGGCTCTCGTCCGATTAACGAACCCTTTGGCCCCAACGAAGCTGGTGGAGGGAAGCGACCGATGCCCCGGGCCAACCCTGAGAGTTGCTTCGAGGTGGCGGCGCGCCATCTGTTTCGTCACATTAACGACGCCAGATCGCTTCGCTACAACCCCCTTGTGCGCTCGTTGCACGTCGCCGCTGAGAAAGGCGGAGGCGACCGTGCGGTCTTGTCAGCTGTCCACGGCGAATTCTGACTGAGGCCAGTACCCTTTGTAAAGATTATTTGGCAGCAGGCTCAAAGGAGCGCGCTCATCGGCAGTATACCATCGTCGTTGCTCTTTGTGCCGGCGAGACTGCCGCGGATACGGCTGCTCAACTTGGGCTCTCGAGACGGCAATACTATCGCGAACGTCGTGGCATTTGCATGCGCGTGTCCCGTGCACTCGTTGCGGTAACTCCTAGTCGAGTCACGCGTTTCGAGATCGGCGATCCGCAACAGTTGCTGCTGGCGCGCGCCGACGCGCTGCTCGATCAAGGTTTCGCCCGCCGCGCCGTGCATTTGCTTGGCAAAGCTCGAGCTGCTCTCCCGGCAGGCGTTGCCAGGTTGGCAGTGCAATTACGCCTTGCCGAGGCACTGATTTCACTTGGGCTTGCGGCTCGCGCAGAGCGTCTGTTGGGCGAGTTTTGCGCGGACGCCGATGCTCACGTAATCAGCGATCCTACAAGCCAATGGCTGTACGATCGTCAGCTCTTGGTCGGCGCGCGCCTTGCAATGGAGACCGGCCGCAACGCAGACGCGGGCCAGGCACTAGCATCGCTAGTCCGCCGGCGGATGGCAGAGGCACATGCCGACGAGGAGGCTCTTGACGCACTGGTCGAGTGCGGAAACTGGTATTGTCAAAACGGAAAGTTTAGTCAGGCCAGAAACCTGCTCGAACGCGCGCGTGACGTCAGCCGACGGCTTCCGCATGCCGCTGCGCACCGGCAAATCGCCTTAGCTCTCCTTGCCGCACACTGCGCGGAGGACTCGATCGATGAGTTTGGGCTCGAGCATCACTGGCTCAGTGAGGCATTGGCACTTAGTATCTCTAACGGATCGGTGTGCGGCGTACTCGACGCTATGAACGGGCTCATGGGCTACTACGTGTCCACCGGCCGGGACGACGACGTGTACGAGCTTGCCAAACAGAGCCTCTCCATCGCCCGGAATACCGAGGGAACTCGGCTTCTGGCAGATGTAGGAATCGAAACCACAACCATGATGCTAAGAACGCGCCATTGGCGGGCCGTAGATCCGCTGCTCTTCGACGTTGAGAAGCTCGCGCAGCCAGGCACTCTCCGGTGGGCGATACTCAAACACTTACAGGGAAATTTCTTGATGCGCGCTTGCCGGTACGACCGCGCTCGCGCCCCGCTTGCGGGAGCGTACGAAGCGGCCAGGAGTGTCGGCAACCGCCGCCTCGAGAGTATCGTCCTACGAGACCTTGCAGTCGTTTTACATCGCGTTGGCTCAGTTACTAAAGGGATCGAGTTCATGAGGCATGCGGTCGAGCTTGCCGAGGGGCACTCCGCTGTGTGGTCTCTGTGGAATACCTATGAAGCCGCAGCGCGTCTGCTACCCGACCGACGAATCGAACGCCTTGCTCGACAAGCACGCGCCGCAATTTCGGCGCGTGCCAATGCATCGCACGACAGGGAAGAGCCGGCGCTGGATGGTGCGCTTGCCGTGCGTGCGCGCCGCCGTCGTCATTCCGGCGGAGCGCGTCCGCGGCTGACGATCGAATAGGGCGAGCGGACCGGGACAGACCATTAAGTAATATTGACTTCGGCCAGCGCTGGTGATATAAGATACTTGTCCTATTGAACTAGGACAACTAGGACAAACGATTGAAGGCAAGCAGCTTATCTGTTGACTTTGGGAGTGCCCTGCCTGTCTATGCGCAGCTGCGCGATCAAGTTCTGCATGCTATCGCTCGCGGGCTCTTAAAGCCGAACGATCAGCTGCCGACCGTCAGAGAAGTTGCGGTGCATCTGCGGATCAATCCAAACACGGTGAACCGCGCGTATATGGAGCTGGAGCGGGAAGGCGTATTGGTGACGGCGCGCAGCCGCGGGACGTTCGTATCCAACGGCGCTCGAAGGTTGGATCCGCAGTTACGCCGGGCGCGTCTGGCGGACATCGCGCGTCGGGCCGTTGTTGAAGCGCGGGCCGCGGGGTTCACCGAACCGGATTTAGTCAAGGCCATCGCTTCAGTTACTAGACGAGAAAAGTAGGAGAACTTATGTCTATATCCACACCATTGTCTGCCGGCGCAGGGACTACGCGCGCTTTGACTTCGCGGTCTCGGCTTCGAGCAAACCCCATTTCTCTGGTCCTCGGCGCGATCGTGCTACTTGTCGGCGTCGGAGCCGGCCTAAGGATGAATACGCCGCTTCCGATTGCAGCGGGCGTTATAGCGTTTGTTCTAATCATCCTCGGTCTGCAGATGGCATACGCGTGGGAAGCGGCGGTTGTGCTCCGAGCGGGGCGGTTCTGGAAACTCGCCGGCCCTGGGCTGTTCGCTATCGTGCCGGTCGTCGACAACATAGCCATGTGGATCGATCAGCGCATGCATACTTCAACGTTCACCGCCGAGCAAACGCTTACGGAAGACACCGTGCCGGTCGGCGTCGACGCCGTTTTGTTCTGGGTGGTCTGGGATGCAAAGAAAGCGGCGCTGGAAGTAACCTCCTACGAGCAGGCGATCGAGTGGGCCGCGCAAACCGCGTTGCGCGATATTATTGGCAAGACGACGCTGGCAGACTTACTTTCTAATCGACAAATGGTCGATGAGGCACTGCAGAAGAGCATCGACGCGCGGAGCACACCATGGGGCATCACGGTTAACTCGGTCGAGATTCGCGACATCAAGATTCCGGACACTCTGCAAGACGCAATGTCGCGCCAGGCGCAAGCCCAGCGGGAAAGTCAAGCACGCGTGATTCTTGGGGAGGCTGAACAACAAATCGCAGAATCGTTCGTCGAGGCGGCCAAACATTACGAAGGCAATCCGGTCGCTCTGCACCTTCGTGCGATGAACATGCTTTACGAGGGTCTCAAGGAAAAGGGTGCGATGATAGTCGTCCCCAGCACCGCGGTTGAAACGATGGGCCTCGGCACTATCGGCGGCCTGGCCGCGCTCGCCTCGAACCCACGGCAGAGCGGTCCGGAAGCATGACGGGCTCGAGCGTTAGCGGTGTCGCTCATGCCGCCTCCGAGGGGTTAGGGCGTCCTTCGAGGAAGAGCCAGCACCTGCTTACTCCCCTTGCATCAGGAGCAAAAACTAAATGAAATCTTTCGGTCGTTTACTCGTTGCGTCACTGGTTGGCCTTACCGCGACAGCCGCGACAATCGGACCGGCGCAGGCCGCGTCGACGCCGGTTCTTATAAAAAGCTGCACCATCGTCAAACCGAAGCCGATGAGCCACAACGCGAACGGAACACACATCGTTTACGTCATCCTCGGCCATAGGACGGCTTCGAGCGTTACCTTTGCGGTGGGATACCGTAACGCCTCAATGCACTATCTTCGCCGCGTTACGGATGCCGGATCCTTCGCACCCGGCGTAACGATCGACCATACGCTACCCCTGTACAACGACGTCACCTACGCCGGCGCGCCGACGTCGGCGTGCGTGCCCATGGAAGTGAAGTGGGCCGGCGGCACGGTCTGGATGGCGCCCACTAAACCGTAGGACGAGCGCCTGTGGCGTCGAAGCGCCCGGGTGTGCGCCTCGGCTTTAGGACGCTTGTTTCGCTTGCCTTATGTGCTGCTGCGGCCGGGGCGGTACTTGCGCACGTTGCGATCGACGTGGTGGGCGATTATGCCCTCGCCACCGATAGTTACGACCACCTTCATCACAGCTCGCGCGAGCTGATCAGCGGCGTAGCCTTCGCCATCGCGGCCATTTTGGTCGCGCGAGGGCTACGCGGCTGTTGCGAAATCGCGCAACGAAATCGTACGCGGCTGGCCCACGCTGCCTACGGCATGCGCGAGGCCGTGGGATATTCGATGGGCGCGGTCGCGGCGAGTTGTGTGCTCGTTCCCGCGATGGAATGGCTGGATGGAAGGCTCGACGGCATGGCGGTGAGCCAGATCGGCGACGCTTTCGGCGGCTCGTTACTCATAGGTCTGGTCACGACCGCTGTCTGTGCGAGTCTGGCGGCCGCGCTTATCTTTGCGCTCGCGCGTTGGCTCATCTCGTACCGCGACGCAATCATAGCCATTCTCGAAACGCTCATGCGTTGGAGCGGCGATGCGGTTCGTCGTCTTTCGTGCGAGCTCGATCGCTACTGTTTAACCTTCCGGCGCCGCGCGCCGCACGCGTCGCGTCTCTCCAAACGCGGACCTCCTGTAGCGTTCTCCGTTTAGCTCCGTTCTAAACCACTCGCTTTACAGGAGCCCCCAAATGCGAAACCCTCGCGCTTGCGCGCGCGTTGCTTGCGTGTCCATTGCTCTGCTCGCCGCTCTTTGTGCGGCATGCTTCAGTGTCGCCTCAGCGGATAACGATCATTCCGGCGATCATTTCTTCAAGGTACACGGAACGGTCCGATCCGGCGATGGAGCGCCGATTGCCGGAGCCTCGGTCACGATTTCGATGCCGCACGTCTCCAGTGCGGACCGAACCGACGCGCGCGGCAAGTTCGTCCTGCATGACGTTCGTGAAGGCACGTACGCACTGCGCGCCTCGGCCCCCGGCTACCAGCCGATCTCCCAACGAACGGTCACGCTCGGCCGGTCGAACTCGACGCTCTCGATCGTTCTCTCGCAGGCGACGACGAACTCGTTGACGGTCATTGGTGAGGTACGTGCCTCCGCCGGCGAAACGGTCTCTACCGCATCGGCGCCGACGATTTCAATGAGCGCCCAACAAGCGGCCGCGGCGGGCACGACGTCCGTTGCGCCCATGCTCTGGAGCCAGCTCTCGACGACGCCCGTCATCCCGCTGGGCGGCGGCAGCAACGCAACCGTTAGTTTCGCCGTGCGTGGACCCGATCCAACCGAGACGGTCGTTGATATCGACGGGCACCAGATGAACAACGGCAACACCGGCGACTTCGACGTGTCGCTGCTCGACCCGGCCGCGTTGCAAGAGGTGCAACTGGTCTACGGGATCGCTCCGTCGTCGCTGATTGGGCCCAATACGATCGGTGGCGGCGTCAACATCGTGACGCTGGAGCCTACGAGCACCGATCACACCTTAATGCGGATCTTCGGCGGCTCGTACGGAACCTTCGGCGAAACGCTGCAAAGCACCGGATCGGAAAACCGCTTCGGCTACGCCGTCTCGTTGCACGGAACGACCTCGTCGGGATCCGTCAATCAAACGGTTCTCGCTCCCCTAAACGCAGTCGCTCCACCGACCAGCGACGAAACCCTGCAAAGCGTCGGCAGCGATTCGGTCGGTCGGTCGCTGCTGTCCAAGCTGCGCTATCAGTTGGGCGGCGACAACGGATACGGTTACATTCAGCTCAACTTTCGCGATCAAACCGTTTATAAAGACGAGTCGGCGCTGTTGACGACGTACACGCCGCCCGGGTTCGGCGGAAGCGTTGGCGACGACGCGCTCCACGCTGGAAATGCTGCCGTGCCGCTCGACGACGCCCAATCCGGTGGCTATCAGAGTTTCGCGGGGACTAACCTGGACGCTCACCAGGCGAACTACGGACTCGACGCGCAGTTGCCGCTGGGGAGTCAGCAGATCGACGACGCGCCGGCAACGATCTTACAGCTCAGCCATTTGACGACGTTGAACTCACAATCGGTGTCCGGCCCGGGAGCAGACACCTTGCAATACTTGTATAACCAACGGGATTTGCTGGGCGACGACTGGCTCGAGGTCGATCACCGTTTCAGCGACGGTACGCTCTCGTTCAAATACGATATTGACGACGAAACTCTCTCGACGAACTACGTCCAAGGTCAGGTAGTCGCCCAGGTGCTGCCGGGCGGTCCCCCCGTAACGTCCGATGGAGGTACCGTTTCGACGGACGCCATAACGCCGGAAGATCGGCCCCCGCCGCCCGTGCAAACCGTCCCGCTCTCCCAGACGCAGCGGTACGCCGTTTTGCGCTACAACGGCGATCCGACAAGCCATATTCACTATTCGGTTGCAGCGTACGACAGCGATTTCAGCACGTTTGGCAGCAGCTTCGACCCACGCGCCGGATTCGTCTGGACGCCAACCGGCGCGACCGCCGTGCGGGCCTCGCTGGGAACGACGTTCCAAGCGCCCCAACTTTCGGAGCTGCTCGTGCCGCCTCTCGCCGATCGAGTGCCGGTCGGCGGCGTCGTGTATCTCGGCAACCCAAAACTTCAGGCGGATCGGGCAACCGATTTCGACATTGGAATGGAGCACATTTTCGGAAAGCGCAGGCCGCTGCATTTTGTAACCGACCTCTATCAGACCAACCTCCGCGCTCCGTCGAGTCAAACTAATCCGATTCCGATTCCGGGTTGTCAAACCAAACGAAACCCGACGCCGTGTCCAATCAGCATGCCGGTAAATGCCGGAAACGGGGTTTATCGCGGCATTGACGTACACGCCGACGAAGAACTCGCGACAGACTTCCACATTCGGGCCGGCTGGGACATCGACAGCTCCTTTCTAACCGTCATTCCGGTTTCGATTCAAGATGGAACGCTTGCAGCCGGCGAACAATCGCTCGGCCAGCCCTTGCACAAGGCGTACTTGGCAGTTGAGCAAGAGCCGCCTGTTGGTCTCGCTTATGGCGCCGAACTCAACTACGAAGGCTGGTACAACGAGTTGAACCGGTCCCCGTACGCCGTCCTCAACGCGCACGTCGCCTATCGTCGCGCCGGTTGGGAGTACGGCCTCTACGGGACGAACCTCACGAATGTCTACAGCAATCCGTTCACGGTCGTGGGAGGCGGCTTCGTGTACGGGGGAACGCCGGGACAGCCGGTGATTCCGACGGACGCGCACATCTTGCAGGGAGCGCAAGTGAACTTCGTTCTCACGCGCTCCATCTAGCGGTTTCCTAGAAAAGTATCGTCTGGAAGTCGCCGACATGCTCGAAGCCAATGCAGCGATAGAGCGCGATCGCGGCGTCGTTGAAGTCGTTGACGTAGAGCGAGAGCGTCGGCGTTATTTCGAGCAGACGATCGCAAATCGCGGCCAGCGATGCCGTGGCGAGGCCTTGACCGCGCAGCTCCGGCGGAGTCCAGATTCCTTGAAGCTGCGCCGTCTGGTCGGACCACGGGCCGATGTTGCAGAAGAAGCAGAGCCGGCCGCCGGCGATTCCGACCCACCAGAGTCTTCGCTCGATCATCTCGCGGATGCTCATGTTGAAGGTGGCCGAGTTACGCCGCGGGTCGTACTCCAGTTCCTCGCGTATCATCGAAGCCGAGCTCTCTGCGACCGCACGCCAGTCGTCGATCTTCGCATGACGGACCGTGACGGGAGGGCCGGAAGGGCGAAGCCGTGGGCGGTCGACCATCATGACGAGCTGACGATCGCGAAATAGTCGCGGCCGTCCCAGCCGATCCCCGGCAATCTTCCAAAAATCCCGGACGGCGTCGCGAGGTCCGACGATCATTCGATTGCCGGAGTATCGCAGTAGATATGCGGCGAGCGGCGCGACGGCGATCGGTTCTGCCGCGATGACGATTTGGCGTCCGTAATACGCGACGCCCACGATGCCGCGTTCGCCGGAGACGACGACGACGTTCTTGCGTACCGCCTGCGCGGAATCGTGCAAGAGAACGTGGCTGATGAAGACGTTGAGATACGGTGAGCGGGCAAGATAATCCAGCGCGGGACGCTGAGTCGCCTGCGAGATCGGTTCGACCCGCAGGGAGCTACTGGGAGTCGAATCCAACACTGATCAGTGGCTTGGTCGTCGGTTCTTTGCTGCCGCCCTCGGGCTCGATCGTGACCGCGACTTCCGAGGTTGCGCGGGCGTCGGCGGGTACGATCACGAGCGCAACGCCCCGCGCATCCGGTAAGAATGTCGGCGCCGGCGACATCTTCGTCGAGCCGACCGGCCGGGTCCACACCTGATAGACCTGACCGCGCGGCGGCTCGGAGAGCTCGTGAAGCGCGAGGTCGATGCGGCTTCCCCTGGTAACGACTTCGCCGTTGCCGATTGCATAATGGTGCGCGTGACTGTCGAGCATGTCGAAGAGCGCGGTTCGCTCTCCGCTCAAGCTGCGTGCTAGGGAGGTCGAGCGCTCGGTGAGATTCGCGACCTCGCGTTGCTGTTGCTTTATCTGCCCGATAAGGGAAATATTCGCGATCGACGAGATCAATGCGATCGCGACGCAGACTGCCGCTACGAGATAGGCCGGCCAGACCGCCGCGTGCTTCACGCGAGCTATCTTCCCACGAGCGTATCGAGGCCCCTCGGGCGAAGGCGTCGTAGCTCTGGCGCTATGCACCTGGGGCTCTTGTCTGCGGCGGGGCTCGCGGCGTCGTTGCATCTCGTGCCTCACCCGCAAAGCGTGGATGCACTCTCGTGTCCCGGGCAGGCTTCGGCCGTTCCGCTGACGGTGCTGCCGGGATTCGATGCGGGGGCGCGTGCCGAGCTCGACGAGCGCTGGGGCGCGCTGCGAATCGGTCGCTTGCGCACGGCCTCGGGTCGCGCCGCGGAGATAACCGTGCGGCACGACGGCTCGCTGCGGGCGCAGGCATACCGGTTGACGGTTCGCGACGGCCGGGCGGCGATCGAGAGCTCGGACGCGGCCGGCGCCTTCTACGCGGCCATGACGCTCGCGCAGTTGCCCGTTCGCTCGGTGGGGAACTGGAGCGTTCCGTGCGTGCGCATCGAGGACCGTCCCGCGCTGCAATGGAGAATTCTTTCCGACGACGTTTCGCGCGGCCCGCTTCCTACTATGCGATACTTCGAAGAGCGAATTCGCACGATCGCCGCGTTTAAGATGAACGGCTACTCGCCGTACATGGAGCACGTCTTCGTCAGCCCCACGGATCCGCTGCCGGCGCCGCTCGACGGAGTTACGCCGGCGCAGCTGCACGAGCTGGCCGAGTACGCAGCGCGCTTCCACGTGGCGCTCGTTCCCGAACAGCAGAGTTTCGCGCATATGCACAACACGCTGCGCCTGGAACGGTACGCCGGCGCCGCGGAACTGCCGCACGGCTTTCTGCTGGCGCCCAATGCCCCGCTCTCCATGGAATATCTCTCGCGCATCGTCGCGCAAGAGCTCGTCGCGGTCGGGCGGCCGCCGTTCTTTCACATCGGCTCCGACGAAACGGCGACGCTCGGTCTCGGGTCGACACAAAGCTACGTCGTCCAGCGCGGCCGCTCGAACGTCTACGCCGAGCATATCGTCGCCATGAATCGCTTGATCGCGCCCTCGGGCGCGCGGCTGATGCTTTGGGACGACGGTATCCAGAGCGACCCCGGAATCATGAAGTTGATTCCGAGCAATGCCGTAGTCGTCAACTGGCACTATGGCGCCGAGCCGAGCTTCGAACGCTACATCCAGACGATCGCCCGCGGCGGTCTGCAACAGATGGTCGCTCCGGGCGCGAGCAACTGGAACGAAATCTTCCCGGCGATCGATACGGCCCTCGTCAACGAGCGGCGCTTTATCGATGAAGGTAAGGCTGCGCACGTCCTTGGGCTCTTCCAAACCGTTTGGCACGACGATGGGGAGACGCTCTATGAGGCAACGTGGTATCCGGTCATCTACGCCGCGGCCGCGGCGTGGGAGCGTGGAGACGTCGAGCCGGAACGCTTCGCCGCAGACTTTCCCAGCGCGTTTTTCGGCGTCGACGACGATGTCTATGGCGCTGACGTGGCATCGCTTGGCCAAACTCTGCGCCAGTTGGAGCCGCCCGATTATTCGTACGGCCAAACCGACGCACTCTTTTGGGCCGACCCGTTTGATTCCGCGGCCGAAAACCAAGTGACGAAGGCCGACTTGCGCCAAGTTCGACTCTGGTCTGAAGCGGTCGAGGCGAACCGTTATTTCGCTCGGCCGCCGTTGCATGCCGATGCCGCTTCCGTGATGTTTCTCGCTGCGCGTCGCTACGACGTTCTCGGCCGGAAGTTCCAGATCGGCGGCGAGGTGCGCGCGATGTACGCCGATGCGCTCGCGCACGCGAAGACGGATTCAGAGACGACGCTGCGCGATCTGTATTGGTGCCGCTACTGGATGTGGGAGCTGCGCGACGCCTACGAAGAGCTCGCCCCGCTTTACGCACGAGCGTGGCGTTACGAAAACCGGGAAGGTCATCTGGCGAGCAACCTCGAGCGTTACCATCTCGCCGCACAAACGGCGATCGAACGGGCCGATGCCTTCTATCGCGTGACGCGGGAGTACGTGACGTCGAAAACGCTGCCTCCGCTCGAGAGCGTCCTGTCATCGTAAGCGCGTTCCTGATCCTCGTCGTCTTCGCGATCTTCGCATTGCTGATGTACCGGCGCGTGATGCCGGCATTGATAGCGGTTCCTTGCATGGCCCTGCTGATGTCGCTGGCGGCGGGTGCACCGTTCGCGGGGCTCGGCAACATAATTACCGGTGGCGCGGTGAAGCTCGCTCCGTTCTATGTCGCGGTCATCTTTGGTGCGCTGCTTGGGCGGGTGACGATCGAGACCGGAATCGCGCGAACGATCGTCAATCTCGCCGCCGAGTTTGGCGGCGAGCGGCCATTCGTGCTGAGTCTGGTATTCTGCGCGATCGTCGCGGTGCTCTTTGCTTCGCTTCAAGGCTTGGGCGGCATCATCATGGTTGGTTCGATCGTTCTGCCGATCATGATGACGGCCGGCGTTCCGCGCACCATTGCGGCGACGCTCTTTCTAATGAGTTTCGCGCTGGGCTACATTTTCAACATCGCGAACTGGACGTTCTATACGACGTTTTTTGGCGTTGCGCGCGAGCAGCTCGTGCGATACGCGATTTTGCTGGCGCTGATCGATGCCGCCTTTTTGGTCGCGTATGCCGTCGTGTCGTTTTACCGCGCCCGCGGATATGCGACCTGGGCCGTCCGAGCGTCGGAGGATTCCAACTCGCAACGCGTGCCGGCCGTCGCGCTCGTCACGCCCCTCATACCGTTATTGCTCTTCTATTCGTTTCACTTAGATGCTGCGGTGGCATTCCTGGTTGCCGCGCTCTTCGGCGTGCTCGTCACGCGCCCGGCGCTGGCCGTGCAACGCCTCGTCGCCGCCGCAATTCGCGGCGTCGAGGACGTCGCGCCGGCGGTGCTGCTTTTCATGGGAATCGGCATGCTGCTGGTCGCAACGACCCAGCCGCAGTTCGTCGCCGCGCTTCGGCCGCTGGTCGCGGGGGACTGGCTTCGCAGCCCGGTCGCCTACGTGATGCTTTTTGGCGTCGCAAGCCCGCTCGTGCTCTATCGCGGCCCGCTCAACCCGTTCGGCGTCGGCATCGCCATCTTTACCGTGTTGTTGACCGCGCACGTCCTACCGCCAGTCATCCTCGTAGCCGCCGTGATGGCCGTCGTGCAAGTGCAGAACGTCTGCGACCCTACCAACACTGCAAACGTCTGGGTTGCAAATTTCACCGGAGTGCCGATCCAAACGATTACCCGGCGAACGTTGCCCTACCAAACCGCCGTCGCGATCGTCGCAACGCTGGCGGTCGTCGTCGGCGCTCCCATGCTTTTCGGCAAGCCGGCATTTACGTCGTTCTATCAGATGGCGGCCGCGGCCGAGACGTTGCCGGGCTTTTACGTTCCACCCTCATCCCGCGATCGAATCGCCGTCGACGACGATGGAACTCCCTTTGGACGTGCGGGTGCCGACTTGGTGGCCGCCGAGTTGACCGGCAGAGCCTGGACGGCGTTGCGGATTCACGAAGATCCGAACTCAACCGACTGTTCCACTAAACGGTACGCCGCATACCTTCGTGTAGGCAGTTCGATCTTTGCGCTAACGAGGGGCGACGATCTCGACGTCGGTTTGCGCCTCGAAGATTGCGGCGGCTGGATCGTCGACGAGTGGCACGATCACGCCGTGATTGCGCCGCACGCCGACGCAAGCGCGGCGCGCGCGCTGGCAAACCAAGGCGCGGCGCGACTGCGCGCGTGGGCGCTTTCGGATCCGGTGCGCAGCGGCAATCTTTTCGCCCTTGGTGCCGCCGTGCGACCGGGAGATAGACCGGCGTACTTCTACTCGTTGTTTCGCACGATCGACGGCAACATGCGCGTCTACGTTCGCGCCGGAGGACCCGCCTATGCGGCGGGTTTGCGTTCGGGCGAAGTGGTCGAAACCATAGACGGCAAAGCGTGGTGGCTCTACGGCACCTATCCGGCGCAAGAGCTGGCCTATGACGGTAAGCCGCATACCTTCGAGGTTCTACAAGGCGGCCGCGCGGTCGACATCGCGCTGCGCGCGCCGTTTACGGCAACGGCCAGCGATGGAGAGTAGGCCCGACTCGATCGCCCGGTTTGAAAACCGGGCGCCGTCGTACGCCGCCTTTCGCCCCGGTTATCCGCCCGAGGCTATCGACGCGGTTCTCGCGGGGCTGGGCGATCCGTCCACGCTGACGATTGCCGACGTCGGCGCCGGCACGGGAATCTCGTCGCGGCTGTTTGCACGGCGCGGTGCGAAGGTTATCGCGATCGAGCCGAACCTGCGCATGCGATCGCAAGCGGAGTCCGATTCCAACGTCGAGTGGAGCGAAGGCACGGCGCAACATACCGGTCTGTCCGATGCGAGCGTCGATCTGGTCGTTGTGGCTCAAGCCTTTCACTGGTTTGCGACGATCGAGGTGATGCGCGAGTTCGCCCGCGTCGCGCGCCGGCGCGTCGCGCTCTTGCAGTACGAGCGCGACGAACGCGATGCGTTCACGAAGGCCTACTCGGAGGTCGTGCGAGCCTATGCGAACGACGACACCGAGGACTTGCGACAGCGCGGCCTCGCGGCGTTCGCTGCTTTTCCGGAGTCGCGGATCTCGCGCACCGAGGCATTCTCGCTTCAAGAGATGGATCGGGAGGCGCTCCTAGGGCGCGCGGCCTCATCCTCGTACTTGCCGGCTTCGGGCGCGCCGGCCGAGGCGCTGCGTCGAGATCTAAACGAACTCTTCGATCGCTATGCAAGTGGCGGGCGCGTCGCATTGCATATGGTTACCTACGCGTTGATCGCCGATCTCCAAAGATGAACGGAGAGCGGAAGCTTCGGGTCGGCATTGACGTCGGCGGAACGTTCACCGACGTCGTCGCAATCGATGCCGCCACGCGCGAGCTCGTCGCTCGCGTCAAAGTTCCGACGACACACGATGCGGCGCGCGGGGTCGCCGAGGGCATCGTTGTGGGCATCGAGCAGCTGCTAGCCGATTCCCACGTCGATTCGGCGTCCGTCGCCTTTATCGCGCACTCGACAACGCAGGCGACCAACGCGTTGCTCGAAGGGGACCTCGCGCGGGTCGGCGTGCTCGGCCTGCTCGATGGCTTGGCATGGCTATCGCGGCGGCAGATGCGCTTTCGTGCCTTTTCCGTGAGTTCGGCGGCGGTTTTTGCTCCGCGGTTTGCTTTCGTGCCCGCCGGCGACGGCGCCGCGATGCGTGCTGCCGTCGACAAATTAATCGCCACCGGCGCGGAAGCGATCGCGGCCAGCGAAAGCTTCGGCGTGGATCGCCCGGAGCAGGAGTCCGCTGCGGTCGCGTACGCACGCGAGCGGGGGATCGAAGCGACCAGCGGCCACGACGTCAGCACGGCGTACGGATTGCGTTCGCGCACGCGCACGGCGGCGATCAACGCCGCAATCCTGCCGAAGATGGTGCGCACGGCGCGGATGACCGCCCAGGCGGTAGAGCGTGCCGCGATCCCCGCGCCGCTGATGGTGATGCGCAGCGACGGCGGTGTGATGGACGTGCGCGAGGTCGGACGCCGTCCGATCCTCACGCTGCTCTCGGGACCGGCAGCGGGCATCGCCGGTGCCCTGCTTTACGAGCGCTTGAGCGACGGCATCTTTATTGAGGTCGGCGGAACGAGCTCGGATTGCTCGGTCATCAGAAATGGCCGCCCGCAGATGCAATCCGCGAGAATCGGGGGATACCGCACGATGCTGCGAACGCTCGACGTTCGAACGCTGGGAATCGGCGGCGGCAGCATGCTGCGCCTCGATGGGGGTGCCATCGTCGACGTTGGGCCGCGCAGCGCGCACATCGCCGGATGTGCGTATGCGTGCTTCGTTGCGCCCGAGCTGATCGAGGGAGCGCGAGTCGAGCTCATCGCGCCGACGCCGCAAGATCGCGCCGACCACGTCGTGCTCGTCACGCGTTCCGGCCTAAGGATCGCGCTGACGGTCACGTGCGCGGCGAACGTCGCTGGAGAAGTTCCCGAGGGCGCCTTCGCGCGTGGCAGCGGCGAGGCGGCGCGTCGTGCATTTGAACTGCTGGCCCAGCATACGGGCGGCGACGCGCTCGCCTTGGCGCAGCGAGCAATCTCCCTCGCGGTCGCGAAGCTGCGCGCGGCGACCGAGGCTTTGGCTGGCGATTACGCGCTCGACGAGCAGCGGGTGACGCTGGTTGGCGGAGGCGGCGGCTGCGGCGCGATCGTGCCGCAGTTGGCTTCCGCGATGAAGGTGCCGTATCGGCTCGCGCGCGACGCCGAGGTGATCGCGCCGATCGGCGTTGCCTTGGCGCTGGTACGCGACGTGGTGGAACGCACGATTGCGTCGCCCTCTCCGCAAGAGATCGCGCAGATTCGGCGTGAGGCGGCCGACCGCGTCATCGCCGCCGGTGCCGCTCCCGACCGGGTCGTCGTCGAGATCGAGATCGATACGCAGCGCAATAAGGTTTGCGCCACTGCCTCGGGCGCGACGGCTCTCGTGGAGGTCGCGGCCGGCGACGCGTGTGGCGACTCCGATCGTCGAGCGATCGCAGCGCAGTCGTTTGCGTGCAACGCCGTCGAGCTCGATCGAGTCGAGCTGACCGGCGCTTTGAGCGGCTACGAACGCCGCCGCGATCTTCGCGTGATAGACGAACGAGGCGTCGTCCGGCTCGCGCTGCGCGATCACCGGCTTATTCGAACGACGACGGTCAGGGTTGAATCGCACGTACGTGACGCAGTCGAGAGCGCGACGCAATTCGGCGACGTAGGCCGGGCGCTGCCCGCGCTTTATCTGCTGCGAGGTGCGCGCATCGCAGCGTACGAAGGCCTGACGAGCACGGACCAAGCCGTTGCACTAGCTACCGAAGAAGTCGAAGGCTGCGCGCCCGACGAGTCGATCGTCATCCTCATCGAACCGCGCAGCGCTTAATTAACTGGTGGTTGGCGAATCGCGAGCCCTTCGGTCTCTTCGAGGGCGATCGTGCTCTGGTGGCGTCCGTACGAGAAGTAGAAGATCAGGCCGACGACGAGCCAAATCACGAAGCCGAGCCACACCAGCGGGAAGAATCCCCACACCAGCGGGTTCCCCTGCCGCAGGAAATAGATCAAAAAGAGTGCGGTGACTGCGGAGAGTACGGGAATCAAATAGGGGCCGAACGGGACTTTGAACTTACCCTGCGTCTCCGGATGGCGGTTGCGCAATATCGGTACGGCGATCGAGACGAGCACGAAGGCGCTGAGCGTTCCCATATTCGTAAGCGATCCCAGGATACTGATCGGAAAGAGCGCGCCTGCGGCCGCAATCAAAACACCGAACAGAATTTGCGAGATCCATGGCGTGCGCCACGTCGGATGCAATCGAACGAACAGCGCGGGGATTAGTCCGTCCCGCGACATCGCGTAAAATATTCGGGTTTGTCCATACATCATGACGAGGAGCACTGTCGTCAAACCGGCGATGGCGCCGAACGAAATGATCACGCCCGCCCAAGCCAGCCCGACGCTGTCGACCGCAAACGCAACGGGGAAGTTGACGTTGAGGGTGTAGAACGGCACCATGCCGTTGAGAATCGCGACGACGATAATATAGAGAATCGTGCAGACCACGAGGCTTGCGATGATGCCGATCGGCAGATCGCGCGCCGGATTCCGCGCCTCTTCGGCGGTCGTCGAGACGGCGTCGAATCCGATGTATGCGAAGAAGATGAAGGCGGCACCACCGAACATGCCGGCCCAACCGAAGGGGAAGAAGCCGCCCGCACCGGCGAGAGGGCCCGGCGGAAGGTGATAGTTGGCGGGATTGATGTGACCGAGACCGATCGCGATGAAGAAGAGCACGACGGCAATCTTAATTGCGACGATGACCGCGTTGACGGTACCCGATTCCTTCGTTCCGCGCACGAGCAGCGCGGTGATCAGAAAGATGATCGCAGCTGCGGGCAAGTTCGCGATTCCCGGGGTCGCATCCCAATGGCTGTGCTGCCACGCCTGTGGGATGTTCAGATTGAACAGCGTGTGCAGAATGAAATTAAAATAGCCGGACCAGCCGACGCTGACGGTCGCCGCGCCGAGCGCATATTCGAGGACCAACGCCCAGCCGACGATCCAAGCCAGGAACTCGCCGAGCGTCGCATAGGTATAGGTGTAGGCGCTGCCGGAGATCGGAATCTTACTGGAGACCTCCGCGTAACAGAGCGCGGCCAGCGCGCTCACGATGCCCGCGACGACAAACGAAAACGTTAGTGACGGGCCCGCGCGCGTTGCCGAAGCGACGCCGGTGAGAACGAAGATGCCGGTGCCGATGATCGCACCGATCCCCATGGCGGTGAGTGCCCACGGGCCGAGCGAGCGTTTGAGGCCGTGCTCTTGATCCTTGCCCTGTGCCAGAATACGCGAGAGAGGCTTGACTCGTTGCATCAACATGGGCTGGCTCCTAACGCAGAAAGCGAATGGCGAACGGGTACGTGTAGGGCCGGCCCTGGCTCGCCGCGATCGTCCCCGCGATGATGAAGATGAGCGAAAACAGCAAGAGCAACAGAACGACCATCGCGATCGCGATCCAGAAAACGGCGAAGCTCACGTCGGTTCCGGGTTCGGATACATGCCGTCCCGCGTTGACGGCGACGAACCCGAGCATCACGCCGACCATGGCGATGATCCCGATAATTCCCACGATGGAAACCGTGATCTGATAGTTGAGCGATGCGCGCGCGTGCTCCGCCACGAACTCCGACTCGTGCCCTTTGATCAGATAGACGACCAGCGGCCCGACGACGTGACCGAACGGCAATCCTGCGACGGCGATGAGCGCACTCAAGTGCGCCGCCATTGCCCAATTCCGGTCCTGGGAAGCAATTTGAACTTGCATCCCGCTCTATTGCCGGGCGCTAGGAAATGGCCTGCCGTACGGGATGACGAATTGCGCGTAGATGCGAGCTTCTACGCGCTCCGACTCACCTGAGTTCGACGTGCTGGTCGTCGGCGGCGGCAATGCGGGTTGCGCGGCGGCGATTGCGGCGGCGCGTCACGGTGCCCATACGCTTCTGCTCGAGCGTTACGGTTTTTTGGGCGGCACTGCGACCGCTGCAATGGTTGGCCCGTGGATGACCTTTCATTCCGCGAAAGAACGCATCGTCGGCGGCATCGCGCAAGAGATGGTCGAGCGGCTGATGCGCAAGGGTGCTTCTCCGGGTCACCTTGCCGATTCGTCGGATTACGTTGCGACAATTACACCGTTCGATCCCGAAGTGCACAAAGCGCTGCTTTTTGAGATGATGCGAGAGGCTGGCGTGTCGTTGCTGCTGCATGCCTACTTCTTATCGGCGCAGCTCGATGGAGAAGCCGTTTGCGGAGCAACGTTTGCGACGGTCGGCGGCACGCGCACCTATCGCGGAAGGGTCGTCATCGACGCAACCGCCGATGCGCTGGTGGCGGCTTCCGCTGGCGTCCCCACGCAACAGGGCGACGAGCGCGGACGCGTTCAGCCGGCTACGCTGATGTTTCGGCTGAGCCACGTCGACCTCGCGGCCCTTGCCGCGTACCTGCGCGAACATCCCAACGAGATGCGCAGCTCGCTGCATCCGCAAGAGCGCGTGCCGGCCGCGCTCACGGCAGTTGCAGGTCTGAACGACCTCTGGGAAAGAGCGCGCGCGGACGGGCTCGTCGACGTTCCGCGCGAGCTTGTCTCGTTTTTTATCTCTCCGTATCCCGACGAGGTGACCGTCAACATGACGCGCGTCGTCAACATCGATCCGCTCGATCCCGATGACCTGACGCGGGCTGAAGTCGAATCGCGTCTGCAGGCGATGCAGTTGCTGGAGTTCTTTCGACGGCGCGTGCCGGGTTTCGCGGGCGCGCGGATCGCGGCAACGGGCACGCAGGTGGGAATTCGCGAATCGCGGCGCATCGTCGGCCGGTACACGCTGACGCGAGACGACGTTTTGCAGGCCCGGCGCTTCGACGATGCCGTCGCGCGCAGCGCGTATCCCATCGACGTGCACAACCCAAGCGGCAGCGGAACGTCCACTCAACGGCTCGCGCCGGGAGAGAGCTACGAAATTCCTTACCGCACGCTCTTGCCGGTCAATCGCGAGCAGTTGCTCGTTGCGGGGCGTTGCATCTCCACGACGCACGAGGCGCTAGCCTCGACGCGCTTGACGCCAACGGTGATGACGCTCGGGCAGGCCGCGGGAACGGCGGCCGCACTGGCTTGTGCGCGCGGCGTACCGGTGGCCGATATCGATACGAACGAACTGCGAGCGCAGCTCGTCGCCAACGGCGTGGACTTGCGCCGAAACGCATGAACGCCGTGTTTGAATTGTGCAGGGCGTATGGCGTGAGCGTTCGCTTCGCCGAACTGGGCGATTGGGGTAAGGATGACCTTCGTGCGGAGTACGATCCGGCGGGGCCGGAGATACGGATCCACATGCGGTTGGAAGCGGATCTCGTCGCGCGGGCTGTTGGTCACGAGCTCTACCACCATCGCGAAGCAATTGGCGAGGTAGCCGTGCTTGGGAACAAACGCGCGCGGGAAGCGGCCGCGGATGCCTACGCGGCGCAGCTCGCGGAAGACTCGACGTGAGTACGCTGGTTGCCGGAATCGACGGGGGTCAAAGCTCGACCGTCGCGCTTATCGCCGATGAGCGCGGGCAAGTCCTTTCACGCGGCACGTCGGGCCCCGCCGACGAAGTCGGCGCCGATTCGAACTCTACGCGTCTTCGCGACGCGTTACGCGAGGCACTCGCCGATGCGTGCCGGCATGCAGGGCTTCCCGTTGAAAGCGATTTCGCGGCAATCGTCGCGGGCGTTAGCGGTTATGAAGGCCGCGTCTACGGTGCGATGCCGGAGATGCCGACGCAGCGTTTTACTCTGATGCACGATGCGCCGGTGGCGCATGCGGGCGCGCTGGCCGGAACGCCGGGTGCCGTCGTGATTGCGGGTACGGGTTCGGTTGTTTACGCGCGCGACGAAACTGGTCTCTCGCAGACGCTCGGTGGATGGGGCTTTCTCTTCGGCGACGAGGGAAGCGCGTTTAGCATTGCTCGCGATGCGCTCGCGCTCCTGATGGCCGCCGAGGACGACGATGACCGGTCGCTCCGCGGCGAAACGCACGCGGCCTGCGATTTCTTTGCAATGGGCTCGCTTCGCCAAGTTGGACGAGCAGTTTACTCGGGAGAACTGACCCGCGCGCGGCTCGCCGCCTTTACGCCGGTCGCAATTCGATTCGCGCGCTTCCGCAAGATTGCCGAGGAAGGGGCCGACCGGCTTGCGGCGCTCGCGCATCGCGTGCTCGCTGCAATGAAAGAGCCCAGGGCGGCATTAACCGGCGGACTCTTCACCGACGCGGACTTTTACGAGCGCGTCAGGGGCGGCATTCTCGCCGCCACACCGAGCGCCCAAGTCGGGCGCGCGAAGTACGAGCCCGCGGCGGGTGCGCTGCTGCTGGCCTACCGCGAGCTGGGGCTGCCCGTGCCGGAGCTCCGGCGATGAAAGTGTTCGAAGCGCTGCGCGGCGGGCTGATCGTTTCCGTGCAGGTTTGGCGTGGTTCTGCGCTCGACGATCCGCAAATTATCGCGGCAATGGCGGGAGCCGCGCAAGACGGAGGGGCCGTTGCCGTCCGCATCGAGGGCGTCGAGAATCTGCATGCCGTGCGCCGGCGCGTCGCGTTGCCGATCGTAGGGTTGGTCAAACGCGAATATCCCGGATTCGAGGCCTACATTTCGCCGACGCTCGCGGAGGTGGAATCGATCATCGGCGCCGGCGCCGAAATCGTGGCCTTCGATGCAACCTCTCGCCCGCGGCCGGACGGCAGCCTGCTCATCGACATGATCCGGGCGGTCCACGCAGCCGGCCGGCTGGCAATGGCGGATTGCTCTACTGCGGAAGACGGGGTAGCGGCGAGCGCCGCCGGCGCCGACATCTTAGCGACAACGCTCTGCGGTTATACGGCGCCGACTAAGAACCACACACTTCCCGCACTCGATCTCGTCGCGGAGCTTTCGCGGCTGGGTAAGTTCGGCGTATGCGAGGGCGGGGTTCGCATGCCGGCCGACGTGAGAGCCGGGCTCGATGCCGGAGCCGATGCCGTCGTCGTCGGAACCGCCATCACCAACGTGGACTGGCTGGTTCGGGAGTTTGCAGGGGCGGCCGACAGGGGCTCTTAACAGCCCGTTTAGTCGGTGCGATTCGCGTGCGGAGCGCCTATATTAGGCTGAGGGAGAGCATTCTTTGGTAGAGAGAACAGCGCAACCGGCCCGGCTCGGTCGCGGATTCTGGGTGGTCACTGTAATCTTGACGGTGCTGGCGATCGTCGCGATCGTCTTTTGGTACGTCTTTCCGCTTGAGCGTTACCTGCCGGCCGCGATCGTCACGGCGCGCCAGGTCGATACACTCTTTCGCTTCATGGCGGCGACGGGCAGCGCGCTCTACATCTTCATCGTCGGCTATCTGGTCTATTTCGCGATCGCCTTCCGCGCCAAGGCGTCAGACGCCCCCGATGCGATCGGCGTACAAATCCACGATAACCGCAAGCTCGAGTTTTGGTGGACGGTAATTCCGGCGCTCTTCGTGGTCTTGCTCTCGATCGTGAGCGTTCGAATTTGGTACGAGATCGAGTTGGAGCCGGAGAACGGCCTCGTCGTAGAGGCGATCGGCCATCAGTTCTACTTCTCGTTCCGCTACCCGCAGATCAACGGCGAAGTTACCGACGAGATGCACCTTCCCTTGAATGTGCCGGTAACGCTCAACCTTACCTCGGCCGACGTGATTCACGGATTCTGGGTGCCGGCGATGCGGCTCAAGAACGACACGGTTCCGGGATTAGTAACGACGATCCGGTTCACGCCGCGCCTGGCGGGCCGCTATCCGATCATCTGCACGCAGTTTTGCGGTGTCGAGCACAGCGAGATGGATAAGCAGGTCTTGGTGATCGAGGATAAGGCCTCGTTCGACCGTTGGTACAAAGGCTGGCAGCAAAAGAACGCTCGCGTGAGCAACGCGTTGCCCGGGGCGAGCGGACAAGCGATCTCGCTTCAGGGAGGCGACGCGGCGGCCGGCAAGGCACTCTTCAGTCAAAAGTGCACGGCCTGCCACAAGCTCGCTCCGTTCAACCAAACTCTCGTTGGCCCAGGTCTCGAGGCGGTTTTGCACGATCCGGCACATCCGGACTTGGTCAACGGTAAGGCGGCGAATCCCGCGGACGTCGCGTCGATCTTGGAGCGCGGTTACACCGGCAGCATGGGTGCGATGCCCAGCGCGAGCTCCAATGGCCTCTCGCCCCAGGACATCGCAAATCTCGTGGCATTTCTCAACACACTGAAATGAGATATTTGAAAGCATGGCTGTAGCAGCGGTTCACTCGGGCGGTATCGCCGAACACATTCACCCCGAACCTCAGGGGTTCGTACGGCGGTACGTCTTTTCGCTCGATCACAAGATCATCGGCATCCAGTACATCATCACCGCCTTCGTCTTCTTCATGCTCTCGGGCCTGCTGGCCGAAGCCATCCGGACCCAGCTGCTTAACCCCAACGGCGGGTTCGTCGCGCCCGGTACGTACAATGAGGTCTATAGCGTACACGGCAGCGCGATGGTATGGCTCGTCGTCATTCCACTGCTTACCGGCGGCTTCGGCAATCTGGTTTTCCCGCTGCAGATCGGGGCCCGCGACGTCGCATTTCCTTGGCTCAACATGCTCAGCTTCTGGATCTTTCCGGTCGCCGGCTTGATGCTGTTTTCGTCGTTCCTCATGGGCGCGCCGACTGCGGGCTGGATGGAGTACCCGCCGATCTCGCTGCAGGGCGCGGCCGGAACCTCCATGTGGTGTGCTGCGATCTTTTTAGTCGGCGTGAGCTCGACGATTACGGGAATCAACTTCGTCGTAACGATCTTGAAGATGCGGGCGCCGGGGATGACCTTCACTCGCATGCCGCTCTTCGTCTGGGGGCAGTTCGCGACCGCACCGCTGCTGATGATCGCGACGACGGCGCTGGCCGCGGCGCTGGCGGCGCTCTTTATCGAGCGGCAGTTCGGCGTGCCGTTCTTCGACCCGACCAAGGGCGGAAGTCCAGTCATGTGGCAGCACATGTTCTGGTTCTATTCGCATCCGGCCGTGTACATTATGATTCTACCCGCTTTCGGCATCATCTCCGAAGTGTTGCCCACTTTTGCGCGCAAGCCGATCTTCGGCTACAAGCTGATCGCGTTCTCTTCGATGGCGATCGCGTTGGCCGGGTTTATGGTCTGGGCGCACCACATGTTCACGTCGGGCCTCGCGCCCTTCTTGCAGCTCCCCTTCATGATCATTACGTACCTGATCGGCGTGCCGACAGGGATCAAGATTTTCTCGTGGACGGCGACGCTATGGGGCGGAAAGATTCACTACACCACGGCGATGCTCTTTGCCATCGGTTTTGTCGGACTCTTCACGCTGGGCGGAATTACGGGAATCTTCCTAGCGGCTATTCCATTCGATCTTCACGTCCACGGAACGTACTTTATCGTCGCCCATTTGCACTACGTGCTCATCGGGGGAAGCCTGATGGGTATCTTCGCCGGTATGTACTACTGGTTTCCGAAGATGTCGGGCCGGCTGCTCAACGAGACGCTGGGCAAGATTCACTTCTGGCTCTTCTTCATTGGCTTCAACGGCACGTTTCTTCCGATGCATTGGCTGGGCGTGCTCGGAATGCCGCGCGAGGTGGCGACCTACGATCCGCAGTTCACGTTCTGGAATCGGTTCGAGTCGGTCTCGTCATACCTCATGACGTTCGCGATCCTGATCTTCTTCGTCAACGTCCTGTGGAGCATCCGCAACGGCCGGCGGTCGGGCCCCAATCCGTGGGGCGCGCGCACGCTCGAGTGGCAAATTCCATCGCCGCCGCACTACTATAACTTCAAGCACGTCCCGACGGTCTACGGCCTGCCGTACGATTTCAGCCAGCCGCTCCCATACAAGGGACTGGACGAAGAGCTCACCGATTCGCCGCCCGTCGCGGCGGGGGGCCACTGATGTCGGTCGCGGCGATCGGGGCCGACGCGCATGGCCACGTCGACCAGCTCTACGTCGAGACGCGCGAGCTGCGCCTGCAAGGCTTCCTGCTCTTCCTGGTCAGCGATTGCGTGCTCTTCTCGTCCTTCATCTTCGCGTATCTCTATCTGCGCAACAGCGGACAGGGCTGGCCGCCGCCGGGAATTCAGCGTCTCGACGTCGCGTTTGCGGCCTGGAACTCCGTCGTGCTTTTCGGTTCCGGCGCGACGATGCATTACGCGCTCGAGAATTTCAAGCACGGGAACTTCATGAAATATATGTGGTTCCTGCTGGCGACGATCGTCTTAGGCGCGGGATTCCTCGGAGGTCAAGCCTACGAGTACAACCATTTGATCTTCGGGGAGCACGTCACGTGGTGGGGAAGCGGGATCTTTGGCGCCTCGTTCTTCACGTTGACCGGCATGCACGGGCTGCACGTCTTTTTCGGCGTCTGCTACCTCACGGTGCTCGTGCTCCAGTCGGCGGCCGGCGTCTACACAAAAGGCAAGTTCTTCGGGATCACGGCGGGTACGCTCTACTGGCATTTCGTTGACGTGATCTGGGTAGTACTCTTCTCAATCTTCTACCTGATATGAGGACCCTTATGGAGAATGTCAATTAATGAACGCGCAGTACGTCGAACGGTTGGGAGCGGTGATCGCGGGCATCGCCGTCGCCGTGGTAGCCTTCTACGCGCTCTATAAGGACTGGCAGTCGACGGGAGTCGAGAACCAGGTCTTTAAGCTGATGCTGGCGCTGCTCGGGTTCGGCGCGGTTCTCGCTCTGCTGGCCGGCCTCAACGTAATCGGCTTCACTCCCCCGAAAGGCGCGTACTGATGATCGTAAGCGACGACGAGTACCTCGACTTTAAGAGCGTCCCTGAGAGCAAGGGCATCCCACCCTCACTCGTTCGCGTGGCCGCCGTCGGTTTGGTAATCATTTTCCTCATCGGTGCATCGGTCTGTTTGATGTCGGGATTCGGGCACCACTGGCCGGCCGATACGACGCTGCGCGTACCGCTCAATAACCCGTAGCTAACAGGGCGGCTTACAGGTCGGCGCGTCGTCCGTGGCGCGTTGCGATGCCGATCGCCAGCAGCGGGAGCTCTTCGTCGGGAAGCAACCCGGTCGACTTGCCGTCGATCTTGTGGATTCCGGCGTAGCGCGAGAACTCGACGAGCGCGGGTATCGTCGCGTTGGGCAAGGGGTGCCGGCCGAGCCACTCCCATTCGCCGGCGACGGTTCGATTCGCAAAGAGCACGGCCGCATAGCCGCAAGCATCGGCGCGCGAGCGTTCGTCGGGTTCGCGGTAACGCACGTACCCGTCGACGATGAAAATCGGTGCAAATGTTTGGAGGTACGCGGCCAACGGCGCGACGAGGACGGCCACGAAGTATCCCGCAAAGACCACGGTACCAAGCGCGAAGATCCAGGCCACTTTGATCAGCGTCGCATCGGAGGCTACGTGATGCGCCCGGTAGACGATACCCCAAGTCAGCAGGGCCATAAAGACCATTCCGATCAGCGGCTCGATTGCCAGTGCGAAGCGCCCGGTCAGCCCGCGCCAAACAATTCTTCGTTCGGAGGACGTCCACCGCCGGCTCGCGAGACTACGGCTGCTTTCGAGCACGGCAGTTACGCGGCTTCCTCGATGGGTCGCGTACGTTCTTCGTCGTGCGACTTCAGCGACGCGGCAAGTAGCAGCGCCACGAAGGCCACGGCGCAAAACGCGAGGTAGGCATGGCGATAACCGGCCAGTTCGGTTTGCGCCGCGCTCATCAGGCCGCCCGCGAGCGAGCTGCCGAGAATTTGGCCAATGATCAGCGCTTGGCTCAAAAACCCTACCGCGGTCGCCCGCGCGCCCGCGTGCGTCTCGTTCGTGACGATGTAGCGCGTCGGCGCACCGAGCAAGGCGCCGAATCCGGCGCCCGCTATCACGATCGCGAGTATCGCGACCGGCAGCGAACTGAAGCCCAGCGCGAAGAGCGCGAGGCCGATTTCACTAACGATCGTGCCAATCAGGAGGACGTCCCGGCTTCCAACTCGGTCCAGAGCCCGCCCTGAGCTCGGAATGACGAGGACGAACATGAACGCGCCGAGCGCGGCAACGAAACCCGCGGCCGCGGACGACAGACCTTCCGCGGCGACCAGTACGGCAGGTATGAAGAAGAGCGAGCCCTCCAACATGCCGATGACGATCTCCAGCACGTACGTCTTGACGAGCTGTGGCGTGCGCAGAATCTCCAGCGGCACGATCGGGTTACGCGCGGTCCGCTCCCAGAACGCAAAGCCCGCGAGAAACGCAATGCCGGCGAGTCCCGTCGGAACGCTCGATGCAATCAGTCCGTCCATTAGCGCGAGCAGTCCGCCGCAGAGCAAGGCCAGCCCGACAACGTCGAGCGCTTCGCGTCGCCGCGGCGCGTGCGCCGGGAGTTCCTTGAGCGCCATCCAGAAAACGATTGCTGCGAGAGGCAGGTTCGGTACGAAAATGTAGCGCCACGAAACGTAGTGCGTGATCAAGCCGCCGATGCTCGGACCAATCACCGCCGCTACGCCCCACGTTGCGGCGACCATGCCCAGCGCAGCGCCGCGCCGCGCCGCCGGCACGACGTCGCCGATCGCGGCGGTGGCGACGGGAAAGATTCCACCGGCGCCGAGTGCTTGAATTGCGCGCGCGGCCAGAAAGATTGCATAGTTCGGCGCGACGATCGCGACAACGCTTCCGGCTGCGAAGAGCGAGATGCAGATGAGATAGATCGGGCGTCTTCCGTACCGGTCCGCCATCGAGCTGGCTACCGCAATAGAAACGACCGTAACGAGAAGATATAACGTGAAGACCCAGGCCAGGTCGCCCGTCTGCACGGTGAAAGTCCGTCCGAGTGCCGGAAGCGCGGGCGAGAGCACGCTCAGGTCGAGGGCTCCGGCAAAGACGCCGAGCCCGAGCGTCCACAGTAGGCGAGTCACGAGATGATGCGGTCGATCACCATCACCGCGCACATTAGCGCCAGGTAGACAAGTGAGTAGCGAAAGAGCTTGCGCGCTTCGTGCGTGCCGGTCTGTTCGCGCCACGTTCGCCAGGCATCGAGCAGAAAGAGCCCGCCCAGCACGGCCGCGGCGCCGAAATAGAGTGCACCCATGACGTGAAAGGGATAGAGGAGGAGCGATGCTGCAACGAGCACGAGGCTGTAGTACACGATCTCGCGTTTGGTGCGTTCTCGTCCGTAGACGTTGGGCAGCATCGGGATGTTGGCCTTGCCGTAATCCATTTCCGTCATCAACGCGAGCGACCAAAAATGCGGCGGAGTCCACAGAAAGATCAATGCGAAGAGGCCGAGCGCCGGCGCACCGATGGCGTGCGTGACTGCGGCCCATCCGACCAGCGGCGGAACGGCACCGGCGGCCCCGCCGATCACGATGTTGAGCGGCGTAAGACGTTTGAGCCACATCGTGTAAATGACGACGTAATAGGCGTTTCCGGCCAGCGAGAGCCAAGCCGCAAGCGGATTGACCAAGACATAAAAGAGCGCAAAAGATATTCCGCCCGCGAGGATTGCGTAGATCGTCGCGCTGCGCCGAGAGATGCGCCCTTGCGGGATCGGGCGCAATTGGGTGCGCTTCATCACGCGGTCGATGTCCGCGTCCCAGACGCAGTTGAATGCGCCGGCCGATGCCGCCGCGAGCGCCCCCGCTAAGAGCGTCCAAAAGAGCAGCCCCAGCGGCGGCACGCCGCGCGCAGCCATTACCATGGACGCGGCCGTCGTAACCAGCAACAGCGCGATAATGCGCGGCTTCGAGAGCTCGTAATAGTCGCGGATTCGTCCGGGTGCGATCATTGGCGCGCGCCGCTCGGGGTCAACGGAAACGCCGGCTGGTTCGCCATTCCGTCCAGTGTCGCAAAGACCGTAGCGATAAAGAAAGCCAAGAAGACGAAGGCGGCGTTGACCGCATGCGCTTCACGCAGCTCCATCGGCAATCGCAGCGTTACGCTGAGAAGGCCGAGCAGCACTTGAATGCAGACCAAAGCCGCTCCGACGGCCGCCGTTCCCCTCACCCGCCCCGAGGCTGGACCGGCCCAGGCGAGCGCCAACGCGGCGGCGGCAAAGATCAGCGTGGCGGCAGCGGCGGCGCGATGCAGCATTTGCACGTACTCACCCGGGGTATGAACGATAACGTTGCCGGCGCATTGCGGAATCGATAGGCAGGCAAGGCCCGCGCCGCTGGAGCTTACGTAGGCCCCGATGCACATCGTGATAAATGCGATCGTTGCGGTTGTGAGTAGTACAAAGCGAAGGCGGGCCGACGACCCGGAAGCGTCGTGCAACGGCGCAATCCCGGCGGACGGCGACGCCGCGGCAAACACGGCCATTGCAGAGAGCGCGGCAATGAATGCCATTGCGGTAGCCCAATGCAGGACGACGGAGAAAGGCGCATTACCAAGCGCAACGGTCGCCGCTCCAAGCAGCACTTGAGCCAAAAAGAGGGCAACTATGACGGCGAGCGTTGGTCCGACGAACGGAGAACGCCGTCGCGCAGGCCAGGCGGCAGCGACGAGTGCGATCGTTAGCGGCCCCACCATGAACGCAAGCAAGCGGTGCGTCCATTCCCACAAGGTGCCGTCGGTCATGAGAGGGATTATGCGCCCGTGGCAAAGAGGCCAATCGGGGCACGTGAGTCCGGCGCCGTTGATGCGCGTCCAGCTGCCGAGCACGACGGTCATCAGGGCAACGAAGTCGGTGGCCAGCGAAAGCCGGAGGAGTCGTTTCATCCGAGCCTTAGCGTAGCTTCGCGACGGCCGGATGGCAATGACAAATGAGACGCGCGGCGAAGCCGTCGGCCGTGATGCGGTGGTCGACCCTGGCAGGTCTAGCCTTGGGGCTCATTGTGCTGGTCGGATGTCGTGAGGTGCGCGTGAAGACGCTCGCAGCAGGCACTACCACCGTTCTGGGGGGCAATCAGATTCTCATAGTACGCGATGAGGTTACCCTGGGCAAGCTAGGAATTCGTGCGCCCATTCATTTCAAAGGCGAGTTCGGCGTCGTCTTGCTCATGGGACCGCACGACCGAACCGGCTACAAACAGATCGTCGAATCCATCGGCGCGAATTCGCAACGCGTTCGCGTCGTGGCCTTCGAACAGGCACCGGCCGACGCAGGTGAGCCGTCGCCGCAATACCGCACGTACACGCTCTGGATCGTTCCCAATCGGGTATATCGTCGAGGCGTTCGAGTCGAAGTCGTGACGCCCAGTGACGAACCGATCGCGACGACCTACTTGCCGTAGGGATAGCCGTGCTCTCTCCCAAGCAGCCGAAAACGCCCGAAGGACTCGAGCGACTCCAAGTGCGCGTCGAGCGGTTGGGCCTCGTCCTTGCGCCCGACGGCGAGCCGGCCGAAGCCTTCGGAGTTTTGAACCCCGCGGCAACGCGCGCTCCCGGTGGCGAGTTGTTGATTTACCCGCGCTGCGTTGCTGAGGGAAACATTTCGCGGGTGCGAACGGTGCGCGTCGCGTACGAAGGCAAAAAATACGACTGCGAACGGCTCGATTTCGCACTCGAACCGCAAGCACCGTACGAGTTGCGCCCCCATCCAGGATTCGGTTGCGAAGATCCACGCGTCACCTACATCCCGGCACTCGAATCGTATGTCATGGCGTACACGGCGTTTGGTCCGGATGGACCGCGCATCGCGATTGCGATCTCCAGCGACGCTTTCCATTGGGACCGGCTAGGCCCGGTTCGGTTCGCCGGTTCGGCAAACGTCGTCGGCGACGACAAAGATGCGGCGTTCTTTCCCGAACCCGTGCTTTCGCCGACGGGCCGCAAGTGTTTAGCCTTCTACCATCGTCCGATGCTGCATCTCTCCAGTGTCGACGGCCGCGCCGCCATCCCGATGATCGAGCGCATGCCCTTCGAAGACCGCGAATCGATCAGGATCGGATACGTACCGCTCGGCCCCGTGCTCAAGAATCGCAGCAATCTCTGCAACGTCTCGGAGAGCCGTCAGGTGCTCTGCCCGGATGAGAACTGGGGATCGATTAAGATTGGCGCCGGCACGCCGCCCGTTCGAATCGCGCTCGGCGAAACGACGGGATGGTTGGCGCTCTTTCACGGCGTCGATGCGATCGAAGGCGACGGACACGGACCTTCACTGCAGTACAGCGCCGGCATCGTCATCCACGACTTGGAACGGCCCGATCGCATTCTCTACCGCTCGCCGCAGCCGGTCCTCATGCCCGAATCGAAAGAAGAGCGCAAAGGGGTCGTCGATAACGTCGTTTTCCCGACCGGACTGGATCCGCGGCCGGATCTTGGCGACCGCGTTTATGACATCTACTACGGGATGGGCGACTTCTCGATTGGAGCCGCGCGCCTGTGGGTTGATGAGCCGCCGACCGGCGCCACGTGATAAAATATCTTGCAGTGTCGACCGTGATCGTTCTCGGTATCGGCGTCGTTGTGGCGGCGTGGGCGAATCGCGACCTGATTCGCATCAAGATCGCCTCAGTCTACGCGCGCGCAGCGCCGAAGCCCGGCGCGTCGAGCGCTCTGTCGAGCGGTGCGATTGCGTCGATGAGCGGCGATGCGCCATGGGCGCTGTCGGCGCTGCCCGAGTGTTTGACTCAAGTTTCGAAATCCAGCGGCTCAGGGCGTTACGTGCGCGCTCATCTGCCGCGCAGTGCGGTTCGGGTCGTGCCGCCGGCGCGCTTATCGTTCGGGGATTGCACGATCTCGATCGATGGTGACGAGGCGTTCGTACGGCGAGGGGCCGACCGGTTTCGGATTCCTCCCAGCGTCCAGTTTTACCGCGCGCGAGGAGAGGTCGCGATGATGCGCGAGACGGCGGCGAGCGTGGAGTTGCGCGTCTATCAGCCGGTGCGGCCATGACGGAAAACTCGAAGATTCTCGACGAAGTACGCAAACGGCGCACCTTTGCGATTATTTCGCATCCCGACGCCGGCAAGACGACCCTGACGGAGAAGCTGCTGCTCTACGGCGGCGCCATCCACATTGCGGGGCAGGTCTCGGCGCGCAAGCGGCAGCGCCAGGTAACCAGCGATTGGATGGCGCTCGAACGCGAGCGCGGGATCTCCATAACTTCAACCGTTCTACAATTCGAGTATGGCGGCCATACCCTCAACCTGCTCGATACGCCGGGTCACCAAGACTTCGGCGAGGATACCTATCGCACGCTGCTGGCCGCCGATAGCGCCGTGATGCTCATCGATGCCGCTAAGGGTGTAGAACCCCAGACCAAAAAGCTCTTCGCAATCTGCGCCGAGCGCGGCATTCCGCTCTTCACCTTCATGAATAAGCTCGACCGGCCGAGCCGCGATCCGCTCGAGCTGCTCGACGAGCTCGAAAGCGTTTTGGGCATTGGAGCCTTTCCTGTAAACTGGCCGCTGGGCAGCGGAGAAGAGTTTAAGGGCGTCTACGATCGCCGTACGAAAGGCGTGCATCTCTTCGAGCGGGCCGCGCATGGCGCGACGCGCGCCACGGTCTCCGTAACCGACGCCGCGGACCCGGCGTTGCGCGCGCTCGTTAGCGAGCACGTTTACGAACAGTTTCGCGAAGCGATCGAACTACTCGATGGTGCCGGGGAGAGGTTTGACGACGCCGCGATGTTGCGCGGTTCCACCACGCCGGTTTTCTTCGGTAGCGCCGTTACGAACTTCGGCGTGCAGCTCTTTCTCGACGAGTTCGTTGCGATGGGGCCGTCGCCGTCCGTGCGCGCCGGAGTCGACCCCTCCGACGACGCGTTCACTGGTTTCGTCTTCAAGATTCAGGCGAATATGGATCCCCGCCACCGAGATCGGGTTGCCTTCGTACGCGTTTGCTCCGGCGAGTTCGCGCGGGACATGACCGTGCGCAACGCGCGCACCGGCGACCAGGTGCGCCTCTCCAGGGCGATGCGGCTCTTTGCCGACGATCGCGAGTCGTTGGAGGTCGCGTACGCCGGTGACGTCGTCGGACTCGTCAACCCCGGTGCTTTTGCGATCGGCGACACGCTCTACGAAGGCCCCCGCGTCGCGTTCCCCCCCATCCCGGCCTTTGCCCCGGAACACTTCGCATCGGTGCGCAGTATCGACGTGTCGGGTTATAAGTCGTTCGGCAAAGGCATATCGCAGCTGCGAGAAGAGGGGGCAGTGCAAGTTTTCTATCCATGGGGTACGCCCCGGATCGAACCGATTCTCGGAGCGGTCGGAGAACTGCAGTTCGAGGTTGCAAAATACCGGCTGGAATCCGAATACAACGTCAAGACGCTCGTGTCGACTCTGCCATACTCCTTGGCGCTCTACGTCGACGGCGACCGCGATCATCTCGCGCGCGCACACCTGCCGTCCAACGCTAGGCTCGTCGAGGACTGGAACGGACGAGCTGCAGCGCTGTTCGAAAACGAATGGAGCGTACGGCTCGCACGAGAATGGAATCCGCAGCTGACGTTTACGAAGTTCTCCTCGGAGAGCGATACGGAGGCCTTGGCATCGTGATCCTTCGGTTTTTGATCGTCGCGGCGGTGGTCGCCGGTTTGGCCGGCTGCTCGTTTCAAAATCAAGACGAGCGCGAAGCGGATCGGGTTACGCAAGCGGTCATCAAGAATGATTTGAAGCCGGTAGAAAGCGACATCGCCAAGGGCATTTCCATAACGCGGGTCAAGGTCGCGGAATGGTCCGACGAGCTCAACGCGCAGGGCAAGCTGCTCTCCGTTAAGGAGACGACCGTCAACTGCGCCCCGGGATGGCACTGTTTCGACGTGAAGTTCGCGAAGCGCGCATACGTGGAACGAATGCGATTCGACGAAAATCACAAGGTGGTCGATTGGAGCTTCCACATGGCGCAGGAATAAGTTTGACGCGACGCGTTACGCTTGCGGACGTTCGCGCAGCGGCAGAGCGGCTTGCCGGAGTGGCGCACCGGACCCCGGTGCTGCGTTCCGCGACGCTGGATGCGCGGTGCGGCGCGCAAATCTTCGTAAAATGCGAGAACTTGCAACGCATGGGCGCCTTCAAGTTTCGCGGCGCCTATAATTTCTTGGCAACGCTGTCGCCGGAGCAGCGAAAGCGGGGCGTCGTCGCCTACTCGAGCGGCAATCACGCGCAGGGCGTCGCGCTGGCGGCGCGGCTGCTGGGCATTCCGGCAACGATCGTCATGCCGACGGACGCGCCCGCGGTCAAACTGGCGGCGACACTCGAGTATGGCGCCGAAGTCGTCAGCTACGAGCGCGCGCACTCGCACCGCGAAGAGATTGCGCACGCCCTTGCCGCCGAGCGTGGCGCTACGCTCGTCCCTCCCTTTGATGACGAGCGGATTGTCGCGGGCGCCGGAACCGCGGCGCTGGAGCTCCTAGAGGACGCGGATCCGCTCGACGCGATCGTCGTTCCGGTCGGGGGCGGAGGGCTCATGTCCGGAACCGCAATTGCGGCGCACGGTCTCGACCCGGCGATCGCGGTCTACGGAGTCGAGCCGGCGGCCGGCGACGACTTCGCGCAATCGCTCCGGCTCGGGCGCCCCATCTCGATTCCGGTCCCCAAGACCATTGCCGATGGCTTGCAGACGACGGCCCCGGGCGAACTGACGTTTGCGATCGCCCGAGAGCTCGTGCGCTCGGTCGTGACCGTGAGCGACGACGAACTGTGCAAAGCGATGCGCTTTGCGTTCGAGCGCATGAAGATCGTCATCGAGCCCAGCGCAGCGGCGCCGCTTGCCGCCCTCCTGCAGCAACGAATTCCTGACGTCGCGGGCAAGCGCGTCGGCGTTATCGTTACCGGCGGAAATATCGATCCGGCTCGCTATGGCGAGCTGATCACATCGAGCTCGCCGGCTTAACGATGTTTGCGCACGCGACGTAGTTCCCCATGTTGTCCGTGCTCTTGTGAACGTTGATGGCGTACTTACCGGCCAACAGCTGGTCGATCGTGATTCCCTTGATCACCGTCGTCGAGTTTCCGTTGGCGAGACTGGTCAAAGCGTAGGCGACTCCGAGGATGCCGGCGCAGGTTCCGTCGTGAATGTGCGCCGGTTGAGGCCCCGCCGGACCGTTCGGAATCGCGATTACGACGTTCACGGCTCCATCGGTTTGCGTGAGCGTGGCGGTTCCGTTCTCTCCCGAACCATTTTGCGCGCTAAGCTTGAGGGTTAACGTGCTGGTAGCGGCCGCCGCCGGCGCGAGATAGGCCGCGCCGAGCCCGAGGCATGCGAGCAACGAGATAACTGTTTTCATGAGCGAGCGTTTCTGCGTGCGCCTGCTCGGCCCTCGCGACTACTGTCGTTTGAGCGCGTCGAAACGCCGTTCTAGGTCGCCGACCGCGGCCGCGGCTTGCTGTGTCGGGGGAGCGTCGGCTCCGTCAACGGTGTCCAGCAAGGCTGCGGAAGCTTCGTTGATTCTCGTAAAGGCCGCCGTCGCGACGGCGTTGCCCCGAGCTTTGGCCGCAGCATGGTAGCTTTTATTCGCCAGCGATGTTAGCCGCGTGGCGAGGAGGTATTGGGCCGCGAGTGCCTCGTTTGAAATGACGACGCGAGGATCCATGACGACCCGGAGCGGGCGCTGCATCGTGTGGCCGTCGACGTCGAGGCGCACGGTGTAAACGTCCGGAAGCACCAGCGGGCCCTCCGGAACGCGCGGCGTGTCGTGCGGAACCGCCGAGATCGGCAGATCTTGGCTTATCGCCAACGGTGGCGGCTCGCGCAGATCCCAAACGAAACGATGCATTCCGGCTGCCCGTGACGGCGTCACGAAGGGCCGCTCCCAGTAGGCCGGCTTGTCGAGATGCGGGATCGGAGCCGGCGCAACGTCGTTGCTCGCGTATCTCCGCACCAGCCGGCCACTGCGATCGTAGAAGGAGAGAACGACGCGCTGCGCCGGACTTGCTAACGCGTAGTCCACGATCGCACCGTCGGGCGGATTCTCGCCCATAGGCTCTTCGGGCGGCAGCGGAGTGTCGGAGTTCGAGCTGCGCCGTACGCGGTAGGCGCGCTCGGGCGCAAAGAGATAGCTCTCGGTGTCAGCCTGAGCTTGGCCTGCCCTGAGCTTGTCGAAGGGTCGAACGATAAGAGGATTCGCGGACAGCTCGCGCAGCGGCTCGACGTCGTCGAGAATCCAGAAACCGCGGCCATGCGTCGCGACGATCAAATCGTTATCGTGCACGATGATGTCGCGGATCGACGTGTGCGGCAGGTCGTTCTGCAACGATTGCCAGGTCGCACCGCCGTCGAACGAGACATACACGCCGTTCTCGGTCGCCGCATAGAGCAGAGTTTGAACCACCGGATCTTGGCGAACCGCGTTGACCGGTTGGTCGGGCAGACCGCTCACGGAGAGTTTCCACGTCCGTCCACCGTCGTGCGTCACGTAGACGTACGGACGCAGATCGTCCAAACGAAACCGGTTGACGGCGACGAAGGCCGTGTCGTCGTCGAAGCGCGAAGCGTCGATCTGCGCGATCTTGCTCCACGGCGTCAATCCCGGCGGCGTGACATTCTTCCAGTGAGCCTGTGCTGAGCCTGTCGAAGCAACGTCGCGCGTGATCCAGACGAGGCCGTCGTCCGTCCCCGCCCAGATCGTCCCGCGATGCACGTATGAGGGCGCGAGTGCGTAGACCACGCCGCGATGCGCACCTTTCTGCTGATCGTCATTCTCAAACGCGCCGAGCACCGGTGGGACGCCGGGATCCCGACGCGTCAGGTCGGGGCTGATGGCGTGCCAGCGTTGGCCTCCGTCGTCGGTTGCAAAAACGACGTTCGTGCCGAAATACAGGCGATGCCGGTCGAAATGGTCGAACGCGATCGGCTCGGTACGCACGGTACGGTACTGCTTGGATGGCAGCGCGAGCGGTGAGACTTCTTGGGTCTGGTCGGTACGCTCGTCGTGTTTTTCGACCTTTCCGCCGAACGTGATGCCAGGGTGCAGCGGATCGGGGACGACGTAGCCGTACTCTTGCGCGCCGACGGGATGCCAATCGCGTTCCGTTGCTTCGCCCCAGTTGCCGCGGCTGATCACGCAAGCCGAGCCGCTCTCCTGTTGACCGCCGCAAATCCAATACGGAAAGCGGCTGTCGGCGTTGACGTGGTACATCTGCGCCGTCGGCTGATTGTACCAAGAGCTCCAGGTCGCGCCGCCGTCCACGCTGATCGTCGCGCCTTGGTCGCTGGCCAAAGCGACGATCTCCGGATTGCGCGGATTGATCCAGACGGTATGGTAGTCGTCGCCGCCCGGTGCGCCTTTGATTGGGACGAGCGTCTTCCCGCCGTCGGCGGAACGATAGGTCGACGTGTTCGTGAGATAGACGATTTGCGGATTCGTTGGATCGACCGCCAGCGAGACGAGGTCATCGCCGCGCTGCGCGATCTCGTCGGCATTGTTGACGAGCGTGAAGTGAGCGCCGGCGTCATCGCTGCGATAGAGGGCTCCGGCATCGTCCCCTTTGGCTTCTACGTCTGCGTAGACGTAAACCACCCTCGCGTCGCTGGGTGCGACCGCGATTTCCGTGCGCCCTATGCGCTCCGGCAGGCCGGTTCTCAACTGCGTCCAGCTCGTGCCGCCGTCGCCCGACTTGAAAACCCCGCTTCCCGGCATCTCGAAGGAGGCACCGATCTCCCACGGCGCTTGGCGAGCCGACCAAAGGGTGGCATACACGACGTTCGGGTCGTTGGGATCGATGACGACGTCGAAGGCGCCGACGTTCTCGTTCTTATAGAGAACTTGCGTGAATGTTGCGCCGCCGTCGAGGGAGCGATAGACGCCGCGTTGCGCGTTGGGGCCGTACGGATGGCCGAGCACGCCGACGAACAGCCGGTTTGCGTTCCTCGGATCGACGGCAAGCGAAGCGATCTGCTGGCCGTCGCGCAGACCGAGGTGCGTCCACGTATCGCCGCCGTCACCGGACTTGTAGATGCCGTTGCCTACTGCGAGGTCGGGCCGCTGCAAGCCCTCTCCGCTGCCCGCATAGATGATCCGTGGATCGCTTGGCGCAACCGCGAGCGCTCCGATCGAGCCGGTTGGTTCTCGATCGAAGATAGGGATCCAGGTACGGCCCGCATCTTCACTCTTCCAAATGCCGCCGTTGACCGCGGCGATGTAAAAGAGATTCGGTCGCGTGCCGACGCCGTCGATCGCGACCGTTCGTCCGCCGCGCAACGGGCCGACGAATCGCCAATGCATTCCCTGGTAGAGCGCCGCCGTGACGGCAAGAGCGGCGAGCGTCAAAGGCGCTTGCCGTTGGGGCTACGGCCGCGTCGCTTGGGCTGGAACGCCGGCCCGACCTTCCAGGCCGTCTTTCGCGGCAGCGCCGTGTCCACGTCCCCGCACCCGATGGGCGTGAAATCGCGGCAGTCGTGCGGGCGCGCTTCGTAAATTCCGCAGTAATGCCGGCCGCTGCGGGACCCCATGAGAAAGACGCATTGGTCGGCGATGTCGTCGCCAACTTTACGCAGCCATCCAACGTGAAAGCCGTCGGCCGAGGGACGCTCGACCACATACCGGCGCAGCGTTTCCTCGTAGGTCATTCCGAAGTGAGCGGCAATGCGTTCGACGTCGGCCTTGCTCACGAAGGGCTCGTAACCGCTGCAACACTCCGCGCAGCCCGGCGGGCACGCGATGTTCTCGGGCAGATCCTTAAGGTGCCTGCGGGCGAGCTCGATCACTTTGCCGACCGCCGCAACAAACTCCGGATCGTCGTTGTACTTATAAATCCATTCGCGATGGGTGATCTCATTCGCATTGTAAAAGCGTGTGATTTTTTCGTCGTACTCCACCGTAATGTGCTCTTCGTCAATTTCGATCTTGTTGACGTGGTCGAGCGGGCGAGCGTCGAGCAGATCCGGGTGCGTGGCTTGCCCGGTACGGCGAGTATAGTTTCGTAACGTGGTAAGGTCGATGGTCTCCATAAGGCTTCTTCGATTCCCGCGCCTTGCGGGTACGGCCTTCGCCGATATCAAAAGAGCCGACCCATGCAAACGGCTATCGGCGTCGACCTCGGCGCATCTCACGTCGCGGCTGCGGTCGTTACCGACGATGGAACGATTCACGTCCAGCATGAAGAGGATCTCGAAGACCTTCGTTTCGAGGCCGTTGTCGCGGCGGTCGAAGCGATGGTCGGGCTGGCGCTCAAAGATGCCGGGAGCGTCGCGGGCATCGGCATTGGTTCACCCGGCAATATCGATGCCGCCTCCGGAGCCGTGCTCTACAGTCCCAACTTCGGCTGGACGAACGTGCCGCTGGGCGACGCGCTGCGCAAGAAGTTCGCTCCACCGGTCTTCGTCGCCAACGACGCCCGGTGCGCGACGCTGGGCGAGTTTACGTTCGGTACCGGCGTGGGCTGCAAAGACTTCGTGCTCCTCACCCTAGGCACTGGCATCGGTGGAGGGATCGTTGGCGGGGGCAAGCTGCTGCTCGGAAACCGTTGGGGCGCAGGCGAGATCGGACACCATCAAATTCGGCCGACCGATGGGTTCATCTGCGCCTGCGGAAAGATCGGCTGTTTCGAGGCTCAGGCCTCCGGTACCGGATTGATTCGACATGCTTTCGCAGTCGCGCCCTCCTTTCCGCGCAGTGCGCTGCTCGACGCGCCGCGCGTCAAGCTCAGCTCGAAAAAGATTCGCAAAGCGGCGCAGGCCGGCGACGCTCACGCCCTTGCCGCCTGGAATAATTTCATCGGCGATCTTGCAATCGGCTTGGCGAACGTGATCGCGTTCGTCAATCCCGAGAAGATAGCGATCGGCGGCGGCGTCTCGACCGCGGGTGACTTTATGCTTGATGCCGTGCGGCCGCGCGCCGATTCATTGACAACGATGGTTCCGAAGGGCACAACGGAGATCGTGATCGCTTCGCTCGGCAACGACGCCGGACAAGTCGGAGCGGCGACGATGGCGTTTCGCGGAGGCTTGACTGCCGTTGCGGTATAGCCGTTTCTTCCTCGCGCTCGTGTTGGCGCTGGGAACCTC